>Ga0209591_10001968_pt1 | contig 24978 bp, 18 predicted proteins | sample MAT01_FD_187207 | JGI IMG/M metagenome (GOLD analysis project Ga0209591, IMG submission 187207) | Freshwater microbial communities from Lake Fryxell liftoff mats and glacier meltwater in Antarctica - MAT-01 (SPAdes) (version 2) | ecosystem: Environmental > Aquatic > Freshwater > Ice > Liftoff... | reverse complement strand
TGATCTGCGACACACCTTCCAGCGTGGTGTCAGATCGAATCCCCTCGTCGGTAGACACGGTGACTGCCTTCGTCGAAATCTCTCCCGTCGCCTTGTCCTGTACCCCCATCGTGGTACTTACCGGGACCAGCTCCGCATCGAACAGCCCCGCGTCGCGCGCTGCGGCCGCCTTCTGCTGCGATTCGGCGCCGTACGCATCCATCCGATCGCGCGTGATCCCGTAACGAGCGGCGACCGTCTCTGCGGTCTGGAGCATGTTCCAATAGAGCGTTGGCTTATGCTCGAGCAGCCACGCTTCCTGCAACATCTTCGTATTGATGTCGTTCTGCACACAGCTGATTGATTCGACGCCGCCAGCGACGTACACATCCCCTTCGTTCGCCATGATGCGCTGTGCGGCCGACGCGATGGCCTGCAGGCCAGAGCTGCAGAAGCGATTTACCGTCACTCCGGAGACACTCGCCGGCAGACCCGCCCGGAATACGATCTGACGCGCGATGTTCAGCCCCGTGGCGCCCTCCGGATAGGCACACCCCATCATCACATCCTCCACCTCTGGTCCTTCGAGGCCGGCGCGCTGCAGCGCGGCGGTCACCGCTGCGGCGCCGAGTGTTGCTCCGTGCGTCATGTTGAACGCACCGCGCCACGACTTGGCGAGCGGCGTCCGCGCGGTTGAGACGATGACTGCATCACGCATGGGCAGGCTCAGAGAATAGTGGCGTGCAATTGAAGTTCGGGTGCCGGCGCGAAGTGTACCCCTTGGATCGGCATTGCAGAAGGTGAGACGCTCCCGCTGCCGCGGTGCTGTCACCGGAGTAGAATTCCCGGTCAGTGGTTCCATGCCACGACGACAGTTCGCACCCTCATCGGCCCGACGAACCATGCCCCTCGTCCGCGACGTTCCGACCACACCGTTCGCCGATCAGAAGCCCGGGACCTCGGGACTTCGCAAGCGCACGACGGTCTTTCAGACGCCGCACTACCTCGAGAACTTCGTGCAATGTCTCCTCGACGTCGCGCAACTCGCACCAACCAGCACGCTGATCGTGGGTGGCGATGGGCGGTACCTGAATCGCGAGGCGATTCAAACGATCATCCGGATCGCCGCCGGCAACGGGGTTGCGCGGATCATGGTCGGCCAGGGTGGGCTGCTGTCGACGCCCGCCGCCTCGCACCTCATTCGTCTCTACGGCGATGGGGGAATCATCCTCTCGGCCAGTCACAACCCCGGCGGGCCAGACGGCGATTTCGGGATCAAGTACAACGCCGCCAACGGCGGACCGGCGCCGGAATCGTTCACGAACGAGGTAGCGTCGCGCGCCGCTGCACTGATGTCGTATCGCATCGCTGAGATGGCTGATGTTCCGATCGATACCATCGGCGAGCATCAGATCGACGGTGTGACGGTTCACGTGGTGGATCCTGTTGCCGACTACGCGACGCTGATGGAGTCGCTCTTCGATTTCGACGCGATCCGGCAGCTGATCAGCGGCGGTTTTCGCCTCCGCTTTGATGCCATGCACGCGATCACCGGTCCATACGCCATCGAGATCCTGGAACGCCGACTCGGCGCCACCGCTGGCACGGTGATCAACGGCACGCCCCTCCCCGACTTTGGCGGCGGTCACCCCGATCCGAATCTCACCTACGCGCACGATCTGGTTGACGAGCTGTTTGGCGACGAGGCTCCCGATTTCGGCGCCGCTTCAGACGGCGACGGCGATCGCAACATGGTTCTTGGCCAGCGCTTCTTCGTCACACCGTCGGACAGTCTCGCGGTGCTGGCGGCCAACTCCACGCTGGTGCCGGGATACGCGGCAGGAATCGCAGGCGTCGCGCGGTCGATGCCCACCAGCGCGGCCGTTGATCGCGTTGCAGCAGCCATGGACATCCCCTGCTTCGAGACCCCCACCGGCTGGAAGTTCTTCGGCAACCTGCTCGACGCGGGGCGCATCACACTCTGCGGCGAAGAGAGCTTTGGCACCGGCTCCAATCATGTCCGTGAGAAGGATGGGCTGTGGGCAGTCCTCTTCTGGCTCAACATCGTCGCCGTGCGCAAGCAGTCGGTCGCAGATATCGTCACCGGGCATTGGACGCGTTTCGGACGCAACTACTACACGCGCTACGATTACGAAGAGGTGCCCAGCGACGCCGCCGCCGGCGTCATGCAGCATCTGCGTGGCCTGCAACCGATGCAACCCGGTACCATGGTCGCAGGTCGCGAGATCACGACCGCTGATGAATTCTCCTACCTCGATCCTGTCGATGGCTCGATCAGCCGTAATCAGGGATTGCGGATCATCTTCGCTGACGGGTCGCGCATCATCTATCGGTTGTCGGGTACCGGCACCGCAGGCGCCACGCTGCGCGTCTACATCGAGTCGTACGTTGGGGGACCCGAGGGCCTCGATCGCGACCCGCAGGAGGCGTTGCGCGAGCTGGTGCACGCCGCGCTCGAAATGTCAGAGATTCCGTCGCGCACCGGACGCACGGCACCCACTGTCATCACCTGAGCCAAAGCTACTCGGGCGCCACGCTGTCCGAGGCAACCGGGCGACCTACGACGATCGTGATGTTGTCGCTGCCGCCGGCATCCAACGCATCCTGCAGGAGCGCCTCACATACCTGCTTCGCCGATGTCATGTTGCGCAGTTGCTCGGCGATCCGTTCGTCGGAGACATGCTTGGTGAGCCCGTCGCTGCACAACAGTCCGATCTGATCCCATCCCTGCTCGAACCGCGTGATCACCGGCATCGCCTCGGATCCACCGATGGCGCTCGACAACACGTTCGAGAGCGGCGACCGCATCGCCTGCGTCTGCGTCAGCACTCCGGCGTCAACGAGGTCCTGCACGACGGTCTGGTCGCGCGAGATCTGTCGCAGCACGCCGCCGCGCATCACGTAGCAGCGGCTGTCTCCAACCTGCAGCAGATACCCGTACGGCCACACGCCAAGCCACAGCGTCAATGTCGTCGCCATCCCCTGCCCATCCGACTTTCCCTCTGCGCGTTCACGCGCAATATCGGCGTGCACACGCATCGCCGACTCGGCCAGTGCGGTGCTCAACAGCGTCAGATCGCTCTCATCCAGACGATAAAAGCACTTTGAGCATTCGGCGATGTAGCGAAGAATACCCTCGACCGCATGCCGACTCGCCTCGCCGCCCATCACACTGCTGCCGACGCCGTCGGCCACGATCGCCAGAAACGCAGTGCGATCGCTGGTGGATCTGGCATCAGGCCGCGGCAGACTGCTTCGGTGCACGACCACCTGGCGCCGCAGCGACGAGATCAGGAAGTGATCCTGATTCGTCGATCGAACCAGGCCCGTATGAGTCAAACCGTAAACGTCGATCTCCGAGTCGAGCGGCTTTCGTGACGCCGCGTGCTCGGTTGCGGGCTCTTCGCTCATCCGACGGTGTGTTCGAAGTTGAGAGATACGCTCCATGATACATCAAGAACCGGCGCACGACAAAACCTGCCCCGATCCTTCACGGCCAGCTTGCCATCTTCCGCCAGCCGGCGACCGCCACGCTGATCAGAATCAGTACTGCACAGAAAAGCAATTGCTTTCATCGCGTGTGCTTGTACATGAGGTCCACCAGCTCGTCGTACATTGCGTCTGCCGCTGCATCGTCAGACCTGATCGCAGCAGTGGCGCAGTGTTTCAGGTGATTTCGCATCAGTTCACGGGCCACTGCGCGGAGCGCTTCGTGAACGGACGAGATCTGCGTCAGGATCTCGGCGCAGTACCGCTCATCTTCGACCATTTTGTGGATCCCACGCACCTGCCCTTCAATCCGTCGCAACCGCTTGAGGTTCCGATCCTTGATGTCCGCGTCAACGCCCACGGGCCTCCGCGCACAGTGCGCGTCAGCGAGCACGTCCATCACATCCTCATTCATCACGCGCTCCGTTGATCCGTTCAATGACTCTCCTTCCAGTTCCGGCCCCGTTTTCATGCTCGCCGCAACCGCAGGCTGTTGGTCACGACACTGACTGAACTGAACGCCATCGCCGCGCTCGCCAGCACGGGGCTGAGCAGGATACCAAACATCGGATAGAGTACCCCCGCCGCGACCGGGATCCCGATCACGTTGTAGACGAACGCCCAGAACAGATTCTGTTTCACCGTTCGCATCGTCTGCCGCGACAGCGCGATCGCGCGCACCACGCCGGCCAGATCGCCGCGCATCAGCGCAACGTCTGCGGCCTCGATCGCCACGTCGGTGCCGGTGCCGATCGCGATACCAACGTCGGCCTGCGCCAGTGCCGGCGCGTCGTTGATGCCGTCGCCGACCATCGCGACCACCGCGCCACCCTTTTGCTCGGCCGCGATCGCCGCCACTTTCCCGGCCGGCAACACGCCAGCGACCACGCGTGTGATGCCTACGTCGCGGGCGATGGCGTTTGCCGTCTCTGCGTTGTCGCCCGTCAGCATCACGACCGTCATCCCAAGCCGCTGCAGTTCGGCGATCGCCGCCTTCGACCCCGCACGCACCGGGTCCGCCACTGCGATCACGCCGGCCAGCGTGCCGTCCACAGCCACGTACACCGGGGTCTTCGCCTGCGCCGACAGCGTTGCCACGCGTTCCCGCATCGCGCTCACATCCAGCGAGAGTTCCTGCATCAACGCCGCGTTGCCCACCGCAATGAACTGCGAACCGACCATCGCCGTCGCACCGCGCCCGGTCAGCGATTCGAATGCCGTCGGGACGACCAGCGCCAGGCTTCGCTCCTTCGCACCACGCACGATGGCGCCCGCCACCGGGTGCTCGCTCGACTGCTCGAGCGAGGCGGCCAGCGTGAGGATCGTATTGTCATCGAGCGGCGACGACGGCGTGCGCACGATGTCGGTCACCGATGGGCGCCCTTCCGTGATCGTACCCGTCTTGTCCACCACCACCGTCGTCACGTCGCCTGCCCGCTGCAGCGCCTCTCCGCCCTTGATCAGCACACCACCTTCCGCACCACGACCCGTCGCCACCATCACGGCCGTCGGTACCGCGAGCCCCATCGCGCAGGGACAGGCGATGATCAGCACGGCCACCGCCGCGGCAAACGCGCGCACCGCCGCCTGCCCAACCGGTGAACCGGCGTTCGTCAGCACGCCAAACCAGATCGCGAACGTCACGATCGAGATGCCGATCACCGCGGGCACGAATATGCCACTGATACGGTCCGCCAACCCCTGGATCGGCGCCCGTGACGCCTGCGCATCGCGCATCAGCATCATGATCTGCGCCAGCACGCTTTTCGTGCCGAGTGTCGTGGCGCGATAGCGGATCGCCCCCGTGGCGTTGATCGTTCCCCCGATCACGCGGTCGCCCATCTTCTTCGCGACGGGCATCGACTCGCCCGTCAGCATGCTTTCATCCACCGACGACGCGCCGCTCTCCACGACGCCATCCACCGGCAGCCGTTCGCCGGGCCGGATCACCACAAGGTCATTGACGCGCACGTCGCGCAGCGACAACTCGACCTCGGTCTCGCCGCCTTCCGGCGTGGGGCGCATGACGCGTGCGGTGGTGGGGCGAAGTTGCGCCAGCGCGCGCAGCGCGTTCGACGTGTTGCGTGTCGCGCGGGACTCGAACGCGCGTCCCATCAGGATGAGCGCGATGATGAAGATCACCGCTTCGTAGTAGACGTCCGGCGCGACGCCGTTGGCCACGAAGAAGTCAGGTGCCACGGTGGCGAGCACGGAGTAGCCAAACGCGGCACCCGTCCCCACGGCCACCAGCGTGTTCATGTCGGCGGCCCCATGCTGCAACGCCTTCCAGGCGTTGACGTAGAACTGCCTTCCGCCCCACATCATCACGCCGAGCGTCATCACGAGCAGCGACCAGGTCAGCGTGCTCGTGGGAATCGAGTAGAGCCACGGCAGTGCGGACTCCATCGCCGGCGAGAGCGATCGCATCGCCCAGCGCATGAACGGATCGGCGACCACTCCCATCCCCGCATGATCGTTTCGCGCCATCAGCGGCATCGACACCACCATCGCCACCGCGCCTGCTGCGCCGCCTACGATCGCGCGCAGCTTCAGCGCGTCGTACTCGTGCGACGTGGTCGCGTCGCGCGCCGCCAGCTGTTCCACGACATCGTCGGTCGCCGCCGGCAGCTCGGCACCGTAGCCGGTGTCCATCACGATCTTCACCAGCGCGGCCGGATTTGACACTGCCGGATCGAACGTCACCGTCGCACTGCCCATCAACAGGTTCACGGACGCATCACGCACCCCGGGTGTGCGCGTCAGCTGACGCTGGACGCGACTCTGGCACGCCGCACACGTCATCCCGGTCACGGGCAGCGTGACCGTCTGTACCGGCAGCGCCACGCCATCAGCCTGCGCGCCTCCCGGCAACAGCGCCGCCGGATCCAGCACGTCAGGCATCGGTCTCAATCGCCGCCGTTGCGGCGGGCGCGATGTTCAACAGCCGTCCCTTCACCACGTCGTATCCGGCCGCATCGATCGCCGCCTCCGCCGCTGTCAATGACGCAACGGCCGGGTCAAACTCGATCGCCGCCGACCCGATCGTCACAGCCTGCACCACCACGCCCGGCACCGCTGTCAGCGCCTTCTCCACTGCGCTGACGCAGTGACCGCAGCTCATTCCGTTGATCGCGATCGTCACGGATTCCATCGCCCCTCCCATCAGAGTATCTGAGGGGGCGGTATACCCCCTATGGGTATAAAGAAAGATAGGGGGGTGGGGTATGTCAAGGACTGCGGAATTCAGGCGGCCGTAGCTCTCAGCCGGCCAATCCTGGCTGAGCCCGCCAGTCGACGACCAACGCTCAGACCTGCGTCGACTCCCTGTCCATCGACGGCATCATCGGTCGCAGGCGCCACGCCGGATTCCCATAGTGCTGATAAGTGGCCCACAGGGAGCCGAATTTCTTGCGCTCCTGATACAGCGCATCCCGCGCCGCCAGGAGCGCCCCGCCCACCGACTCGGCGTCGCTCGTCGAAGGAATGACGCGGCGATAGAAGACGTCGGCAAACTTCACTGCCCCTTCGTCACTGATCTCACGACAGGTCCCGATGAAATTGCGCGCGCCGAACTGCAGCAATGCATCCGCCAGCCCGGGCACCAGTCCATGCTCGGTCCACGTCTCTGCCGCGCTGGCCCCTTCCTTCCGCTTCGGCAGTACCATGCGTCCGCTCAGGCACGCGTTTGCAACGATCAGCGGCGGTGCGCCACTTTCCAGCGCCAGTCGCATCTCATTCGGCCCCAGGATACCGTCCGCAAACAGCCACCCGCTCTCCGACGGATCGGCCTGATCGAACACGCCATGCCCGCAGTAGTGGAGGATGTCATACGGTGACGAGAGGCGCGAGAGCATGTCGATCACCGACGAACGCGTCGCCGGCGCATGACCCTCGCTGTTTCCCGGCGCGCCAAACAGCAGCTTCACCTCCACCTTCAGCGACTTGAGCAGCGCCGCCACCGCCAGCGCCTCCTTTCGTGCTCCGGGCAGGCTGTCGCCTTGCGCCGGGTCACCGGGATCACCGATCACCAGCGCCCGCAACGGCCCGCGCGCCGCCGAAACCTGCGCACTGGATGGACTCAGCTGCGTGCGCAACTGCCGGGCGATCGGTCGCGCCAGGCCAAGGTGCACCATGGACGCATCGACTTCGGAGGAGGAGCTCATCATGTCGTCTGCATCCACCTGCATCACTTCCCACGGCACCGCCGCCATGTCACGGTCCACGTCCAGCACCAGCTGGCATGCTCCACCCAGCAGCGCGCGCAGGTCGGGTGGCACGAGCAGGCGCCGGAGCAGGCGCGCCGCCTGCATCACCTGATCCTCGCTCGCCTCGGGATTATCGAGCTGAATCAACTCGATCTGCTCGTGGATCAACGCGAAATCCACGGGAATGACGCGCTGCGCAACCGTCGCCATATCGGTGATCGCCGCCACGCGCACGCCATCCGGCGCACGCACGTAGGACAGCCGTACCGCAGTGTCGCTGTACGCGCCGTCGAAACCCTCCACCCGCAGACGCAGCAGGTCCACGGGCCGCAGCGGCCGCGCCAGAGGCCGGCTTGGCACCGTCAGCCCTGATCTGGCCCGCTGCTCGGGCGACAAGGCATCGGCGACGCGCAATTCCATCTCCGCGAACTGCGTGGCAAGCGTCGAGCTCGCCTCGCGTAACGCCGCGGACATCTGCTCTATTGTCACGCTCGAATGCGCGTCAGTCGCAGTGTCCACGCGCGCCAGCAGTCCAAGCGCCGCCTCCTGTCCGGCCTCCGTGGCGGCGGCGGCCATCAGGAGCGCGAACAGATTCGCCTGTGACAGCTGGGCGTGCTTGTGCTCAGGATCAGGTACCGCCGTGATCCCTGGCGAGACGGTGATTTTCACCCGCTCGGCCGCGAGCATCGGCTCGTACCACGTCACACGCGCCACGAGCTCGGCGTGGATCGCGCGCGCCTTGCCCAGGTCACGCTCCACGATTCGCAACGTGCTGAGGCGCGATGGCGAGGACTCATCCGGCGACGGCGCAAAGCTCCCCACGGCCGCCAACAGCCCATCCAGCGCCTCCCACACGCGCAGTGTGCCTTCACCACTGCCGATCAACACCATGTTAAGGATCGAAACATCCGGAAGTGACATCACCTTGGTGGCCATCCGCGACATCAGGTCGCGATGCCGCGCACGAGTGTACGCCCCGGGAAATCCCATCCCCACCAGCGCAACGGTCACTGCAGTGGCGGGATCTCCGCGCTGCTCGCCGGGAAAGAATTCGATGTCGCCAAAGTCCGATGCCAGCTGACCGAGATGCGACAGCCGTGTGAGTGTCAGCCGCTCCGAACTGCGGCGTGCCTCGGGCATGCGTGACACCACGTGGCGATCCAGTGCCAGCTCGGCGCCCTGCGGTTCGACGCCGTTGTAGTGTCCAACGATGTACAGATCACCGGGCACGCGAGTGATATCGCCCCAGATGACATCGATCAGCAGTGGAGTCAGCGTCGGCGCGTCAGGCATATCTCCAACTTTGCACAGGTGCGCACGTTCTCGCGAGTCTTCATTGCAGTACAGCTCGGCACAGCACGATATTGGCGGTCCCTCTCACGGTATCGAATGTCTGCGCTCCCTGCGTTCCTGCATCGCAATCAGACGATTGCGCCAAGCGGTTTCAACCGCTGGCGCGTGCCGCCGGCTGCGCTCGCCATTCATCTCTGCATCGGACAGGCATATGCCTTCAGCGTCTTCTCGCTTCCTCTCTCGAAAGCAATTGGCGTGACGTCAGCGGCACCCGATGACTGGAAGGTCAGCACCATCGGGTGGGTCTTCAGCACAGCGATCGTCTTCCTCGGGCTGTCGGCGGCGCTCTTCGGCCGCTGGCTCGAGCGCGTGGGGCCTCGCGCCGCGATGTTTGTCTCTGCGCTCTGTTTCTGCAGCGGTCTCGCAGTCGGTGCCGCCGGCATTGCGTCACATCGAATCTGGCTGCTGGTTGTCGGGTATGGCGTGATCGGTGGGATTGGTCTGGGCATCGGCTACATCTCGCCGGTCTCGACGCTGATCCGATGGTTCCCTGATCGTCCCGGCATGGCCACCGGCCTCGCGATCATGGGCTTCGGCGGTGGCGCGATCATCGCTTCGCCACTCTCCGTGTGGCTGATGGCGCACTATCGCACGCCAGCCAGCAACGGCATCGCTCCGACGTTCCTCACGCTCGCCGCGATCTATCTCGTCGTGATGATGTTCGGTGTCTTCACCGTGCGGGTGCCGGGCGCCGAATGGAAGCCGGCGGAGCGCATCGTGCAACGCGCGGAGAATACGCGGCCCGCCGCAGAGGGGATGACCGTCGCCGCTGCCGTTCGAACCCGCCAGTTCTGGCTGCTCTGGGTGATGCTGTGCGTGAACGTCACGGCAGGCATCGGCGTGCTCGGGCAGGCGTCGGCGATGATTCAGGAGATGTTCCCAGGCGTCATCGACGTGAAGCAGGCGGCCAGTTTCGTGGTACTCCTGAGCATCGCGAATCTCGTGGGCCGTTTCGCCTGGTCATCCTTGTCAGACTTCATCGGTCGCCAGGCGACGTACAGCATTTTTTTCGCCCTTGGCATTCTCGTGTACGCGTCCGTTCCGTCGATCGGCCGCACTGGCAACGTGCTCGGTTTTGTCACGGCGTACGCCGTTATCCTTTCAATGTATGGCGGTGGTTTTGCGACCATCCCAGCCTATCTCCGCGATCTCTTCGGCTCGTTCCAGGTCGGAGCCATTCATGGACGCCTGTTGACGGCGTGGGCCACCGCGGGCGTGCTGGGTCCTGTGCTCGTGAATTATCTGCGTGAATATCAGATCGGACGTGGCACACCAAAGGCGGAAGCGTACAATATGACGATGTACGTGATGGCCTCCCTGCTCGCAGTCGGGCTCCTCTGCAACCTCGCCGTCTCGCGCGTCGAGCGCGTCTCGAATCGGAGCCTGTAGTCGAAATCCTCAAAGGGGCGATTGTCCACGTCCAGCAGGGCTTTGGCTGATTCCGTCCTGCGTTGCTGCTACATTTCAGAAGGCAGCGCGCCTTGACACTTGCGCGCACTCCCAGATACCCGCGCTCCCCAGGCCCGTGAAAATCCTCGTCATCGGCACCGGCTATGTCGGTCTTGTGGTCGGCGCCTGTCTCGCCGAAACCGGCAACGATGTGGTGTGCGCCGATATCGATGCGGCGAAGATCGCCAACCTCCGCGACAACATCATCCCGATCTACGAGCCGGGCCTCGAAGAACTGGTGCGCCGCAATCAAGACCAGGGGCGCCTGCACTTCACCGACGATGTCCCGACCGCCGCGCGCGACACGGACGTGGTGTTCATCGCCGTCGGCACACCGCCAGGCGAGGACGGCTCGGCGGATCTTCGCCACGTGCTGGCTGCCAGCGAGACCGTCGGCACCAGCCTGACGCGTGAAGCGGTCATCATCACGAAGTCGACTGTGCCGGTGGGAACAGCCCGCAAGGTCGCCGAAGTGCTCGACCGCTGCGCACGCGTTCCCGTGCACGTCTGCAGCAACCCTGAGTTCCTGAAAGAGGGTGCCGCCGTCGACGACTTCCTCCGCCCTGATCGCGTGGTGATCGGCGTCGACTCTGATTTCGCCCGCGGCGTTCTCGGTGAGCTGTACGCGCCATTCGTGCGCACCGGAAAACCGATTCTCTTCATGGACATCGCCTCGGCTGAGCTCACGAAGTACGCTGCCAATGCAATGCTCGCGACGCGTATCTCGTTCATGAACGAGATGGCAATCCTGTGCGAACAGGTTGGCGCAAACATCGACAACGTGAGGCGCGGGATTGGGAGTGATGCGCGGATTGGTCCGGCGTTTCTGTTCCCGGGCCCCGGCTACGGCGGCTCCTGCTTTCCGAAGGATGTGAAGGCGTTGCTCCACAGCGCCGAAGAACACAATGTGCAGCTGCGGGTTGTCAACGCGGTGGAAGCCGCCAATGAATCACAGAAGCACATCCTGTTTCAGCGGGTTCGGGACGTACTTGGCGGCGACGTGCGCGCGAAGCGAATCGCGGTCTGGGGACTGTCGTTCAAACCACAGACCGATGATCTCCGGGAATCGCCAGCGCTGGCGCTCATTGACGAGCTGATCGCGGCCGGCGCCATCGTTGTCGTCCACGACCCGGTCGCGATGCCCCACGCCCGCACGCTCTACGGCGATCGGATCACCTTCGCCGAGTCGAACTACGAAGCACTTACCGGCGCCGAGGCCTTGGTCGTCGTCACCGATTGGAACGAGTACCGGCACCCGAACTTCGAACGGATCCGCACGGAGCTCGTGAATCCGATTGTGATCGATGGCCGCAACCTCTATCGCCCGGACAAGATGGCAGCCCTGGGTTTCACTTACATCTCGATTGGACGGCCACACACATGAGAGTGCTCATCACCGGCGGCGCCGGCTTCCTCGGCTCGCATCTGACCGATCGCTTCATTCGTGACGGTCACGATGTCGTCGGTATGGACAACTTCATCACCGGCAACAGCGACAACGTTGCGCACCTCGCCGGGAATCCGCAGTACCGCCTGATCCGGCACAATGTCTCCGACTACATCTTCGTCGAAGGGCCGCTCGATGGTGTGCTGCATCTGGCCTCACCGGCCAGCCCGATCGACTATCTGGAACACCCGATTCCCACCTTGAAGGTTGGCGCGCTCGGCACCCACAACGCCCTCGGACTGGCGAAGGCGAAGGGAGCCCGCTTCTTTCTCGCATCGACCAGCGAAGTGTACGGAGATCCGCTCGTGCATCCGCAACCGGAGACGTACTGGGGCAACGTGAATCCGGTGGGTCCGCGCGGGGTGTACGATGAGGCCAAGCGTTTTGCCGAAGCCATCACCATGGCGTACCATCGGTACCACAAGCTCGACACGCGCATCGTCCGCATCTTCAACACGTATGGGCCTCGCATGCGCCCGAACGACGGTCGCGTGGTGAGCAACTTCATCGTCCAGGCGCTCCGCGGCGAACCGATCACCATCTATGGCGACGGGTCACAGACGCGCAGCTTCTGTTACTGCGAGGATGAGGTCGAAGGGCTGTACCGCCTCTTCATGCGTGGAGACTCGGAACCGACCAACATCGGCAACCCCGATGAGTACACCGTGAAACAGCTCGCCGAGATGGTGGTCGAGCTCACGGGCACGACGGCGCCGATCGTCTACCACGACTTGCCGGTGGACGATCCCAAGGTCCGACAGCCGGATATCACCAATGCTCGCGCAAAGCTCGACTGGTATCCGAACGTACCCTTGCGCGAAGGGCTTACCCGCACGATTGCGTATTTCTCGTCGATCGTCGGCAGCACTCGGTCGGCGTAGACGTTCGCGACGCGTCGCCACGGGCAGAGGCGCGCCGGATCACGGCCAGTGCGGCTCTGCCAGTGTGTGTGGACGGCAATCACGGATGAGCGTGGTGACCGGGGCCGTTGGCGACCACCCGTTGCCCGCCTAACTTCACCTGTCCACGGTTCAGCCCCACCACACCGATTTGTGGTGGGTCCAACGGCTGACCCCACCGCGCGGAAGTGTCGTATGACAACAGGAAACCGACCGACGACGGCGATCGCACCGGACTCGAGCCTCTCGCCCGCGCGGCCGACCCTCGTCAGGCATCACGAGCCGACCCCGATTGGCGATCACATCGCCCGGAATCCCGGCACACCGCTGGACCTCGACATCGTCCGCAGCATCCGCGTCAATCGCAGCGCGGTGGAACGCCGGGCCGCGACCATCCCCACCCGACGCACCGTCAAGAAGGAATGGCAGGCGGCCTGGCTCCTCCGAGCGATCACCTGCATGGATCTGACGACGCTATCTGGCGACGACACTCCAGGGAACGTCCGACGGCTGTGCGCGAAGGCGAGAAACCCGCTTCGAGAGGACATCAAGGCGTCACTCGGCGTAAGCCACCTGCCCATCACCACCGGCGCCGTGTGCGTCTACCACGCGCTCGTTCCCACCGCCGTCGACGCGCTGGCGGGCAGCGGCATTCCCGTCGCCGCCGTCTCCACCGGCTTCCCCGCCGGTCTCAGCCCGATGGAGACCCGCATCGCCGAGATCAGGGCCAGCGTCGCCGCCGGCGCCCGTGAGATCGACATCGTCGTCACGCGCGCACACGTGCTCACCGGAAACTGGCACGCCCTCTACGACGAAGTGCAGCGCTTTCGCGAGGCCTGCGACGACGCGCACATGAAGGCGATCCTCGCCACCGGCGAGCTGGCCACGATGACCAACGTCGCCCGTGCCAGCATGGTCGCGATGCAGGCGGGAAGTGATTTCATCAAGACCAGTACCGGCAAGGAACCCGAAAACGCCACACTGCCCGTCGGCCTCGTGATGGTGCGAATGATCCGCGCCTACCGCGAACACACGGGCCACATCGTCGGCTTCAAACCTGCCGGCGGGATTCGCGCCGCCAAGGGAGCGCTCGACTGGCTCGCACTGATGAAGGAAGAGTTGGGCGATCGCTGGCTCAGGCCCGATCTCTTCCGCTTTGGCGCCAGCGGTCTGCTCACCGATATCGAACGTCAGCTCGAACACTTCGTGACCGGTCGCTACGCCGCTGCGTATCGCCAGCCGATGCCGTGACCAACCGCTTTCATCAACCATGACCTCCGTCGCTGACATCTTCGACACGATGGCCTACGGCCCCGCCCCCGAGGGCGACGCCCCGGTGCGTGAATGGCTCGAACGCCACCAGCTCGGCACCTTCGGCCATTTCATCGACGGTGCATTCACCAAACACGGCAAGACGTTCGCGGTGAACAACCCCGCCAACGGCACGCTGCTGGCGAAGGTGACGCAGGGCACCGATGCCGATGTAGACGCTGCCGTGCGTGCCGCGCGCGCCGCACTTCCGCAGTGGCAGCAGCTCGGACCACACGGTCGTGCGCGACATCTCTACGCGCTCGCGCGCGCAGTCCAGAAGCATGCACGGCTGCTCTCCGTGCTCGAAACGGTGGACAACGGCAAGCCGATCCGAGAGACGCGCGACCTCGACATCCCACTCGTCGCGCGCCACTTCTATCATCACGCGGGTTGGGCGCAGCTGCTCGAGTCCGAGTTCGCCGACTACACCGGCGCCGGCGTGTGCGGCCAGATCATTCCGTGGAACTTTCCATTGCTGATGCTGGCGTGGAAGGTCGCTCCGGCGCTCGCAGCCGGATGTACGGTGGTTCTCAAGCCCGCCGAGTTCACGCCGTTGACGGCACTGTGTTTCGCGGAGATCGCGCGTGACGCAGGCCTTCCTGCGGGTGTCTTGAACGTGGTCACCGGCGATGGCGAGACCGGCAGGGCGCTCGTGGCACACAAGGATCTCGACAAGCTGGCGTTCACGGGATCCACCGATGTCGGCAAGATCATTCGCCGAGCCACCGCCGGCAGCGGCGTCAAGCTGTCGCTGGAACTCGGTGGCAAGAGTCCATTCATCGTCTTCGATGACGCTGATCTGGACAGCGTCGTGGAAGGTGTCGTCGACGCGATCTGGTTCAACCAGGGCCAGGTGTGTTGCGCGGGATCGCGGCTGCTGGTGCAGGAAGGAATCGCGGCCACGCTGGAACAGAAGATCCGCGATCGGATGGAGCACCTGCGCGTCGGGTCACCGCTCGACAAGTCCATCGACATGGGTGCGATCGTCGATCCGATTCAGCTCGATCGGATTCGTACGCTGGTCGACGCCGGTGTCGCCGACGGCTCGCAGATCTGGCAACCGTCGTGGGCTGTGCCAGGCGAAGGGTGCTTCTATCCGCCGACACTCTTCACCGGTGTGTCGCCGGCATCACGCATCGTCCAGGAAGAGATCTTTGGTCCGGTGCTCGTGTCGATGACCTTCCGCACACCCAGCGAAGCGATCGAACTGGCGAACAACACGCCGTACGGTCTGGCGAGCAGCATCTGGACCGAGAACATCAATCTTGCACTCGATATCGCCCCGAAGATCAAGAGTGGTATCGTCTGGGTGAACTCCACCAATCTGTTCGACGCCGCTGCCGGATTCGGTGGCTACAAGGAGAGCGGTTTCGGGCGCGAAGGGGGCCGCGAGGGGATGTACGAGTATCTCGTCCCTTTGTGGAAGAAGTCCGCGGTGGCCGTCATCGAGCCGGTGCCGTTCACACCGACGACACTCGCTCCGGGCAACGGCTTCCAGTTGCCGGCCATCGATCGCACGCCGAAGTTCTTCATCGGCGGCAGGCAGGTTCGACCCGATGGCGGCTACAGCATCGCCATTCGCGGGCCCGCTGGCCAGACCCTTGGCGAAGTTGGCGATGGCAATCGCAAGGACCTTCGCAACGCCGTCAGTGCGGCGCTGGCCGCCAGGGGATGGGCCCGCGCAACGGCCCACAACCGTGCGCAGATTCTCTACTACATCGCTGAGAATCTCGCCGCCCGCAGTGCCGAGTTTGCGCAGCGGCTCGATGCCATGACAGGCGCGGGCGGTGCCGCCGAAGTGGAGCAGTCGATCTCGCGACTCTTCACATACGCGGCCTGGGCAGACAAGTACGATGGCGCCGTGCACAGCGTACCGATGCGCGGCGTCACACTCGCGATGAACGAACCACTCGGCTGCCTGGCACTGGTCTGTCCCAGCGCGCACCCGTTGCTTGGCGTCGTGTCGTTGCTGGCGCCTGCCATCGCGATGGGGAACACCACCGTCATCGTCCCCAGCGAACTCTCGCCGCTGGCGGCGACCGACTTCTATCAGGTGCTCGAGACCTCGGACTTGCCGGATGGTGTCGTCAACATCGTCACGGGGAGCCGCAGTTCTCTCAGCAAGACGCTCGCCGAGCACGATGAGGTCGACGGTCTCTGGTACTTTGGGAGCCGAGATGGAGCGGCCGCAGTGGAGCGGGCAGCGGCCGACAACATGAAGCGCACGTGGACGGAGTGGACCCAACGCGACTGGACCACCAGTGCACAGGGCGAAGGCCGCGAGTTTCTGCGGCACGCAACACAGGTGAAGAACATCTGGATCCCGTACGGCGAGTAGCCCGCGAAGAACGCAGTCGGCCGCGCGGCATGTGAGCCCGAGCCGCCGGTTGCGTGCTCCTCGCGCGGGTCAGTCGTCTTCACCCTGATCGTTCGCGAGCGCCCTGCCCGCCGGTCCTGATTCGCCCACTCGCATCCTGATGCGCCTCCCTTCGCTGCCTCGCCTCCTCGGCATCGTCCTGACCGGACTTGCGACCATTGTCGCCGCAGAGACCGTGCGTATCCAGCGCCACGGCGACGCGGTGGCATCCAGGCATCCGGCAGCGGACAGCGTACAGCAGAGTGCCGACGCCGCCCAGCCGCTGGCCGCCGCCGTGCAGAGTGCACGCATCGACGCCGATGCAGGCGACTCGATCCGACGCGCCGACGCCCGCGCGCTGATCGCCTCGCGCAGCACCGGCACATTCATCCCCGATATTCTGCTCCTTTCGGATAGCACCCTGCAGCGTTGGCCCGATCGACGCGCCACTCCGCTGCGCGTCTTCGTCAGTGAGGAAGGACCTCAGGCGTCAGGCCACGTGCGCGACGACTACCTCCAGGCAGTGCGCGAAGCGTTCACGATCTGGGAAGGTGTCGAACTCCCGATTCGGTTCGCGTTCGTCAGTGATTCAGCACTGGCGGATGTGACCGTGTCGTGGGTGGCGGACTTCAAGGGTGATCCGGTCCTCGGGCGGACCAAGGTGGTACGCGACAGCAGGTACTGGATCGTGCGGGCCGACGTGCAGCTCGCCACCATGCGTCGCGACGCGTCAGCACAGCTGGATCCGACCGTCGTACGTGCCCTCGCGATCCACGAAATCGGACACGGCATCGGCCTCGATCACGCCAGCGATACCACGGTGATCATGGCACCGAAAATCCGCGCACGCGCGATCACGCTCAGCGACAAGGCGACGGCGCAGCTGCTCTACAGTGTGCCACCGGGATCCGTCGTCACAAGAAGGCGAGCATCGCAGCCACGTCCACCCGCGCTGCCCACGCCCTGATGTAACGCATACCGCGCCAGGTCACACCAGATCCCGCCGTGGCGTGCGCACCGATCGTTGATCGGCGACACACACCTCGCACAGCGGCTCGAGTCACCACTGCAGGACGATCGGCTGCTCCTTCTGCTTGCGCGTCACCACCAGCGGCACACGTCGCGCACCACGCAACGAAGCGCGCTGCACGGCAATCTGGAGATCGCGGACTCCCTCGGTGTCATCGTTGTCGATGCGGATGATGACATCCCCGCCGCGCAGCCCCGACGTTGCTGCCGGCGTACCGGGCGCAACACGTAAAACGAGAATTCCCTCCGCACGGCCGGTGAGCTCTTCCAGCTCGGCGGTGATCGTCGTCATCATCGCACCAGCGATCGAGTAGTCGGTCGACGACCATCCGGCGCCTCGATCCCAGCCGCGAAGATTCATGGACGGCTTCAATCCGGAATCCGTCGTGAATAGCCGAATCGCTCCGCGAACTCGGTATCCAGTGTCGCCGCGCATGCTCTGCGTCACTCCGCCGACGGTTTTCGGTCTGCGCGATGTGGTGATCGTGACGCCGCAGCTCTCCCCGTCGCAAATGCGAGCGCTCAGCGTACCCAGTTCGTCGAGGAATGCGAGGTTGCTTCGGATGGTCACGGCGGGTCGGGAGCCAATCACCACATTCACCGACCGCTCGCGCCGCCCGCGACGGATCCTGACGGTCAATCGCTCACCAGGAATCATCACCGATGCCATCGGCACCGCGCCCGGAACGGGAAGCTTGCCAAAGGCGATCACTGTGTCGCCAGCCTCCAACCCCGCCTGCGCGGCGGGACTGCCCGCCTCCACCAGTTCGATCACCGACGGTGACAGAAACGTCGTCACCACCTTGCCATCGAGTACTTCCATCGACTGCTCACCGGAGAGCGTCACGCCGATATAGCCGCGCGGCGCCGTCACACGCGCAAACGTCAGCGCACGCTGCTGGCCTGCGAGCACGCGCGTGACGTTGGCCATTGCGCGCGCACTCGCAATCTGCGCCTGAAGCTGCTTGCGTGTTTCCTGATCCACGTGCTGGAACTGCACACGGTCCGCCTCCAGCTGCAAGCGAGAGATCTCGCTGACGAGTTCGGAAAACACTTGCGACGTTTCCCGCACGATCGAATCGCGCACCCGCGAATCCGCCCTGGCGGCGCGCTCGAGATCCTGCTGCATCCGCGCCAACACACGCGCCTTCTGCTCGAGCGTCACCCGCATACGCGCCGACAGCTCACGGGACCGGGCGTCCACCTCGGCACTCCCCTCCTGTGCCGCAACCGTCTCCACACTCAGCAAAAGCGCCAGTGCCACCATCGTGGTGCTTGTAATGCGCATCAGTACTCAACCACCTGTTGTGACGCGGGCAGCACGGTCGTCAGCCGGCGAAGCGTCACCTCGCGAGCGCCGAGCGTGGCGAGATAGTAGCGATTCATTACGGGATCATCAGGGGCTTCGTAGAGTGCGCGTCGAGCGGTCGCCATCGCCGCGTCCAGCACCTCCAGTCGCTGGCGATAGTTCATCGCTGCCGCATCGGCGCCGCCCGACGCCCGAGGTGCCAGCGCGCTGTCGTGGGCCGCCAGCCAGAGGAGTGCGCCACTGTACGTCTCTTCCGCCGAATGCAGCGTCGCCCGGGCGTCGTCCGGGGAACGGTACTGCGCGACCTGGGTCGCGCTGACGCCTGGCGCGGCTGGCTGGACGGCCGCGATGGCGTCTCTCGCCGCTGACGGCATGCTCGGACCGTCAGCCGTGAGACGCCCGCCAACCACACCGGCGGTGACCAGAAGCGCCGCTGCAGCGGCCATTCGTGCGATTTGAGGCCACCGCGTGCGCACCGACACAAATGGCCCCCCGTATCCCGGAGGTGTCAGCAGACTCGGCGCCGACGTGATCGCGCGCACTGATACCGGCGTCACCGCCAACCCTGCCGGATTCACGGTCAGCACCCCCTCCTCACGCAACGCACTCGCCAACTGGTGCCACGGGACCAGCGGCACGATCGGCCGCTCGCGCTCCGATGCAGCGGCGGCGACGATCCGACGCACTGCCACAAAGTCGGCGCGACAGTGAGTACAAAGCTCCAGGTGTGTCCGCTCATCGTGCGTCGCCGGTTCATCGACCAGCGCCGCGATCCGTTCAGACGACAGGTGCTGCATAGCCTTCTTCCAGAGTCGGTGTAGACAGGTGATCCATCAATGGTGCCAACAAGCGACGGAGTCGCGCGCGCGCCTTGAAGAGTTGAGACTTGGATCCGCCCGACGTGATTCCCAGCTGCTCGGCGATCTCCTCGTGGGTGAACCCTTCGACGTCGTGCAGCACGAAGACCGTACGCGCGCCACGGGGCAGCTTGTCGAGCGCCTGCGCGATCGACTCACGCACGAATGGCCCTTCCACGTCGTCTTCCACAGTGACCGTCTCCTCCATCAGCTCTTCGTGTACTCCCATCAATCGTCGAGCACGCCGCAATGCATTCAGCGTCCGGTTCACTGCCACCCGATGGGCCCAGGTTGCGAACTGGGCATCGCCCCGAAAGCTGGGCAGGGCGCGAAAGATCTGAATCCAGACCTCCTGCGCGATGTCCGCCGCTTCATCGGGATCGTGCACCAGCCGTCGCACCACGGCATCGACCCGCGGTGCATGCTCGGCCCAGAGCGCCCGCATCGCCAGCTCATCGCCGGCAACCGCGCGCGCGATCAACTCCGCATCGGTAGTCAACGGCGTGGCACAGACGAGCGGAGGTGACGGGGCAGCCGACCGGAAGTGAACAGGCTGGAGCAAACTGCTCGGGGATTGGACACGCGGTCGGGGCGGAGGGTTTACGGCGCCTGGGCGACGGCGCCAGGCTGAGGCGATAGAGCCAGCGTCTGGGCAACGGCGCCAGGCGGCGGCGATAGTGCCAGCGTCTGGGCAACGGCGCCAGGCGGCGGCGATAGTGCCAGCGCCTGGGCAACGGCGCCAGGCGGCGGCGATAGTGCCAGCGTCTGAGCAACGGCGCCAGACGGCGGCGATAGTGCCAGCGCTGAGACAACGGCCACTCCCTGTGCGGAGATTCAGCTCGTCGCGGGAGCCTCACCTGCCGCCCGACGTCACGTGAGAGCACGCAAATCACTGTCCGGGTTACACTTGACTCCGTTCTCGGTTCGTCATACCATGCGGTACGGGTTGCTGCGGAACGTTATGCCGCCAGCATCGTCTCTACTGTGACGAGGTCGTCACCAGTCAGTTCTGTTTTCGACTGGTCGAGACTCTTGTGTGTCGCCACCGCACGTCCTGCCGCAGCGCGTACATTGGAGTGCCCGTGTTCGTGAAATTCGCCACCGCCATCGCGATCAGTGTTGCCGCATTGCCATCCAACTCCGTTGGAGTGAATGGTGACGGATTGCCGAAGGCGCGCCCGGAATCGGTGGAGATGAGTGCGCTTCGTCTGGACGCAATCACGCGCGTCGTGCGGCGTGGCATCTCTGAAGGTGGCTTTCCCGGCGCGGCGGTTGTCGTCGGCCGTCGTGGATCGGCGGTGTTTTCACAGGGCTTCGGCAAGCTCTCGTGGGGCGCCGACGCGCCGAGCGTCTCGCCCGATCATTCGGTGTACGATCTTGCCAGCCTGACCAAGGTCATCGGCACGACGACCGCGATCATGCTTCTCTTCGATGAAGGCAAGATCAAGCTGGACGATCAGGTTCGCACATTCTTTCCGGAATTCACCGGTGGCGGCAGGGAACTCGTCACCGTGCGGGACCTGCTCACACACCGCAGCGGGTTGCCTGCCGGCCGCGATCTCTGGCGTTTGGCGTGGTCTCCCGCCGATGCGCAGCGGCTCGTGCTCGAGACACCGCTCGCCTCCGCCCCTGGCTCGCAATACGTCTACTCCGATCTGGGTGCCGACGTCCTTGGGTTCATCGCGGAGCGCGTGAGTGGGAAGAAGCTCGATGCGCTGCTTCAGGACCGCGTGTTCGCACCGCTTGGCATGACGGAGACCTGGTACCACGTGCCTGCCGGTGTGCGCGAACGGACGGCGCCGACGGCCACGATGTCTGTTCGCGGGTATTCGTTGCAAGGTGATGTGCACGATGAGAACGCCCATGCATTGGGTGGTGTCGCCGGACACGCAGGACTCTTCAGCACCGCCGGTGACCTGTCCGTCTTTGCCACGATGATGCTCAACAAGGGCACCTACAACGGCACACGGATCATCAGCGACAGCACCGTTGAACTGTTTACCCGACGCGCCGCAGGATCACGGGCGTTGGGCTGGGATACGTGCGCGGGTCATAACGGCGTCGGATGCGGTCGCTACATGTCGGCCCGCGCCTTTGGGCACACCGGCTTCACCGGCACGTCGATCTGGATCGATCCGGAGCGCGACATGTTCGTCGTGCTGCTCACGAACCGTGTCTTCGAATCGCGCGCCCGTCGTCCGGAGCGCGTGATTTCGGATGTGCGTGCGGATCTTGCCGATGTATCTGCCTGGGCCGTGACCGCGCCCGGCGTGGAAGTCGACGGCGACCCGGAGTTCCGCGCCGACTACGCCACCGGATGGAATCCTGCCCCTGTAGTGCGCTATCGGTCGGCAGGGTGCGGTGTGAGCCGAGGGCGCGCATTGGCACGCCGTTCCTCGGGTCGCGGCAGCAGCAGGTCGCGCAGCGTGGCGTGCAGGAGCGGCAGTTCGCGGGGCAAGGCAACGGTCGCGGCAGCCTCGTCCAGGAGAGGCCGCAGTGTCGCATCGGCGCGGAGCGGAGCGTCGCGGGCCAAGGTAGCCGCGCGGAGCACCAGCGTCCGAAAGAAAGGCGTCAGCGCACGATCATCGCGTTCGACCTCGGTAAAGGCAAAAGCCTCCTCCGCGAAGAAGCGTCGCGGCTAGAACGGTTGGCGTGGTGAACGGGGTAGCCCGCGGTCGTGACACGGGACCCGGCGTGCGACGGAGTCAGGCGGTGCAATCGTGATCGTGCACCCTTTTCGTTTTCCCGGTTTCTGACGCCGAGTCGCTTCTCCGAGTAGTTTACTCCCCATGGACACATCACCAGAACTTCCCAGCGACAGCCCCGACGCCACCGGAACCGCCAGCGCGGACGAATCCAGCGCTGATTCTGCCGGCGTGACCCTGGATCAGGCGCGTCTCGTATTGCGTCGGGTGAAAGATCCCGAGCTCAATCTGAACATCGTTGATCTCGGATTGGTCTACGACATTCAAGTCACAGGCGCCGATATCAACGTTGACATGTCGCTCACGTCGCCTGGGTGTCCGTCGGGCCCGGAGATCATGGGCGAAGCTGAGAAGCAGCTTCGCACCGTCGAGGGCGTCGGAGAGGTGAAGATCAATTTGATCTGGTCACCGCCGTGGACGCCCGATCGGATCGAACCACGCGTTCGGACATACCTCGGCTTCTGAGTCATGCAGAGGATCGATGGCGGGTTCGTCGGTGAGGTCGAGAATTTCGAATTCCTGATCGCCAGCGCCGCCGCCTGATGGCTCAGGGACGGAGCGGCCGCCGGCATTTCTGCGCGCATCGCGTGTTGGCGGCGAGTTTCCTTGTACTGTGTCTTTCGTGTGGCGCGACCGAACGTCCGGCGCCACCGGCGCGCGCCACGCCCGACGTGGTGACAGCCGACGGAGGTCCTGCGCTCCTTCCTGCCTGTGTCGGCACCGGGCACTGGGAACCATGCACGATCTTCGATCGTCTCGAGCGTGCCGGACTTGCTCCACAACGTGGCGACACGGTGAGCATGGCCTTTCTCAGTGTCACCGGGCAAACGTGGCGACTTGGTCGTGCCACGCTGCATGTATTCCGATATCGTGACAGCGTTGCCCGGCACCGGGACTGGGTAACGCTGGACAGCGCCACCGCACGGCCTCTCACCGACACAATCACGAAGTGGCCGGGTACCCCAACGTTGCTCGTGAACGACAACCTCCTTGCAATTCTGCTGAGCGACAACGGTGAGCAGGTCGACCGCGTGTCTCTCGCCTTGACTGCGGGCCCGCCGCCGAAGGCGATCCCCGCCGCACCGAACTGACCGTCATGCGCATTCTGATTCGCTCTCTGGCTCTCGCCGCGATCGTCGCTGCCTGCGTCCGTCGTGCACCGGTGCCGACCCCCGGGCCCCAACCGGCCATTCCCGGCGAGGTGATGGTGGATCCGCGCCGAGTGGATGCACCGAGCGAAACCGGGGTGCTGCTGCGCGGTGCAGCGACGCTCCCCGCGCCGCCACTTGCACCGCGCGAGTTTCGCGCCGCGTGGGTCGCAACGGTCGACAACATCGACTGGCCATCGCGTCGCGACCTGACGACGGCGCAACAGCAGCAGGAGCTGATCGCAATCCTCGATCGAGCAAAGGCGCTGCACATGAATGCGCTCGTCTTTCAGGTGCGTCCCGCGGCCGACGCGATGTACCCGTCGTCGCTCGAACCCTGGTCCGCCTATCTCACGGGGGCGCAGGGGCGCGCACCGTCACCGGCGTGGGATCCACTGGCGTTCGTGGTGCGTGAAGCGCACCAGCGCGGCATTGAACTCCACGCCTGGTTCAATCCTTACCGCGCACGCCATCCCAGCGACAAGAGTCCACTCGACCCGTCGCACATCGCCGTCACCAGACCCGCGATGGTCAAGCGATACGGCAGCTATCTGTGGATGGATCCGGGTGAACCCTCGGTAATTGCCAAGTCGGTCGCCGTGATCGTCGATGTGGTGAAGCGCTACGACGTGGATGGGGTGCACATCGATGACTACTTCTACCCCTACAAGGAACGCGACAGCCGCGGCGCATTGATTCCGTTCCCCGATGAGCCGAGTTATTCGGCATACGCGGCGAAGGGTGGCACGATGCCCGTGGACGACTGGCGCCGCGCCAACGTGGACACCTTCGTCCGTCAGATGTATGAACGCGTCAAACAGGCCAAGCCGTGGGTCAAGGTGGGCATCAGTCCGTTCGGTATCTGGCGCCCCGGTTTCCCGGCCGATGTGCGTGGCTTCGACAGCTACGCAGAGCTGTACGGTGATTCGCGCAAATGGCTGCGCGAAGGATGGTTGGACTACGCGTCGCCACAGCTGTACTGGCCGATCGCAAAGGATGGCCAACCCTATCCCTCGCTGTTGAACTGGTGGGCGAGCGAGAATGTGAAGGGCCGCCATATGTGGCCGGGCAACTACACCAGTCGCGTTGGCACGGCGGCCGCGTGGACCGCCGACGAGCTGGTGAAGCAGATCGAGATCACCCGCCAGCAGGGCAGCACCACCGGCAACGTGCACTTCAGCATGTCGGTGTTCATGCCACCCAGGTCGGCGTCGAGTACAGCAGCAGCAGAACGGACGACGCTCGCGACCCGGTTGATGCAGGAGACGTACGCAGAGGAAGCGTTGGTCCCCGCCTCACCGTGGCTCGGAAGCGGCGCCGTTGCGCCCGCCGCACCCACGCTCCGTGACGATCGAGATGCGCGCACCGGCGCCACGTTCCTTCTCGCCACGCTTCCCGGCAACGCCGTCGCACGCACCTGG
>Ga0209591_10001964_pt1 | contig 25000 bp, 21 predicted proteins | sample MAT01_FD_187207 | JGI IMG/M metagenome (GOLD analysis project Ga0209591, IMG submission 187207) | Freshwater microbial communities from Lake Fryxell liftoff mats and glacier meltwater in Antarctica - MAT-01 (SPAdes) (version 2) | ecosystem: Environmental > Aquatic > Freshwater > Ice > Liftoff... | reverse complement strand
TACAGCCTTCTAGGTAGGAGGAGGCTAATCCATGAGTGTACCAAGAGGTGACGAAGGTGGTGCCGGTCAACCAACCGCCTAGTGCTAGGAAGGCGCAGGGGAACAATAGTATCCCTGACCAACCTACGAATACGAAGCGATCGCGCTTGAGCCAGTCGTCTAGAACGTCAAACCACCCTCTACTGGGCGCACGTCCAACTGCGATGGTCATCGGACTAAAATCCTCATTTTTTACTAAAATTGCAACGTTTCTTAGGCAGCGCGGAAAGCTAGTGTAACCGACTGCTGTAAGAAATTAACGTTTTTTTGACAATCTCAACTGCTTTTAAGCAACTGAGATTCTGAGAGCTTGCTGAATAATGAAATCAGCATTTCTCTTTCTTTATGCCATTACACGTACCATCGGCTAGTAATCTAGCTTGTGGTAACTTAATGATTCTTAATTTACCATATAGTCCGGGTTTTTGCCTGATACACGGAAGCAAATCAGGTAGGTGACACGAACCCTATAAATAATATAAATATCAGAATTTTTACAATTTGACACAAGTTTTCTCAGAAATCTAAACAATTAGCAATGGGCATGGGGCAAAACAGTTCCGTTAGCGGTAGCGGGGCGTTTAGCCCGTTCCGAGTAAACAGTGCTGAGTAAAGAAGTGAGATTCCCCACTCTTCACTCTTAACTTGCAACATATCCCGATTCAATGGGAGACTTTTAAAGAGAGTATCTCACAGGCAATGGTAGTTCAATGACGGCATCAACAACGATTAACAAAGGCGATCGCCTCCTGCATCAAAATGTTCTCGGTTCTCGCCGGTTTAGTAACTACTGGTGGGCAACTATCGTTACCTTGGGAGCAACAGGTTTTTTTCTGGCTGGGTTGTCAAGTTATTTAAAAGTTAATTTACTCATAGTTAGCGATCCAACTCAACTGATATTTGTCCCCCAAGGTCTGGCTATGGGGTTATATGGCACTGCTGGCTTGCTACTAGCCACATACTTGTGGCTAGTGATTTTATGGGATGTGGGAGGTGGTTACAACGAATTTAATCAGGAAACTGGCACAATAAAAATATTCCGTTGGGGATTTCCTGGCAAAGACCGCCAAATTGAGATTGACAGCCGCATAGAAGATGTGCAATCTGTGCGAATAGCCGTAAAAGAAGGTCTTAATCCCCTTCGCGCCCTCTATCTACGGGTTAAGGGTCGGCGAGATATACCCTTAACACGAGTTGGACAACCGTTATCTTTAACAGAGTTAGAAACAGAAGGCGCAAAGTTAGCCCGCTTTTTGGGAGTGTCACTAGAAGGACTTTAGGGCGTTGGGCATTGGGCATTGGGCATTGGGCATTGGGCATTGGGTACTTGTACTGAGCGTTGCCGTTGGCACAGCCTCTCGTAGAGAAATATTGGGCATTAGTTATTTCCCTATTCCCCATTCCCTATTCCCTATTCCCCATTCCCCCTTGAGACGATAAGATACTCTGGTTGAGTCAGTAATGGGCGATGCGGTTGAAAATTTCACAATTTTTGCTTTCTCTTGTGATCATCAGTGCTTTGATGTTGGGAGGATGTTCAACAGAGCAAGTAGCTTCTAATACTTCTTCTCCAACCTCAACAGCTACCTCTCCAATCAGCGAGGCAACCACCAAGACAACTACTGAAGCAACATCTGTATCTCAAACTATTAGTGAGAGTATTCCTGGAATGACAGATTTACCAAGGCTCGAAGGCAAGGCTACTGTGGTTCTCACGGTTAAAGGCTCGCCAATTACTATCGAAGTAGACGGCACTAATGCCCCCATTACATCTGGCAACTTTGTAGATTTAGTGCAGAAGGGTGTGTACGACGGTTTAGCTTTTCATCGAGTTGTGCGCGAACCCCAACCGTTTGTGGTTCAAGGGGGCGATCCTCAAAGCAAAGACCCGAAAGTTCCGGCAAATGGACTAGGAACAGGTAGTTATATTGACCCAAAAACGGGAAACGCTCGCTATATACCTTTAGAAGTTAAAGCAAAAGGTTCAGATACTCCGATTTACAATAAACCATTTGATGCTACTACTCAAGCTGTCGTATTGCCCCATAAGCAGGGTGCAGTAGCAATGGCCCGATCGCAATCACCAGACTCGGCTTCTGCCCAGTTTTACTTTGCTTTAGCAGATTTGGCCTTTTTAGATGGTAACTACGCCGTGTTTGGCAATGTCACTCAAGGCTTTGATGTAGTGAACAAAATTCAGCAAGGCGATCGCATTGACTCTGCTAAAGTCACCCAAGGTGCAGAAAATCTGAAAACACCTGGACAGTAAGAGAAATCAATTCAAAATTCAAATTGGTTAAGGTTTGTGTTACTGGTATTGGTTTAGTTTCCGCCTTGGGTGGAAGTTTAGAAGATAGTTGGCGAAATTTAATCGCAGGTAAATCTGGAATTCGATTACATCAACCATTTCCAGAATTTACACCACTTCCTCTAGGTTTGATTGATCAACAACCATCTGAGTTGGCAATGTTAACTCAGATGGTTGTTGCTTCTGCTTTGCAAGATGCTGGGTTAGTTCCACCTTTAGCTGATTGTGCTGTAGTCATTGGCTCAAGTCGCTCTTATCAAGCGTCTTGGGAAATGCTGGCAAGGCAAATGTATGAAAAACTCCACCCACAAGGGGATGGAGTTTTTGGGCATGGGGCATGGGGCATGGGGCATGGGGAAGAGTCTTCAATGTCCTCTTTTGGAAATTGGCTAGATACATTACCTCACATGAATGCGATCGCAGCTGCAAGACAAATCGGTGCATCGGGGATAGTTTTAGCACCAATGGCAGCTTGTGCAACTGGAATTTGGTCTATTGCCCAAGCAGCTTTACTCATCCAAACTGGGCAATGTCAACAAGCGATCGCTGGCGCAGTGGAAGCACCAATTACACCCCTAATTTTAGCTGGGTTTCAACAGATGGGTGCTTTGGCGAAAACTGGGGCTTATCCCTTTGATTTACACCGGGAAGGCTTAGTATTAGGCGAAGGCGCAGCGGTGTTTGTCTTAGAATCAGCAGATTTGGCAAAGCAACGTCAAGCAAAAGTGTATGGTGAAATTCTCGGTTTTGGCTTAACTAACGACGCATATCATCCAAATTCACCAGAACCTAAAGGGAAAAGTGCGATCGCTGCAATTAAACAATGTCTAGAACGTAGTTGTCTGTCACCAGCCGATATTGATTATATTCATGCTCATGGCACAGCTACTCAGCTAAATGATCGCATAGAAACCATGATAATCCAGCGTTTGTTTCGCCAAGGAGTAGCGGTTAGTTCGACTAAGGGAAGCACAGGTCATACATTAGGAGCTTCGGGAGCCTTAGGTGTAGCTTTTTCTCTTATGGCATTAAAGCATCAAATATTACCGCCATGCGTAGGATTGCAGCAGCCAGAATTTGATTTAGATATCGTTACAGCAGCACGTCTAAGTAAAATTCGGCAGGTCTTATGTTTGAGTTTTGGCTTTGGTGGACAGAATGCAGCGATCGCATTAGCTTAGAACATTATTCCGCATACTACTTTAATTCCCTAGCAGGATATAAAATATAAAACTGTAACAAAAACTACAAAATCCTTATTTTTCCAAAAAAAAAGGATAAGCTAAATACATACGATATCTGGTTCGTAAAGATACCGTATTTAGGAGAAAATTTTATGATTTCAAAATCCCTGTTGCTGCCAGAACCTGCTTCTCCAGCGCATATATGCCCATTTGATCAAGCCTGTAGTTACTTAGAAGCAGCAGCTAAAGAATTAAATTTAAATCAGGGTTTGCTGGAAATTCTCAGCCACCCGCGTAAGGTTGTCACAGTTTCCATTCCCGTGAAGCTAGATGATGGAGAAATACAAGTTCTTGCTGGACATCGCGTGCAACACTCCGATGTTTTAGGCCCCTACAAGGGTGGAATTCGTTACCATCCGGCTGTGACACTGCGCGAAGTATCCGCTCTAGCAATGCTGATGACCTGGAAATGTGCTTTGTTAGGCATTCCGTATGGTGGTGGCAAGGGTGGCATTGCCATAGATCCAAAACATTACAGTGTTGGCGAATTAGAGCGAATCAGCCGCCGTTATATCAGCGAGTTGATAAAAGATATTGGGCCTGCCGTAGATATTCCTGCACCCGATATGGGTACTTCTGCCCGTGAAATGGCTTGGATGATGGACACTTACTCTGTGAATGTTGGTCATGCTGTACCGGGGGTTGTAACTGGGAAGCCCCTATCTATTGGTGGTTCCCTGGGACGAGAAATGGCAACCGGACGTGGTGTGATGATTGTTGTACGTGAGGCACTAGCAGAGCAAGATAAATCTTTGGCAGGGATACGAGTCGCTATTCAGGGTTTCGGTAACGTTGGTAGTGCCGCAGCCGAATTACTATATGAAGCAGGTGCAAAAATTATCGCTGTTTCAACGGGTGCTGGCGGAATATTTTCCGAAGTTGGTCTTGATATTCCCAAGTTGAAAGTCTACGCTGCTGAAAATCGCAAGAGTATTATGGGTTTCCCCCAATCTGTACCAATTAGCAATGCAGATTTATTAACTTTATCCTGCGATGTCTTAATACCTGCGGCTTTAGAAAACCAGATCACTAAAGAAAATGTGAATCAGGTACAGGCGCAAATTGTCGCAGAAGCAGCTAACGGGCCAGTTACTCTTGAGGCTAACTTGGCGTTAGAGGCGCGGGGTGTGACAGTGCTACCAGATATTTTAGCGAATGCTGGCGGTGTGGTAGTCAGTTATTTAGAGTGGGTGCAGGGACTTTCCTACGTCTTTTGGGATGAGGAACGTGTCAACCGCGAAATGGAACATTTGATGGTGCAAGCCTACCATCGGGTGATTCACCAGTCGCAGGTGAGGCAAATTTCTTTAAGGTTAGCAGCTTACACCATAGGGGTGGGTAGAGTGGCTCAGGCGCTAACTGATAGGGGTCTTTATCCTTAATTCTTGATAGCGACAATTTACGAGGGAGAATAAATCATCAGTGGGCAAAATTTTAGGCGATCGCTCACTGATGATTTCTCTTTAAACTTGTTGAGAAAGCCAATATAATCAAAAATTAACCAGGATTTTTACGAGATATTTATATTATGTGGCTAGTAGTAGTTTTTATCTGTTTTGGTTGGATATTATCTTTATGTTTGCATGAGTTTGGCCATGCCATAGTAGCATATTGGGGTGGTGATACTTCTGTCAAAGATAAGGGCTATTTGACCTTGAACCCACTCAAATATACCGAACCGAGCTTAAGTTTGATGATGCCGTTATTTTTTCTCCTGATTGGTGGCATTGCTCTACCTGGGGGAGCAGTTTATATTAACCATAGTCGATTACGCGATCGCAAATGGAAAAGTGCAGTTTCGGCGGCTGGCCCAGTTGCCAATTTGATTCTAGCTTACCTGCTATCACTGCCTTTTCAATTTGGTTGGGATTCTTTAGCTGTCGAAAATCCAAATTCAGTTTTATTTGCTTTGATTACTGCCCTAACTTATATAATTTCCCTAAATATCTATGTGGTTTTGATTAATTTATTACCTATTCCTGCTCTGGATGGTTACGGAATTATCGAGCCGTGGCTGCCGCAACCAATTCAACAACAGATCAATAAGGTTGCTAAATATGGAATTTGGATATTGATTGGTTTGTTATGGTTTGCTAGACCTTTTAATCAATTTTTATGGAATTTCACTAATACAATTAGCGAATATCTCAATCTCCCAGAAAATTTAACTGTTTTAGCTAGTGCAATATTTAGAGAGTATTCGCGGTATTTAGTCATCGGATTAGTTTTAGTTTTATGGATATTTAGAGATAAAAACCAAGAGTTACAAAAACAAGGTGATAAATTAGTTTCATCGCAACAATATGACCAGGCGATCGCTTGCTATGACAAACTCATTAAAAATAAACCCAAAAATGCTGACGCTTGGTATTGGCGGGGACACGCGCTTTATTCTTTAAACAAACATGACGAAGCGATCACAGCCTATGACAAGGTGATAGAAATTAGACCAGAAGATAGCAATACTTGGTGGTTACGAGGACAAGCTTTAGCAGCGCAGCAAAATTATCAAGCAGCCGTAGACTCATATAATCGAGCAATTACTATCTATTCTGACTTTTATGGTTTCTGGTTAGATCGTGGTAATGCGCTCTATTTTTTACAACAATATGAAGATGCGATCGCTTCTTACGAAAAAGTTATTCAATTAAAGCCAGATAACATCAATGCTTGGAATTACAAAGGTGTCACTTTAATAAAATTGCAACGTTATGAAGAGGCGTTAGTTGTCTACGATCAAGCAATTGAAATCAAATCTGACTGTGCTGATTACTGGTATAACAAAGCCTGTTGTTATGCACTACAAAACAATGTCACTCTAGCAATACAAAATCTACAACAATCAATCAAACTTGAATCAAATAGATTGCAACTTGTTAAAACTGATCCTGATTTTGATGCTATTAGAAAACATGAGATGTTCAAAATTTTAGTTAACGAATATAGCTAGTACCCACATTCCGCAGATATTAAAGCGTTTTGTATGAATTAGACATCTCCGATAATGAATGTAGAGACGCAAAATTTCGCGTCTCTACAAGGGTTCTGCATAACGCATATTTAATTTCTGGAGATGTCTATTCCATATTCGCTTGTGTCATGGGTAACTAATAAATATGAGGAGCTTAGGAACGCAAATTTAATAACGTGCAATTCTTATTTAACTTGGAATGGTGCGTTACGCTCCGCTAACACACCCTACTTTTGCACTTTATTTAATCCACATTCCTTAGTAACAAAACTCCTACTTAACTATCGTCGCTCCTGTATATGATTAACAAGCGGTTGACACTCCCCTGGCTAAAGCCAAGGGGATTCTTAAAACATTACTGCCTTAATATCCCGTTTTAAATGGGTTCCCAGGCTCACCACGTTTGCACAGTTAGTGCGTGGTGATATCTCCTCAAAGTTTTTCGGGCGTAACTTTCTCCCAGTCCGGGAGTAGGTTTTTATATCTTGTCTGATAGGGCTATTTTACCATGATTGACTCAGGCGTAAACGCGAAAGTGACCACGGGGAGTATCCCCGTGGCGCATTTCGCGCCTTCATTAAACTTTCATCCCCTGCCTAAAGTACGAAATACGCAACTACGTTGCTGTTTCTCAGGGGTTTTCAGCATTTTCCTTATAAACGTGCATAACGTTGTCGAAGAATTTACAATCAACAGAGAAAATTGCCCTTGTTTTTTAAGTAAATTCTCCTTTTTGCTTAAGCCTTTTTTAACCAGCTAAACATAGCACGTAAATCTTTCCCAACTTCCTCAATTTTGTGTTCAGCTTCTTTACGACGCATGGCGGTAAATCCTGGTTTACCAGCTTGATTTTCCAGCACAAATTCCCGTGCAAATTGTCCAGATTGAATTTCGCTGAGAATTTTCTGCATTTCAGCTTTAGTTTGTTCAGTGACAATCCTTGGCCCACGAGTATAATCGCCGTATTCAGCAGTGTTAGAAATGCTGTCGCGCATTTTAGCTAAACCGCCTTCTACTACCAAGTCAACAATCAGCTTGACTTCATGGAGACATTCAAAATAAGCCAATTCTGGTTGATAACCAGCTTCTACCAAAGTCTCAAATCCGGCTTTAATTAAAGCACTTAAGCCACCACACAATACCGCTTGTTCGCCAAATAAATCTGTTTCGGTTTCTTCGCGGAAAGTAGTTTCGAGAATACCGGCGCGGCTACCACCGATACCTTTAGCATAAGCCATCGCGCGATCGCGTGCCTGACCACTGGCATCCTGATAAACTGCAAACAGCGCTGGTACACCTTCTCCCTGTTCAAAAGTCCGCCGCACTAAATGCCCCGGACCTTTTGGTGCTACCATCACCACATCTACGTTAGTCGGTGGTACAACTTGCCCAAAGTGAATATTAAATCCGTGGGCAAAAGCTAACACATTTCCTTCTTGCAGATTTGGTTCAATCTCGTTTTTGTAAATCGTTTTTTGGACTTCATCAGGTAACAAAATCATGATCAAGTCAGCAGCATTGGCAGCATCGGCGACATTTTTCACAGTTAACCCAGATGCTTCAGCTTTTGCTGCTGACTTACTACCCGGATATAGTCCCACAATCACATTCAAACCGCTATCTTTTAGATTCAGGGCGTGGGCATGACCTTGGGAACCATAGCCGATGATGGCAATAGTTTTTCCAGCCAAAAGGTCTAAATTGGCATCTTCGTCATAATACATCCGGGCCATAAAAGCATCTCCTGTCAGCAAGCATCGTCATTAATTGGCAGACTTTCGATTGTACCCCAAATTGAGTAACTAAAAATCAATATACATAGTGAACTGGGCATTGCTTATCCTCCTTTTTCTGTCCCCAATGCTCAGTTCCTTCGTGGTTGCAGATGTAAACAGCAATACAGAATAAATGATGATAAGTTTGATACAATTTTGTAAAGAATAGTTACAGCACTCCTACCCCAGGGAAATATTTCTTATGGTAAATTCACTTGACAATAACCCACCCCATCAAGTAGTTATTGTTGGCGGTGGCTTTGGTGGACTTTATGCTGCAAAAACATTTGCGAAGGCGGCGGTAAACGTTACTTTGATCGATAAACGCAACTTTCATCTATTTCAACCTCTCCTATACCAAGTTGCCACAGGTGCCCTGTCTCCCGCTGACATTTCCTCACCCTTGCGTTCTGTACTCAGCAAGAGCAAGAATACGAAAGTGCTGTTAGGAGAAGTGAATAATATTGATCCAGAAGCACGAAAAGTGCTGGTGGGTGACGAAGCAATACCTTACAATACGTTAATTGTGGCCACAGGTGCCAAGCATTCCTATTTTGGTAAAGACAACTGGGAAGAATTCGCCCCAGGCTTGAAAACTGTAGAAGATGCCATAGAAATGCGTCGCCGGATCTTTACGGCGTTTGAAGCCGCAGAAAAAGAAACTGATCTAGTAAAACGCCGGGCTTGGTTAACTTTTGTAATTATCGGTGGTGGCCCTACTGGTGTAGAATTAGCGGGTGCGATCGCCGAACTAGCAAACCAAACTCTCAAAGAAGATTTCCGCAACATCGACACATCAGAAGCCCAGATTTTGTTATTAGAAGGTCTAGATCGGATTCTGCCACCTTTTGCACCAGAATTATCACAAGAAGCGGAAGCATCTCTGACGCGGTTGGGGGTAATTGTCCAGACAAAAACACTGGTAACGAATATTGAGAATGATATTGTTACCCTCAAACAAGGCGATGAAGTCAAAGAAATTGCCTCAAAAACGGTATTATGGGCAGCAGGTGTGAAAGCTTCAGCAATGGGAAAAGTGCTAGCAGAACGCACAGATGCCGAGTGCGATCGCGCCGGACGAATTATCGTTGAATCTGACTTGAGTATTAAGGGATATCCCAATATTTTTGTAATTGGTGATTTAGCAAATTTTTCTCATCAAAATGGTAAACCACTAGCCGGTGTTGCACCTGTGGCGAAGCAACAAGGAGAATATGTAGCAAAATTAGTCCAACAGCGCCTTGCAGGTGAGAGTTTGCCACCCTTTTCTTATGTTGATCAGGGTAGTTTAGCGATGATTGGACACAACTCTGCCGTGGTAGATTTGGGATTTATTAAGCTTAAAGGTTTCTTTGCATGGCTGTTTTGGCTGTTGATTCACGTTTACTTCTTAATTGAATTTGACAACAAATTAGTAGTGATGATTAAGTGGGCTTGGAACTATTTCACCCGTAATCGGGGAGCAAGATTGATCACAGGTCAAGAATCACTCACAACCTTCGGAATTGATGATAGCAACGGTTTTTACACATCAGCCAATAAACAGCCGATAAATGTCTAGTTGATTATAGGGCATTAGAGATTGGGTATGGGTTAATAATCAATAGTTCTTCCCCAGGGCTATTTCATTCTAGACATAAACCGCCCAATCTTATAGCTAAAGTCCGTTAAAACGGACTATAACATGAGTCTCAGTCGTCTTTAGACGACTTTCGCTATTAGACTCAGAATTCATTCTGAGGCGGGCTAGATGAGAATGAAATAGCCCTGAGTTCTTCCCCCACTCCCCACAACAAAGTTATCGCCCTTATAAATTAGCAGTAAGCTATTTTAGGGCGTTTTTCATAATTTACACATGGCAACTATTAACGACAACTACCTGAAGCTGAAAGCGGGTTATCTATTTCCAGAAATTGCTCGCCGGGTGAATGTCTTTGCAGAAGCGAATCCTGATGCTAAAATTATCCGACTGGGCATTGGCGATGTTACCGAACCTCTGCCGGAGGCTTGCCGCACAGCGATGATTAAAGCTGTGGAGGAAATGGGCGATCGCAATACCTTCAAAGGCTACGGCCCAGAGCAAGGTTACGCTTGGTTGCGGGAGCAAATTGCTATTCACGATTTCCAAGCACGGGGAGCGGCGATCGATGCCTCAGAAATCTTTATCTCCGATGGTTCTAAGTGCGACAGTGGCAACATTCTGGAGATTTTTGGTCATGACAACATAATTGCCGTTACTGACCCCGTTTATCCCGTATATGTAGATACGAATGTCATGGTGGGAAATACGGGGGATGCCAACGAGAAAGGCGAATTTGAGGGTTTAGTCTATCTACCGATCACGGCTGAAAACAATTTCACCGCAGAGATTCCTTCAAAGAAAGTCGATTTAATCTATCTCTGCTTCCCCAATAACCCCACTGGCGCAACTGCTACAAAGGAATATCTTAAGGCATGGGTGGACTATGCTAAAGCGAATAACTCGATTATTTTCTTTGATGCAGCCTACGAAGCTTACATTACCGATCCATCGATTCCCCACTCAATTTATGAAATTGAAGGTGCAAGGGAAGTTGCGATCGAGTTTCGTTCTTTCTCCAAGAATGCAGGTTTTACGGGAACCCGTTGCGCGTTAACTGTTGTACCAAAAACACTCACAGGAAAAGCCGCCGATGGTTCCGATGTGGAACTATGGAAACTGTGGAATCGCCGTCAATCCACCAAATTCAATGGCGTGTCCTACATCGTCCAACGGGGAGCCGAAGCGGTTTACTCTGAAGAAGGACAGACACAAATCAAGGGATTGGTCAGTTTCTATCTAGAAAACGCCAAAATTATCCGCGAGAAACTCACAGCCGCCGGATTAGCAGTGTATGGTGGCGTGAATGCACCTTATGTTTGGGTAAAAACGCCTAATGGTTTATCCAGTTGGGAATTTTTTGATAAGTTGCTGCAAACTGTTAACGTTGTCGGGACACCTGGTTCTGGCTTTGGTGCTGCGGGTGAAGGTTACTTCCGCATTTCGGCATTTAACAGTCGGGAGAATGTTGAAGAGGCGATGAAGCGGATTACTGAGAAGTTTAAAATGTAAAGCGATCGCTTTTAGCCGCTTTTGTTAAACTCAATCTATTAATCTAAAGGTTACGGTGGGCTGTATTATAGCAGTTCTCGTTTACGTGAGGTACACCCGTAGGGGCACGGCATGCCGTGCCCCTACAACTTGGGATATAACGTTGTACCGCATCTGAATGGGAACCGCTATATCCACCGCAACCTGATAGATAATTAATTATATTTTGGTTATGACTGCTGCTATCCCCATTTTAAAACCTGTTAGCCAGATGCAGTTAGCACCTGGTAGCACGGTGACTATTCCAGATGTTAGCTGGGAAGAATTTGAATCTATTTTACAAGAATTGGGAGAAAAAAGAACTACACGAATTGCCTACAGTCTGGGTACTTTAGAAATTATGGCTCCTTTACCAGAACATGAAATACCCAAAGATTTAATTTCTGATATTGTCAAAATATTGCTAAAGTCTAAAGATATTAAATACCAATAATCTTCAAAGATGCCATCAAAAAGTGAGCGATTGAAGGGCTAGAGGCTAATCTCTCTGAGGTGCGAGTTAAAATAAGTGGAATATCTCAAAGAACTGAATATTTATAGCTAAAGGAGAAAACTATGACTACTGCGATCGCTTCCGACACGCCTTTGGCGAAATCATTACCTACAAATATAACCATACTTCGAGGCATTCACTGGGATACTTATCAGAATTTGGTGCGAGATTTGGAGTCACAACCAGGAACGCGACTGACTTATGATGATGGAATTTTGGAGATTATGATGCCGCTACCACCCCACGAAACTTTTAAGAAACTACTTGGTCGCTTTGTTGAAGTTACTACAGAAGAGTTAGGAATTGAAATTCGTAGTTTAGGTTCTACAACTTGGACACGAGAAGATTTACGAAAGGGTTTAGAGCCAGATGAATGTTATTACATTCAAAATGAGTTAGCTGTGCGCGGTAAGGATACGATCAATTTGACAATTGATCCACCCCCAGATTTGGCGATTGAAGTTGACAGTACCAGCAGTTCGATGAATCGGATGAATATTTATGCGGCGCTGGGTGTGCCGGAGGTGTGGCGTTTTGATCTTGAGATTTTGACAATTTGCAGTTTGGTTAATGATGACTATCAACCCCGTGAGGTGTCGTTAGTATTGCCTATGTTTGATGCTACTGTGCTAATGAAGTTTTTAGAGTTAAGTTTAACGATGGGAGAAACGAGTTTAATTCGTCATCTGCGGCAATGGGTAAGGGAACAGTTAGCAAAATCATCAACAGTAGTGGAGGAAAATTAATGAGTATTTTAGTTGAGCGGGTTTTAACCGAGTCTGTTGGGCGATCGCTTTCATGTTCTGCTTGCCAAGTTAGCGTTTTGGGTAAGTTTGGCAGAATGACTTTCTGGCTCTGAATACATAGCAAATAATTCACTAAAAACCTCTTCTCCATTAATCTCTCCACTACTAACAAATCGTTCTACTTCAACCGAACCATCCTCAAAAAATTCCACTTCCCATCGTTCCCCAGCCACCGCTACATTCACCATAATCGTTTCATCCCGATGATGAGCTAAGGTGTAACTAATTCTCTCTTGTTCCAATTGATTTAGAAAGGTAACTAGTTTGCCAAATCCATGATTCTTCATTTGTCAAACCTCTTATCGCTTAATAACTTGCGAACAACTTTAAAACCCGGTTGATTGACTTCTGCTCCTGCTTCAATCTCTTCCCATAACATTTCACAAAACTCATCCCAACTGGGCGATTCTTCCGGGAGTGGAGCCTGTTTTATACTACCCTTCTTGTACTTCAGGATTTCAGACACCTTTTGCCCAGCAAATTTATGTACGATTTCCCCCTCTCCTTTTGATTGAGTAGCTAGTTTCCTTTATACAATAGCGATACTACTCTGATGATGCGATGCCTGTGGCGGTAAACTATGCACTTTCCCAATTATCCATTAATGACATCAAATTCTGCTTCCCAATCCTCAACCTGTAACCCTTCCACACGGCTAAACTCATCTACATTATGAGTTACTAAAATCAGATTATTCACCATAAGCGATCGCTGCGATTTGCAAATCATAAAGGCATCTAAATCCAAGTGGTTTTCTAATCTGCGCCGTAAATTTATATTTTTACCATTGATATAAATAATCCAAGCATTAGTATCTAACAGATAAATCATTCTATTGATTCTCGTTGTTCATATTCTCCTTGAGGATGTCTGATGATTGGGTCATCTGCTAAACAGCCATAAGTTTTATCAATAAATTCATGCCATTCTAATTGCCTTAATTCTTCCTCTTCTAAAGAAGCAGGTTGTTTTTTTATGGGTTCCAGCGTCATAGTTACTTCTAATTCAGTTTCTTTCATTTCTACAGGAATATCTAGATGTAATATTCCGTCTTCACCTACATAAGAACGTATTTTAATACTTCGCATACTCTCACTCTCTGCCATTTGATTAAATATAGCAAATAAGCAAATCTGTTGTGCGATCGCCTTCATGTTCTGCTTGCCAAGTTAGCGTTTTGGGTAAGTTTGGCAGAATGACTTTCTGGCTCTGAATACATACAATAAATTTTAGGCTTAAATCAAAATCTCCCTGATTTCTCTACCTCCACAATCTGGCGAGAATCACACCTAATTGAACGCTGATAACTCCGAAGATGGCGCTACCAGCCCAGTAGACAGTTGTTGTTAACAAATTGCTATTACGTAATAAAGAAATAGTATCTAAACCGTAGGTAGAGAAAGTTGTATATGCTCCTAAAAACCCTGTTGCTACTAATAACCGCATTTCTGGAGAAATAATTGCTACCTTCCCTACAGCTAGAGTTGCGAAAAATCCCATTGCTAAACAACCGCTAAGATTAATAAAAAAAGTACCATAAGGAAAACTGCTGCCGAAGCGTTGGGCAAACCATAATGTCAGATAGTAGCGACTTAAAGCACCTGCGATCGCACCCAAACTAATAGCGATCGCATTGCGAATTTCTACTTGTTGTAGCATATTCAATTTTTCGTCCAATTATCTTTTAAATTAAACTAAAGTATATAGAAGCACAGGGTGAAATTATGACAACTCTAACCCAAGAAGAAATCAGATTACAAGAAGCCTTTCATCACCAAGCACATTGGCGCAGATGGGGGCCATATTTAAGCGATCGCCAATGGGGAACGGTACGGGAAGACTACAGTCCTAACGGTACAGCCTGGGACTATTTTACCCATGATCAGGCTCGTTCTCGCGCCTACCGTTGGGGTGAAGATGGGATTTTGGGGATTTCTGATAATCATCAGCGGCTTTGTTTTGCGATCGCTCTTTGGAATGGTGAAGATTCTATTCTCAAAGAAAGAATTTTTGGTCTAACTGGTAATGAAGGCAATCACGGAGAAGATGTCAAAGAATATTACTTTTATTTAGACAGCACTCCCACACATTCATATATGAAAGCCCTGTATAAATATCCTCAAACAGCTTTTCCTTACTCCCAATTAGTTGCGGAAAATCAACGCCGAAATCATCAAGAGCCAGAATTTGAACTACTAGATACAGGTGTATTTGATCAGAACCGCTACTTTGATGTTTTTGTAGAATATGCCAAGCATTCAGCTGAAGATATTCTCATCCAAATCAAAGTAGTTAATCGAGGCACAGAAGCAAAAACATTGCACCTGTTACCTACCCTCTGGTTTCGTAATACTTGGTCTTGGAATGGAGATACAGATAAACCTACTTTAATAGAGATCAAATCAGATAATAGCTTCAATACCATTGAAGCATCTCACCCAACTTTAGGAAAGAAGTGGCTGTATTGTCAGCAAGCAACAGAGATTTTATTTACAGAAAACGAGACAAATTATCAGCGAGTATTTGGTTCTCCCAATACCTCCGCTTATGTGAAAGATGGCATTAATGACTATATTATACATGGTCAAAAATCAGCAGTAAATCCTGATAAAATTGGGACAAAAGCATCTGCCGATTATGTATTAACAGTTGGCGCAGGTGAAACCCAAACTATCAAATTGCGACTCAGTGATACACCCAATTTAGTTGAGCCATTGGGCAAAGAATTCGAGGCAATTTTTAGTCAGCGACAACAAGAAGCTGATGAATTTTATCAACGTATTACCCCATATATTCTTAGTGAAGATATGCGGAATGTGCAGCGTCAAGCATTTGCTGGAATGCTGTGGAGCAAGCAATTTTATAATTATATTGTAGAGGATTGGCTGAAAGGCGATCGCAACACACCAACACCCCCACCAGAACGGCAAAATGGTAGAAATCAAGAATGGTTCCATCTTTATAATGAAGATATTCTCTCTATGCCCGATAAGTGGGAATATCCCTGGTTTGCTGCTTGGGATCTAGCATTCCATACCATTCCTTTAGCAATGATTGACCCGGATTTTGCTAAGTACCAATTGGATGTTCTCACACGGGAATGGTATATGCATCCCAATGGGCAAATTCCTGCCTATGAATGGGCATTTGGTGATGTTAATCCCCCTGTTCATGCTTGGGCAACTTGGCGCATTTATAAGATTGAACAAAAGATGTATGGGCGAACAGACCGACAGTTTTTAGAGCGGGTTTTTCAGAAGCTTATGCTCAACTTTACTTGGTGGGTGAATCGTAAGGATGCTAAGGGTAATAATGTCTTTCAGGGGGGATTTTTAGGGTTAGATAATATTGGTGTATTTGACCGCAGTACAACCCTTCCCACCGGCGGACATATTGACCAATCTGATGGTACCAGTTGGATGGGGATGTATTGTTTAAATATGTTAGCGATCGCTCTAGAATTAGCTAAGAGCAATTCTGTTTATGAAGACATTGCCTCCAAATTTTTTGAGCATTTTCTTTACATAGCCGATGCTATGAATAAAATTGGTGAAATGGAAGCCAGTTTATGGAATCAATCAGATGGATTTTACTACGATGTGCTGCGTTTAACTGAACAGCAAATTACTTTAAAAGTCCGGTCAATAGTGGGGTTAATTCCCCTATTTGCGATTGAAAGCATTGAACCAGAAACTTTAAAAGTGCTTCCTGGTTTTAAAAAGCGATTGGAATGGTTTATCCAAAACCGTCCTGACTTACGGCAAAATGTAGCTTGTATGGAAACAAAAGGAATTGGTGCTAGAAGATTATTAGCAATTGTTTCACGGGATAAATTAAGAAGTATTCTCCAAAAAATGCTGGATGAAAGTGAGTTTTTCAGCCCCTATGGTATTCGCGCACTTTCAAGATTTCATGCCGAACATCCCTATATTTTTGATGTCAATGGTTCGCAATTTCGTGTAGATTATGAACCTGCTGAATCTAGTAGTGATTTGTTTGGTGGTAATTCTAACTGGCGAGGGCCTATTTGGTTTCCGGTGAATTTCTTATTAATTGAATCTCTGCAAAAATTTCATTATTACCTGGGTGATGATTTCAAAGTGGAATGTCCCACAGGTTCTGGTAAAATGATGACGCTTTGGGAAGTTGCATCAGAATTATCTCAAAGGTTAACTAAAATTTTCTTACAAAATGCCTCTGGTCAACGTCCTGTTTATGGTGGAATACAGAAGTTTCAAAATGACCCGCACTGGCAAAATTTAATTTTATTCCATGAGTATTTTCATGGTGATAACGGATCTGGAATTGGTGCTAGTCATCAAACTGGATGGACAGGATTAGTTGCTCAACTCATTCAGCAATCTGGTGAATGTGAAACACAATCTCAGGAACCAGACATTGAGCCGGATACAAAGGCGATCGCTACACTATAAATTGCCTCAATTACTACTTTCATCACAGTAGAGATCCCAGGGCTATTTTATTCTCATCTAGCCCGCTAGTTTATCCGTAATTCGGCTGAACATTAAAGAACTAAAACTCATTTAGGATTGTTATATAAATACAAGTACGTTAATTATGGAACAAAATGCGACAAGAAATGTCAACTATTTCTTAGTTTGTGGACTGGGCAATTTAGGACAGTATTGTGTATCTGTCCTGAAAGAATTTGGCGCAAACGTAAATGCTATTGAAATCGAAAACATTCAAAAATGGGAAATTAATGACATATCCGACTTAGTAGATAAACTTGTAATTGGTGACTGTCGCCAACCCAAGGTATTAGAACAAGCCGGGATTCGCATTTGTCAGGCAATTTTGATTGTCACCAGTGATGAACGGGTGAATATTGCAGCAGCATTTGCGGCGCGATCGCTTAATCCCAATATCCGCTTAGTCATCCGGTCAGCGCAAGAAAATCTCAATGAATTACTGAGTCAAAAATTAAGGAATTTTGTGGCCTTTGAAGCTACTCAGTTATCTGCCAGAAGTTTTGCGATCGCAGCTTTAAGCAGTGAAACTAGGGGCTTTTTCACTTTAGAAAATCATTTAGTGCGTGTGGTTAGAATACCGATAGATGTTTCCCATCCTTGGAGCCATTATCACCGACTTCACGACATCAATAATTCCCACCGCCGAGTTCTCTTCCATGCGAAAGCAGGGAAACCCCTACCAAAAATATTCTACCAATGGGAACCCGATGCTCAAGTGTTGTTAGGAGATACCATCGCCTATATTGAAGTCAGACAAAACCTCATCCCTCCATCAGCACGATCTGTCAAAAGTATCAAGCAATTCTGGCAAGCAATTGTTACTACCCTAACAGTGCAAAATCTCCGAAACAGACTAACTCAGTTTTGGAAAGAAAATAGCCAAACCCAGCGTGTAGCTATAGTTTGCAGCATTTTCATGGTGGGATTATTCTTATGTGGGACGGTACTATACAAGCTGCAATATCCCAAAATCACCTTACAGGATGCCATCAATGTTTCCCTAGTTCTAAGCCTTGGTGGCTACGACAACCTGTTTGGACAATTACGACTGCCCTTTGCCGTTCCTTGGTGGTTGCATCTCTTCAGTATCAGCTTAACTGTGGCAGGTACGGTTTCTGTCGGTATTCTCTATGCCATTATGACTGAACGTATCCTAGCTGCCAGATTTCAATTTTCCAAAGGTCGTCCTCCTGTGCCCAAAGCAGATCATATAGTCATAATTGGCTTGGGAAGAGTCGGTCGGCGAGTTGCACAACTATTGCAAGAACTTAAGCAACCGTTAGTGGGAGTTCATGCCACTGACTTGGAACCAGGAGTATTACCCCAAATGCCGCTAATTGTTGGAAATATCACCAATGCTCTCAATAAAGTCAATATAACCACCGCTAAAAGCGTCATTGTTGTGACTGATGATGAGGTAGCAAACTTAGAAATTGCCTTGAGAACCCACGCTACTAACCCCACAGCCAGTTTGGCTATCCGCACCTTCGACCCGCGTTTTGGCGAGAACGTCGCGCAACTGCTGCCCTATGCTAGGGTTATGGACGTTTATGCACTGGCGGCTGAAGCATTCGTGGCGGCAGCATTTGGGGAAAATATCCTCAATTTATTTCGTTTAAATAACCAAACTATACTCGTAACTGAATATCAAATTGAAGCCGAAGATACTCTTAACGGACGATTACTAGCAGATATCGCTTACGGCTACGGATTAGTACCAATTTTACACGTTAAAGCTACCGATCAAACTGCAAAGTTTATGCCCTGTGATGATATCAAGCTGAGAGTAGGCGATCGCTTAGTGGTTTTAGGAACAATTGAAGGATTGCAACGAGTAGAACGAGGAAGGATTCCAGTCGGTCAATGGTTAGTGCGAGTAGAGAAAGCATTATCAGCAGAAGCAGCTTTTGAAGGAGCAAACGTCATCTTGCGGGTGTGTGGTTGTGATATGCAGCTAGCAAGAACTCTGATGAAGCAACTACCCGAAACTCTCCAATATCCCCTCTACAAACACCAAGCCCAGCGCTTGGTAAGTGAATTAAGTAAAGCTCAAGTTTTAGCTCATATAATTCGTACTGTTTAGGCTGCTTATTGATACAGCTTTAGCGTAGGCGTAGCCCATCGTAGATATCGCTTTGAGTCTGGGAAACTAAACCTTAGTTACACACCTGAGTAGGGTGCTAAGGCTAAAGTTTTCGTCAGATCAGTAAGGAGAAAGCGATCGCACAGGTTAAGCAGTTCTGCCTCAGTCTGCGTCAATCGCATCAGCCGCAGGAAATGACCTTCAGTGTCAACACTTAGGGCAATGTAGTTGAGGAACATTTTCAGGTAGCCTACGCGTGCTCGCACTGGCATAGTTGCTGCTGTGGGGGTTTGCCATAAACGATCAATATAGTTGCGTACCTCTACTAAAGGAACGGGCGTAATCGGCTCGAAGCGCAAAGCCTGGCGAATTTGATTAAAAAGCCAAGGATTGCCGATTGCCCAGCGTCCCACCATCACACCCGCCGCGCCCGTTTGAGAAAGCACTTCCAGGGCAGTTTTCGCCGAGTGGATATTGCCATTGGCCAGCACTGGACAATGAACCCGTCTGACCGCTTCAGCGATCAAATTATATTTTACTGCCCCGTGGTACATATCTTTCACCGTGCGACCATGCAAACTCAGTAAATCGATGCTGTGGCGATTAATCATATCTAGAATTTCGTAAAAGGTATCTGTATTTTCAAAGCCTACGCGCATCTTGACAGTTAAAGGGCGATCGTTTACTGCTTGCCGTAGTTCTCCTAAAATCCGATCCACCTTTTCTGGTGAGAGTAGCAATCCACCCCCAACATTTTTGCGATAGATTCTAGGTGCTGGACAGCCCATGTTTAAGTCAACTCCAGCGATATTATAGTTGCAGAGTTCCTTTGCTGTTCTTACTAAGTCGGGAATGCTTTCGCCAATCATTTGAGCAAAAACGGGGCGACCCGTATCGTTTTCGGTGATTGCTGCTAGAATGCTACGACTGAGCCGTGAGGTATCATTCACGCGGAAATACTCGGTAAAGAAGTAGTCAGGACTGCCGTAGTGGGCAATGACCTTCATAAACCAGAGGTTTGTCACATCCTGCATCGGCGCAAGAGCGGTGAGGGGTAGGTCTTTCTGGAGCGATTGGGGGAGCGATACCTGAGACATAGAGATTCCAGCGCTCGACAAAACATTACTGTAACGCTCTTCCATGACTCTGGTCAAAGAAAAATCTCAGCCAACTTTTAAATAAGTGTTATCAAGGCGTAAATTATCGGGCATTGCCCACCCGAAAAACTTAACCTTTGACACAAAGAACTTGCTTGAGTGTTGCGACAACTTCGACCAAATCCGCTTGATTTTCGATAACTTGTTCTATCGACTTATAAGCACCAGGAATTTCATCCAAAACGCCAGTATCCTTGCGGCATTCTACACCATTTGTTTGCTCAATTAAATCATCAAGTGTGTAAACATTTTTTGCCTTATTTCTAGACATTAAACGCCCCGCACCATGACTGCAAGAACAGAAGCTGTGGGCATTACCTTTACCCTTAACGATAAAAGACTTTGCCCCCATCGAACCAGGGATAATCCCGTAGTCGTCAGTTTGGGCGCGGACTGCACCCTTACGAGTAACGTAAACATCCTCGTCAAAATGCACTTCTTTTTCGGCGTAATTGTGATGACAATTAACCTGCAATAAAGGTTTAGTTGCCTTTCCACCTATGAGATGCTTCTCAACTATGTGCTTAAAACGCGCCATCATCACATCGCGGTTGACACGTGCATAGTCTTGTGACCATTGCAAATCGTGCCAGTATGCTTGGAATTCTGGCGTACCAGCGATAAAGTGAGCTAAATCAGGGTCAGGCAATTTATTACCTGCCATCTTTGCTAATTCTCTGGCTGTGTGAATATGGCACTGAGCTAATTTATTGCCGATGTTGCGCGAACCAGAATGTAACATTAACCAAACTTGATTCTCTGTATCAAGGCACAATTCAATAAAGTGGTTTCCTCCGCCGAGAGAACCCATCTGTTTCATGGCTTTACTTTGTAGGTCTTGCACGCCGCGATGTAAGTCTTTAAAATCATCCCAGTGTTGCCAGTTGATAACAGATTTTTCAACATCTTTGTTTTCGTTGAACCCAGTAGGAATTGCTGCTTCAATATCCAGGCGGATTCTCTTCAGCTTGCCTTCTAGTTGTTCAGCAGTAAATGCTGTTTTTATGGCGCTCATACCGCAGTTATGAACAAATACACCAGCTTTCAACGCGAAATTATGGTACTCCGGTACTGTTAGACAGTAAACGTCTTCTGTATAATTAAGGAGATTTACTGCCACAACTTTGTGATTGCATTGATGTTCTTTTCTGCGGTGATTATGGAGTCCAATTGGAGTTTTGATATCTACGCCACAAATCTCACAGGTATAATATCGGTTAGCAATCTCTTGAGACTTTCCTCTCCCTTTTTCACTCTTGTTATATTCAACTAGATATTGCTTACCCCGATTACCATTACCTGCCACTGCATTTTTAAAATGCTCTGGTTGCTGCTCCATGTACTGAAGGATATTCCTAGTTCCCCGTTCAGCATAGTATTGGTATCCTTCTGGAGTTTTTGCTTTTTGAGCAAGAGAAGCAACTCTTTTCTCTTCAAATTCGGCAGACTGCCAGTGTTGGTTACGCTCCACTAGAGAACGGTGGTATGCAGAATGATCGCGTTCGCCCATGAATTCAAGATTTTCTGTCCGATTATCGGATTCATGGAAATTCTGATGATGAATAACTGTTCTCTGTCCCTCAAATCTGGGAATGTTGCCGAGTAACCCAGACCTAGCAATAATCCAGTGTGCTTTTTGCCATCTGCTAGAGTATGGTTGAGCAATTAGGGTGTAGCCATCTTTATCAGTCTTAGAGTAAAAGGGCATTAAGGAAGTCTCTGCTTGAAGCAACTGAGCTTCTTTGTAGGTTCCGTCCCGAAGCATGAATTGGTGATCGGGAGTACAAATAATTTCTTCGCCGTTATCCAAAACCACTTTCACGAGTGGAGCATTCCGTCTAGTCAACTTAGCAGTTGCTTTAGCCGCAACGATTTTTCCTGTTGGTGTACAAGCATAAATAATAAACTCTTTACCCCAATCCATTAGGTCTTTAATACGATAGGGTTTACCATCCACTAGAGGAATTAAGGTATCTCCTATAAAACAGCCAATATCCACACCTACAGCAGCTGGTATAATCGCCTCTTTAGTTGCAATTACAGAACCCACTAAGGCACCTTTTCCTAAGTGAACATCTGGCATTAATGCTACGTGCTTAAACACAAATGGTAGCGATGCCACATTCTTTGCCATCTTGGTTTCTTCTGGCCCCAAAGGGTGATTTGCCCAAGATAATACGGGTGCTGGTGTGGTAATTTCTAACTTTTCGTAGGGCATAATTTTTTCTATTTTGGATTAGGCATATTATCGCTATGGTCTATAACCCATTACCTAGTTAGTTGTAGCAATTTAAATGTTGTATTGTCTTTCATTTGGCTACCTAAATTTTGGGAATTTATCTGTATATTACATATATACTACGTTAGATTACAGATGTCAAGCGATGCCTACGGCGGTAAACTACGCTCTCAAAGAAAGCAGATATTTTCAAGATGTATTAAAATTTGTAAAGAAAATCACTCAATTACAATACTCATGGCAGTGCGTCAAGATACAATTTGGGAACGTTTTTTATCTCCTGTAGTACGTCTTTTGATTGATGAAGAGGGGCTGCGACGTTACGCTGATAGTATTGACTGGGAAAAAGAGTGCGATCGCTTTCGACGAGATGATGTCATTACTCCCCCGTACTACAGTGGCCAAAACTTTCACGGTATTACAGGCGGATATCTCAACTCCGGTGCAGCAGTTACCTATGATCCCATTACCCAATATGTTCTGCCACCTCATGAGACTATTGTCCGTCAGGCTTTAGTTGATGCCATCAAGGTAAAACCACGACGCATACTTGACTTAGGTTGCGGCACAGGTTCCACTACTTTAATGTTAAAGCAAGCTTTTCCCCAAGCAGAAGTTATTGGTTTGGACTTATCACCTTATATGCTGGTAAGGGCAGAAGATAAAGCTAGAAATGCTGGTTTAGAAATAATCTGGCGACACGGGAATGCTGAAAAAACAGGTTTTAGTGATGCATCCTTTGACTTAGTGACAGCTTCTTTGCTATTCCACGAAACACCAAACGCCGTGTCCCTAGCAATTCTACGGGAAAGCTTCCGGTTGCTAGTAACTGGAGGACAAGTATTAATTCTAGATGGTAATCAAAAGACACTGCGTCAGTTAGAATGGCTTAATGATGTTTTTGAGGAGCCATATATTCGTGAGTATGCTGCTGGTAGCGTAGACGCGAAAATGGGTGCAGCCGGATTTGAAGCAGTGCGATCGCAGGATGTATGGTGGATAAATCAGGTAACTAGCGGCGTTAAACCAATTGCAACCGAAAATGTCCACCAGTACACACCGATATCAATAGATAATCATGATTTGGAGGGGCTTGGATCTCCAGCATTTGGCATAATGGCATGAGTTTAAAGGCAGTTCTCTTTGATTTTAATGGTGTGATCATTAACGATGAGCCAATCCACCTGCAATTGATAGATGAGATTCTCATTGAAGAAAATCTCCAACCCCAACGAGTCGATGAGCGTCAAGCTTCTTTAGGACGAAGCGATCGCATTTGTTTTCAGCAATTACTCGCTAATCGTGGTAGAGTAGGCAACGAAAACTATTTAACTCAATTGTTGTACCGCAAAGCCCAAGCTTATGCGTTGGAACTAGCAAAAATAGAGAAACTGCCTTTATATCCAGGTGTAGAAGACTTAATATTTCAGGTGCGATCGCGCCAGATAAAAATCGGATTAGTTAGTGGCTCTATTCGCAAAGAAATAGAACTAGTACTCCATCGCGCCAAACTAGCCGAACATTTTAAAATTATTGTCGCGGGTGATGACATCACCACCAGCAAACCAGAACCCGATGGTTATCTACTGGCAGTAAAACAGCTAAATAAAGAATATCCAGAATTGAATCTTCAACCATACGAGTGTTTGGCAATTGAAGATACCCCAGCAGGTATCGAAGCGGCGAAGCGATCGCAAATGCAAGTTGTTGGTGTAGCTAATACTTACCCATTCCATATGCTCCAACGTTGCTGTAACTGGACTGTGGATTATCTCAGTGATTTGGAACTCGAACGGGTGCAGAAGGTTTATTCCCAAAAACAGCCTCATCCGTCGGTAACTGAATGTTAGAATATTATATGGTGATAATGTATTGAGTTAATGAGTGATATTACTCTTGACTTAGCACAGATTTTGGGGAATTAGCTCAGTTGGTAGAGTGCTGCGATCGCACCGCAGAGGCCAGGGGTTCGAGTCTCCTATTCTCCATTTGTCCTGTAGATTCGCACATTATTATACCCTGAGTCCAGAGCAGTTTGCCCGGATGGTAAAGCAGTATCTTGATCAGAAAGGACCTCAACATCGTTTGATTTTTATGGTTGATGAGGTAGGACAGTATATCGGTGAAGACAGCAAACTGATGCTGAACCTCCAAACTGTTGTCGAAGATTTGGGTACTTACTGTTTGGGAAAGGCTTGGGTGGTGGTAACATCCCAAGAGGCAATGGATGAGATTACCAAAAACAAGATTAAAGGCGAAGAT
>Ga0209591_10001961_pt1 | contig 25014 bp, 19 predicted proteins | sample MAT01_FD_187207 | JGI IMG/M metagenome (GOLD analysis project Ga0209591, IMG submission 187207) | Freshwater microbial communities from Lake Fryxell liftoff mats and glacier meltwater in Antarctica - MAT-01 (SPAdes) (version 2) | ecosystem: Environmental > Aquatic > Freshwater > Ice > Liftoff... | reverse complement strand
GTTCCGACAACGAATGGATAAAACTTTTAAATCAAAAAAATAATTTTACCGTAAAAGAAGCGGATGAAAAAGAAAAAATAGAACCCGGAAGAGTTTATATCGCCCCGGCTAATTATCATTTGTTGATTGAAAAAGATAAAACTTTTTCCCTTACAATTGATGAACGCGTAAATTTTGCCAGACCATCCATTGATGTATTGTTTGAATCGGCAGCCGAAGCATACAAAGACAAATTGATTGGTATAGTATTAACGGGTTCTAATAACGACGGTACAAACGGTATAAAACGAATAAAAGAATTGGGGGGCCTAGCCATTGTTCAGGATCCTGAAACAGCCGAATCTTCTATTATGCCTGCATCGGCAATTGCTGCTATTCAACCGGATTATATTTTATCCTTGGAGAAAATAGTTCAGTTGCTAATAAAAATAACACACTCCAATCCCGATGGCTATCGGGACAAATAATAAAATAAAAATGACAATTGACAGAAAAATATTGGCAGGATTTATTGCGTGCTCTTTGACACTTTTAGGAGTTGCAATTTTCTCTTACAAAAACAGTGAAAAATTTATCGCTTCAAACGCCTTGGTAGATCATACCAACCGGGTATTGAATGAATTCAGCCAAATTCTAACCGCTACCACTGATGCTGAAACCGGCAATCGGGGTTTTATTATTGCGGGCGATGCTAATTATCTGGAACCTTTTATAAATGCTGAAAACAATGCAAATGAACATCTTGATAAAGTAAGAGATTTGACAAAGGACAGCCCCATTCAACAAAAGAATATTGATGATCTGGAGAAGGAAATAAAAGTGCGTTTTATTCAATTAAATAATGGTATCAATCTCAGAAAAAAAGATTTTGAATCAGCCAGAGTGTATGTTGTCGCGGGAGTAGGCAAAGAAACACAAACTCAAATACGAAAAATAATTGATAGAGCACAGAGCATAGAATATACATTACTTGCTGAAAGAAAGCAAGCCAGTGAGGATGATGCCAACAATTTTAATGTGGTTTTTGCCATTTTAACGCTCATCATCATGCTCATTCTCATTATTGTTTACGGCATAATTACTTCAAATTTAAAAACACTTAAAAGAGCTGAACAGGAAACGGCCAGCAAAACCTGGCTGCTTACCGGCAACACAGACCTTAAAGAAAAATTGATAGGCGACAAAAGTTTAGAGGAGTTGGCAAACAATACCATTGGTTTTTTATGCACTTATCTGAAAGCACAAATTGGCGCAGTTTATCTGTTTAATGATAAAGAAAATGCATTGATGTTAAATGGACGTTATGCTTTTTCTTCGGCTACCGATATAAAAGAAAAATTTATGCTGAATGAAGGACTGATTGGCCAGGCAGCGCAGGAACAAAAACAAATTTCGTTAACCGATGTAGCAGAAGAACATATTCGCATTACCTCCTCTGTGGTGGATGCGAAACCGAAACATATACTCATTGTCCCATTTTTGTTTGAAGGTAAAACAATGGGTGTAATAGAAATTGGGAGGCTTACTGATTTCAACGAAACAGAAAAAGAATTTATCAATGCTTCCATGAACAGTGTTGCTATTGCCGTAAACACGGCTTTCAATCAAGAAGCGCTCAGAGAATTGTTAGAAAAAATTCAGGCGCAAAAAGGCGAAATGGAAATATCGGCATTGGAAATCGAACAGCAACTACATTCCTTAAACCAAGCATCTATTCTTTCTATTGCCGATGCAAATGGCAATATCATATATGCGAATGATAACTTCTGTAAAATTTCGAAATATTCGAGAGAGGAATTAATAGGAAATAATCACCGAATGTTGAAATCAGGAAAGCAACCGGATGGATTATTTATTGGTATGTGGAAATCAATTAGTGGCGGCAGAACATGGAAAGGAGAAATAGTAAATAAAGCGAAAGACGGAACATTTTATTGGGTGGATACAACAATTACGCCATTTAAAGGAGTAGATGGCAAAATAGAAAAATATGTCGCCATCCGATTTGATATAACGAATACTAAAAATCAAATGGAGGAGCTGGCAAAGCAAGGTGAAGAACTTCAAACACAGCAGGAAGAGCTGAAACAAATGAATGAAGAACTGGAAGAACAGGCGCAAAACCTGAAACAACAGCAAGAAGAATTACAGATGACCAACGAGGAATTGGAGGAACAAACACAATCATTGGAAGCGAAAAATTTGGAAGTTGAGGCTTCAAAAAACGACATTGAACAAAAAACAAAACAATTAGAAATAAGCAGCAAATATAAATCGGAGTTCCTTGCCAATATGTCGCATGAATTAAGAACCCCGCTTAATAGTTTGCTAATCCTGTCAAAAGATCTATCTGAAAACAGAAATAAAAACTTGGATAGTATTCAGGTAGAGAGTGCAGAAATAATTTATAAAAGTGGTTGCGATCTACTAGTATTAATTAATGAGGTGCTTGACCTATCCAAAATTGAAGCCGGGAAAATGTCGATAAATATTGAACCTGTATCGTTGAAAAATTTCACAAATGAACTTATTCGCGAATTTAAACATCATGCTGAGCAAAAAGGGTTGAAGTTAAATGCAAAATTGGATCAAAAATTACCCGAATTAATTCGCACTGATTCACAACGTTTGAATCAGATATTGAAAAATATTTTGTCAAACGCTATAAAATTTACTGAAAAAGGAAGTGTAAGTATTAGTATTGATCGAAATACGGAAAGTACAGTAATCATTTCAATTACTGACACGGGGATTGGAATAATGGAAGATAAACAATTAGCCATATTTGAACCTTTTCAACAAGCGGAAGGGGGAACATCCAGAAAATATGGCGGTACAGGTTTAGGGCTTTCCATTTCACGTGAGCTGGCAAAATTGTTAGGAGGCGAAATTAAGCTGAGTAGTAAACTAAATGAAGGCTCCACTTTTTCTCTCATTATTCCGTTGGAAATAGTTCAGGAGCAGGAATATAAAAGTGCGAACACTCCCGATAGCTACAGAGAGAAGGAATCTGCTTTGTCTAAACCCCGCTTATTAAATGAATCTAAATATCTGAATTATCCCAACGTAAAGGATGACAGAGACACAATAACCGATGATGATAAAACAGTGCTTATCATTGAAGACGATCTGAAATTTGCAGCTATCCTTTTAAAGCAGGCTAACAAAAAAGGATTTAAGTGTTTATCGGCAGCAACAGGAGAAGATGGTTTATCACTTGCATTAAAATACAAACCGCAAGCGATTATTCTCGATATGGTTCTGCCGGGCATTAACGGACACGCAATACTGCTTGAATTAAAAGCAAATCCTTCTTTAAGGCACATACCAGTTCATATTATTTCGGCTAAAGAACGTTCGTTGGAACTCATTAGAGAAGGGGCGGTTGAGTATTTGATGAAACCAGTTGCTAAAGAAGATTTGGAAGGTGCGTTTAACAGAATCGAAAATTTTGTGAGCAGAAAAATTAAAAACTTATTAATTATTGAAGACAATGAAAATTCGAGAAAGGCAATGCGCATACTCATTGGTAATGGCGATGTAAAATGTTTTGAAGCTGCAACAGGCAAAGAGGCGTTAACTCTGTATGAACAAAATCACATTGATTGTATAATATTAGACATTGGTTTACCGGACACGAGTGGATTTGAACTCATTTATAAATTGGAGAATATAAAAGGTCACAATCTTCCGCCTGTTATTGTATATACCGGTAAGGAACTTACAAAAGAAGAAAACAATGAACTTCAGAAATATGCGGAGAGTATTATTATAAAAGGAGTAAAGTCAGAAGAACGATTATTGGATGAAACAGCTCTTTTTCTTCACAGGACAATAAGTAATTTGCCGAAATCAAAACAATTAATTATAAATAATCTATACGATAGAGAAGCTATATTTAATTCCAAAAAAATATTGTTGGTAGATGATGATATGCGAAATTTATTTGCATTATCAAAAATATTAAAAGAACGTGGGATGGAAATAATAAAAGCGGAGAATGGAAAAAACGCTTTAGAGATGTTGAATATGCATCCTGACATTGAGTTGGTTTTGATGGATATTATGATGCCGGAAATGGACGGTTACGAAGCAATGAAACAAATTCGATCTCAGGTGAAGTTCGAAAATTTACCAGTAATTGCGCTCACTGCAAAAGCCATGAAAGACGATAAACAAAAATGTATTGATGCGGGTGCCAATGATTATATTACTAAACCAATTGATATTGAACGGTTGCTATCACTAATGCGTGTGTGGCTAAGTAAATAAAGAGGTTAAGCATATATATTATTACTCCGAATCGGTTTAATTAATAAATAATGAGCATAAATTTTAATGAAAATGAACGTAAATAGTCCGGTTAAAATTTTATTGGTTGATGATCTTCCAGAAAATTTGTTTGCCTTAGAATTAATTCTTTCTAATAAAAATTACAAATATGTGCGGGCAAATTCTGGCAATGACGCATTAAAAATTCTGCTGCACGAGCAAGATTTCGCACTCATATTAATGGATGTACAAATGCCGGAGATGGATGGTTTTGAAACGGTAGAATTAATTCGGGAAATTGAAACACTTAAATATGTTCCGATTATTTTTTTAACTGCCAGCATGGATAATTCTACGCATATTTTTAAAGGATATCAAACTGGTGCAGTAGATTATATGATCAAACCACTTGTTCCAGAAATATTAACCGCTAAAGTGGCGGTTTTTGTGGAGCTATATCTAAAAACGCAGGAATTATTAGTTCAAAATGAAGAGAAAGAAAAACAGGCAGAAGCGTTAAGAATTGCTAATAGAAATTTGCTTTTTCAAAGTGACGAAAAAGAGAAGAGAGAAGCAGAATTGGTTATTGCAAATAAAGAGACGGCTTATCAAAACGAAGAGAAAGGAAAACGTGCAGCTGAATTAGTCATTGCCAACAAAGAACTTGTATTTCAAAACGAAGAAAAAGAAAAACGGAAAATTGAAAATAAAGAATTGGAGGCACTTAGTAATTCTCTTAAACAAGCATCGCAATACGCGAGGAGTTTAATTGAAGCATCACTCGACCCACTTGTTACCATTTCTGCCGAAGGGAAAATTACGGATGTAAATGAGGCATCCGTGAAAGTAACCGGAGAAACAAGAGATAAATTGATTGGAACTGACTTTTCTGATTATTTTACCGAGCCTAAAAAAGCGCAAGAAGGATATAAGCAGGTTTTTGAAAAAGGATTTGTTTCCGATTATCCGCTTACTATCCATCACAAAAATGGAAAGTTGACCGATGTATTATACAACGCATCAGTTTATAAAGACGAAGAAGGAAATGTATTGGGAGTGTTTGCGGCAGCAAGAGATGTGACCGAAATAAAAAGAATTGCAAAAGAAATTTCGGATTACAAAAATACGCTTGATGAATTTGCTATCGTTTCCATTACTGACCAAAAGGGAATTATTGCCTACGTAAATGATAACTTCTGCAAGATTTCAAAATACAATCGAGAGGAATTAATTGGGCAAGACCATCGCATCGTTAATTCAGGCTATCATTCCAAAGATTTTATGAGAGGATTATGGAGAACAATTGCCAAGGGGGAAATATGGAAAGGTGAAATAAAAAACAAATCAAAAGACGGAATAATTTATTGGGTAGATACTACTATTGTTCCTTTTTTAGATGAACGGGGCAAACCAAACAAGTATGTTGCAGTAAGAACAGATATTACCGACCAAAAAAGTTTTACAGAAGAATTGACAGAAGCAAAAGTAGTTGCGGAGTTGGCAACGCTAAATGCAGAAGAGGCAAAAGGTATAGCCGAAAGAGCATTGCAATCCAAACAACAATTTTTGTCGAATATGAGCCATGAAATCCGCACTCCTATGAATGCAATTCTTGGATTTACGAAGGTGCTGTTGAAAACAGATTTAGTCCCAACTCAAAAAGAATATTTGAATGCCATAAAAACCAGTGGCGATGGATTACTCGTACTAATTAATGATATTCTGGATTTAGCAAAAACAGATGCGGGGAAAATGACATTTGAAGAAAAACCTTTCAAAATAGAATTCTCAATATCAACAATGCATCAGGTATTTGATTTAAAGATTAAAGAAAAGAATTTAGAGTTAGTTAAAGAATACGACAACAAAATTCCAATGATGTTATTAGGCGATGCCGTGCGTTTGCACCAAATTCTTTTAAACCTGTTGAGTAATGCTGTAAAGTTTACAGCAAAAGGAAAAATAACAGTAGCTGTTCGTTTATTGCATGAAGATAAAAAGAAAGCAACCATTGAGTTTGCAATTACCGACACCGGAACAGGAATACCGGAAGACAAATTAGAATCTATTTTTGAAAACTTTCAACAGGCAACAAGTTCCACTTCAAGCACATTTGGAGGCACAGGATTAGGACTTGCCATCTGCAAACAATTAGTAGAAAAACAGGGTGGCAGTATTTTAGTAAAAAGCAAAGTGGATGAAGGTTCCACTTTTAGTTTCACTTTAAGTTTTCAAAAAACCAATGAAGAAGGTAAAAAAGAAAACGGAGAAATAGAATTGGAGAAAGAAAATAAGGTAATAAAAGTATTGCTGGTTGAAGATGTTAAACTCAATCAATTATTGATGAAGATAATATTAGATGACTTCAAATTCAAATACGATATTGCTGATAATGGAAAAATTGCTGTTGAAAAACTACAAACAGAAACTTACGATATTATTTTGATGGACTTGCAGATGCCCGAAATGAATGGGTTTGAAGCCACAGAATACATTCGTAACACGATGAAATCAAAAATTCCAATCATTGCCTTAACGGCCGATGTAACGACTGTGGATGTAGAAAAATGCAAAGCTGCGGGCATGAATGATTATGTTTCAAAACCACTTGACGAACGAATTTTATACGCCAAAATTATTGAATTACTAAAAAGTTAGACTATCAAATGGTTGGGTGGACAGAAGGGCAACACATAAAAGCACCTACAAGAAATTGGCGGTTCAGTGGTTCGTATGACAGTTTTGCGGTTAAAAAAACTTTCGTTCTTCGCATGAACATTTGTGGTAAAAATCGCCACCTTCGCCAAACCGCAAAACGTGAAACTGTCTAAAAAAATCAGGCATTTTATTAACTAAATCAACATAAATTGTTGATATATTATTGCTTAAACTATTGATTTTACTGCGTTTTTTACTATTTTTACACTATCATTTTTATTAAAGGCTAAAGCAGAGAACAAATGGTTTTGATATTTGATTGTTTGGACGCTTTGATAGGTAAAGATAATGAAGTAATACCGTTAGCACACAATATATAGTTCAATAAATTGTCCTATTATCTTGCAGCTACGGCATTACCATTATAATATATAAATTAGCTTTGTACTAATTTATAAATACAATTGGTATTATAAAGAGGTGTTTTGCCACCACACTTGCCGACACAAAAACACCACATTTAATTTTGCCCGACCGCACCCAAAGCCCACTTACCACCCTGATAAATTTGTTGACAACATTTCGTGACTTTTTTGACGGAGGTTCAAAATATTCTTTTTACATTTGCCATTATTTGTCAAGTCAAAACAAAGCGCATTGAAAAGAATCGGAACAATACTTAGGGAATTAAGAGAGGCTAAAGGACTTCTGCTCAGAGAAGTTGGGGCTAAACTTTCACTTGACCCGACAATTTTGAGCAAAATTGAGTAAGACAAACGTATGCCGACAAAGGAGCAAGTAAAAGCACTTGTCGACTTTTACAAAGACCAAAAAAATGAAGTAATTATTGCTTGGCTTTCAGACAAATTGGTTTACGAAGTGCAAGACGAAGACTTGGCATTGCAAGCAATGCAAGTAGCGGAGGACAAAATAAAATACTTAACCAAAAAGAACGGTAAGAAATAATGGAGTTACAATTAGAAAATTTAAAATATCAGGACACAGCCATTCAAGCGGTTATTAAAGTGTTTGATGGTACAGAGAAAAATACCTTTGACAATGCTTGTATTGGAGGCATACGTTCTAATTTTTGTAAACTAACTGCTTCGCAGTTAGCCGACAACATTAGCGCTATTGCAAAAGAAAATGGCATAGACGATGAAACAGCAAAGTATTCAGCCGACAATGATTTGTGTATTGAAATGGAAACAGGAACAGGAAAAACCCTTGTTTACATCAAGACTATCTACGAATTATACAAACATTACGCTTTTACAAAATTTATCATCCTTGTTCCTTCAATTGCTATCAGACAAGGAACTTTAGGCACGTTCAAAACTTTTGAAAAGCAATTGGAAAGCATTTACGGTTTCAAGGTTCAGGCATTTGATTATGACAGCAAAAAACTAAATAAAGTAACCAACTTTATAGAAGAACAGCATCCGCAAGTTATGATTATGACAACTGGTGCATTTTCTTCTGACGACAGAATTTTGAACAGAACGCAAAGAGAAGATTTGTTCAACAACCTTCCTTACATTGACGCAATCGCCAAAGTGCGACCATTTATTTTTATGGACGAGCCACAGGAAGGAATGGACAGCGATAATATGATGGAACGTTTGAAAACACTTTCAGCAGACGAAAGAAATGAACGTTACAGCAACAAAGAAAATAACAGAGAAAAAACAATCTTCAAAACACTTGACCCCCTTTTCAAAATTCGTTATTCCGCAACACACAAAACCGTTAAAAATTTACTGTATCGGTTAACGCCTTACGACAGCTACAAACAAGGATTAGTAAAGAAGATTGAAGTGCTGACCGTAACCGAGAAAAACGATGAAGCAACTATAAAAATTGAACTGACCGGCATACAAAATGAAAACGGTGCACCAAAAGCAAAGTTAAAAGCGTGGAAATTAAAAGGAGGTAAGTTTGTTTTTGAAGAGACGGGATGGTTAAAAGAACACGATAATTTAGGGGAGAAAACAAATAACCCAAGCTATTTGAACTACAAAATTGAACGCATTAACAAAAGTTTAAAAACGCAGAAATGGAGCATTACTTTTACCAATGGCGTTGAACTTTTTGAAAAACAAGCATCAGGAAATATAGAAAATATTTGGGCTTTGCAGTTGGAATGGTTAATACATCGCCACTTCGCCAAATCTCAAAAATTAGCACCGCAAGGTATCAAGGTGTTGAGTTTGATTTTCATTGATAAGGTTTCAAACTATATGGGTGAAGCACCCAAAATAAAAAACCTGTTCGTTGAAAAGTACAAAGCCATTTATCCCGAATACAACGATGGCAAAACGCCAACCGACCAATTTATTCACGAATTGCAAGGGTACTATTTTGCCCAAAATGCAAAAGGCGAATTTTCGGACACCGAAGGCGGGCTAAAAGAGCAAAAGAAAATTTACGAACTCATTCTGCAAAAGAAAGATGAATTGCTGACAATTGGCAACTCAATTGAATTTGTGTTTTCTCATAGTGCTTTGGGTGTTGGTTGGGACAATCCCAATGTATTCAACATTGCAACGCTAAATACTGCTTACTCCGAAATTCGTAAACGTCAGGAAATTGGCAGAGGTTTGCGGATTTGCGTAAATCAACAAGGACAAAGGGTGTATGATGACCCAAAAACTCAAACAGGCGATGAGTTAAATTTATTGACTGTAATCCCTAATGAAACGTATGAAACTTTTGTAACGCAATATCAAAAAGAAATTAATGATGTGTATGGCTCAAAAGATGCAGGAGCAAAATTAATTCATAATCATAAAGGGAAAGAAATTGATATCAGAGAATTGAAACGCAATAAAAATGAAATTATTGATATTGCCTTTAGAAAATTCTGGAAATTATTGGCGAAAAAATCAGACTATACTGTAAACTTTGTGCAAAGTGATTTAGAAAAAAAGTGCATTGATGAAATTAGTAAAATAAAAATACTTGATTATCTGATAGAAAGTTCGAGCCGAAGAATTACATCCATTTCACAAGAAGCTATTCATTCAGAATTTGGGGGTGATTCTAAAAATTTATTAAAAGCATCCTTTCAGCCATTCGATTATGTTGAAGAATTTAGCGAGGGAACTTCGCTTGATTATAATTCAAGTTGTGCCATCCTTTTTAAACTCAGGAATCACGACCAGCTTATTAAAAATCCACCGCTTTTTATTCAGGAAGCTATTAGTATTGTACACAAGGTAGAAATGCTGGAATTACAAAGAGGTTTGGTATATCACACAGTTGGTGAAATGGATGGCGAGTTTGATAATTTATTCCCGGAAATAATTAAACAAAGAACAGATAAAACCTTACTGGGTGGTATTGAAGATACGCCAAATAGAGGCGTTTATGAAGGCTTTGCATTTGATAGCGAGGTTGAAAGATGGTTTGGTAAAAGTGCTGAACACGACCCTGAAGTAGTTTGCTTTATTAAACTTCCAAGTTGGTATAAAATACCAATCCCAATAGGTAAGAGGCACACTGCGTTTTATGAGCCCGACTTTGGGCTGGTAATGAAACAAAAAAGCCTGAAGACAGGTTCAGAAAGTGAATTTTATTTTGTAATAGAAATTAAAGGTACTAATGATATTAATGACAGAGCAGCATTGACCGAATCTGAAATTTATAAAATAGAATGTGCCATGAAACACTTTGCGGCTTTAGGTGTGGATGTACATTTTAAAGCCCCTTTAAAAGATTATTACGTGTTTAAAAAACAAGCAGAACAAACAATATTAGAAAATACCCATCAAGGATAAGCTATGGAAAATATAAACGACTTAATGCCTTTGAGCAACGACTGGAACAAGGAAAGATTAACCCAATTAAAAAATCTATTCCCTGATTTGTTTACCAACGAAGGCAAACTAAATATAGAAGAACTTAAAAAAGTAGTTGACCCGGCAAGCGTTTCAGAAACTGAACGCTATGAGTTCCGATGGTTTGGAAAAAGTGCAGCCAAAAGAAACGCTTACACAGCAAGCAATGCAACATTAATGTATGATGAGGCAAGAAGCATTAACCCGACTGAAAGCGAAAACATCATTATTGAAGGGGAAAATTTGGAAGTATTAAAACTCCTAAGCAGTAGTTACAGAGAGCAGGTAAAGTGCATTTACATTGACCCACCCTACAATACAGGGAAAGACTTCGTTTATAGCGACAACTTTACCGAAGATAAAAAACCTTATTGGGAACAGACTGGTGTAACTGAAAATGGCGTTAAGGTTGACACTAACACGGAAAAAGACGGTCGTTATCATAGCAATTGGCTCAATATGATGTATAGCCGTTTACTAATTGCACGGCAATTGTTACGCCAAGATGGCGTTGTTTTTATTTCTATTGATGATAATGAGATTGCCAACCTTAGAAAATTATGTGATGAAGTTTTTGGAGAGGAAAATTTTGTAAGTGATATAATTTGGCACAGCAAATATACAACGTCTAATGATGCAAAATATGTTTCAAGACAACATGAACATATTTTATTATATGCCAAGCAATTAGATGAATTTGAAATAGGTTTATTGGATAGGACAGAAGAAATGGATAATGCCTATAAAAATCCTGATAATGACCCAAAAGGCGAATGGAAAGCAACACCACTACACGCAAAAAGCGGTAGCGAAAGTAATACTTATGTAATAGAATTTCCAAATAACAAAAGTTGGACACCGCCCAAAGGGCGTTACCCAAGATATGCCAAAGCAAGACTTCTTGAAATTTATTACGAAGGTGGTCTGTATTTTAATAAAAATGGAGGAATTGATAAAAAAACATATTTATCAGAAGTAAAGCAGGGTAAAACAACGGGGTCGGTTTGGTCTTTTAACGAAGTTGGTAGTTCTCATCAGGCAAATGAGCAGTTAGCCGATTTATTGGAAAAAGGAATGTTTGACAACCCCAAACCCACAAATTTACTTAAGACTTGCATAAAAATTGGAAATGGAGAGGATAGTCTAATCCTCGACTTCTTCGGCGGCAGTGGCACTACAGGGCAAGCCGTTATGGATTTAAACCAAGAAGACGGTGGCAACCGCAAATTCATCTTAGTACAACTCCCCGAATCCACAGATGAAAGCAGCGAAGCCTACAAAGCGGGCTATAAAAAAATCAGCGACATCACTATTGAACGCAATAAAAGAGTAGTTGAAAAAATAATTGAAGAAAAGAAAAACAAACAACCAGACTTATTTACCAGCGGACACAAAGACGATGCAATAGAAGGTTTGGGCTTTAAGGTTTTCAAATTAGTAAAATCAAACTTCCCAAGAGTGGAATGGGCTCCGGATGTGGAGAAGACAGACGCGGAAAATATTGAGTCACTAAAAGCCCATATACGAGCCAAAGAAGCCCAATTGGTAACAGCTTTCAACCGTGGCGAATTATTGACGGAGATTTTATTGAAGAACGGTTTTCAGCTAAACTACAAAGCCGACAAGCAAGACCAGTTTAAGAAGAATGAAATTCTGTTAGCCACAGACGGCATAAAAGAAACCTTAATTTGTTTGGACGTTGCTATTGATGCCGAAACCGTAGAGTATTTCAAAATGCACACCGACAAAAAATTCATTTGCCTTGAACGAGCTTTAGATACGACAAAGAAATACAACTTGAAACATTATTTGGGCGACCTGTTTCACGCATTTTAGCCGTGGACACCATTATTAAAATCAATGGAATTATTGAGCCAGATGGATGAATATAGAAAGTGACCGACAGTTCGAATAACAGAATTTAGGACAGAACATATAATGCATGAAATACAAAAAAGTGTCCGTACATTTGTCCGCTATCAAGCGACAACACAAAAAGTGCGACATCAATTTTTTTTCAACAAAAGGCTCGACCATACAAAAAGCACGACAAAAATTTCGCATATTTGGGAGTTAGGCGTAATGCTATGGCAACAGTGAAAACTTTGAACTGATAAGCAAGAACAAGCAACATTTTGACAAACAACATCAAAAAATATAAATTCAAAGCAAACATTGACTTGCAAATTGAAGTCGTGCTGCTGACAACTTTTTTTGCGCTTATTCAATTCTTGATGAAGAAGAAGGTTTGGATATATTGAAAGTTGCAGAGGAAAAAGTTCCATATTTAAAAACTAAACGTAATGGCTAAGACATTAACAAGAAACAAAGAGATACTTTCATTTTTTGGAGAAGTACAATTAAAAGGAGAACGTCAAGTTTTAAGCCCCTCACAAGATGAAAAGCCTGCTTTATTTTATCAACACCCCAATGGACAACTTTGGAAAGGCAATAGTATAGAGTGGCTAAAATCACCAGATGCTGAAAGTGTTGATTTAATCTTTGCTGACCCACCTTACAACATTAAAAAAGCAGATTGGGATACATTTGAAAGTCAGGAAGAATACATCAAATTCTCAATGCAATGGATAGAACAGGCAGCACGGATTTTAAAACCAACGGGAACGCTTTTTATTTGCGGTTTCTCTGAAATTCTTGCCGACTTAAAACATCCGGCAACAAAATATTTTAAAGGTTGCCGTTGGATTATTTGGCATTACAAAAACAAAGCAAACCTTGGAAGCGATTGGGGACGAAGCCATGAAAGCATTTTACATTTTCGCAAGACAAAGAACTTTACTTTCAATATTGATGATGTACGTATTCCTTACAGTGAACACACATTGAAGTATCCAAGTCATCCACAGGCAGAGACCAGTCTGTACGGCAATGGTAAAAACGGAAATCATATTTGGGAACCCAACCCACTTGGAGCCAAACCAAAAGATGTTTTGGAAATTCCACAAGACATCATTGAAGTGCCTACAACATGCAACGGGATGCACGAAAAAACTCCACATCCTACACAAAAGCCGGAAGAACTTTTACGAAAAATAATTTTAGCATCATCAAATATTGGCGACATCATTCTTGACCCGTTTTGCGGTTCAGGTACAACTCCTGTTTGTGTAGAGCAACTTCAACGAAAATGGATGGCTTGCGACTTATCGCCTGAATATCTGGATTGGGCGGTAAATAGATTAGAAATAGTTGAAGATCGGAGTATTGAACGATGGAATAAATATGACTTTGAAAATTTAAAACGGAGAAATTCTATACGATAAATATAAAACTGCTTGTTGAAAAGGCCCTTGATAAAGGTAATTTTAAAACATTGGATGGCTATATTGATTTTGCAAAGCATTATCTTGATTTTATCGATAAACATTTACCGGCGGTAATCGTTTCACAAAACGAAAATCATTACCAGTTCTATCAATACGATAAGCATGGGAATTTTCAAATAACTCGTCCAGTCAATTCAAATCTTATGTACAAAAGAGAACCATTTTCTTTTGCAAGTACAAAATTTTTAGAATTACTTAATAACATCAAAGACATAAAACCAGAGGATAAAATTGAACGTGAAATAATTAATAATGGTACCTATACAATTCAGCAATGTATTGGTGCTGCACTTGATGGAATAGACGGAGGAAAATCCAATTCTGCACGAAAATTAAATGGTGATTTATTTGAACATCTCATAAGATTAATTTTTAATGAAATTGGAATTGATGCAAAATCAGGTGTTGTAAAAGTTCCCATTCCGTATGCGGGAGAGAATAAATTTAAAATGAGTTATCAACACGACTTGATTGTTGAATTAGAAGGAGAATTAAAAGTGCTTGGTTCAATTAAAACATCAAGCAAAGACAGGTTACCGCAAACAAGACACAAGTAAAATAAAAAATTAAATCATAGAAATCCAATCATAATTATAAAAAACATAAAACAATTATTACACATGAAAAAGGAATTTGATAGAACAAGCATTGAAGGTTCGGCAAGGTATTTTCAAAACTGCATTCGCAACGGAGACACAGAAAGTGCACTGGATTGTTTTGATGAAGAAGCAATTTATATTACCGGAATAGGCACATTTGTAACCGGCAAAGAGAACATACGTAAAGCACTTGAGCAAGTATGTACGCTTAAACCTGATTTACAAGCACAAAGAAGCACCGGGTTTACCACTGGCAACATTACTGCCTGGGTTGACGAATGGACGATGAAAGCCACATTACCCGACGGCACAAAATTAGATATGAAAGGTACGTCAAGCGATATATTAAAAAAACAATCAAATGGAAACTGGGTATATTTGGTTGATAATCCTTATGGAGCCGAATATTTACATCAATAAGGAGTTGATAGTGATAATTAGCAGATACAAAAACTGCTATTAACAAGGGTTTTGCGTCAGACGGACTGAAGTGCAAAATTCAACATTTGTAATTCTATTGAACATTAATAATAAATTCGGCTTTTGTGCTTCTGTTTCCTGCCCGAACGCAAAGCCCCAGCTCGTGTGTGACTTCCATTAAGCAAACCAAAAGGTCATGAAGAATGTTGTAAAACAGACGGAAGGCACCAAGAGCAGCCCGTTAAGGTGCGGAGTTCGAGCGAACAGAATGGCCGACAAAAACTGGAAATTAGTGCATCCCTCATTGCGATGTATAAACAAGAAGAGCTCCCGAACCAGCGGGGCCGTGTGAAGGGAGACTTTCACGCGCGGTTCTGTCAGCGGCTTGGGCTGTGATGCCTTTGCCTGCCTGACCCGAAAACCGTCACCAGCAAGCATAAGAACCGGCACAACCACCATCAGAAGAAACGAAAACGACCAAACATTTTGACTTTCAACCAACTTTTCTGACGACAATAACTCGGCAGATAATTTTACATTAACTCGACCAGACCGACCAGTTTGCGAACACTCAAGCCAATGTAAGTTTATAAAAAAGTTTCCATCGAACATTTTTAAAAATAATTTTATGCCTACCCACAATGGCACAGTTGGGGTTTGCCCGACCTCACAAGCCTACAAAAAGCAAACCCCAAAAGAGCCAATTTCCCCCGTGCCCATTCCAACATTCTAAATTTCTTCTAAATTGAATACTTACCTTTGTTGCAATGAAATTATTACTCATAGAAGATGAACAAGAACTTGCGAATAGTATCCAAAGTTATTTGACAGGTAATAACTTTGTATGCGAGTGGGCAAATAATGTAAAGTCTGCCGTAGACAAAATATCAATCTACGACTACGACTGCATTTTGCTTGACTTGACGTTGCCTGACGGCAACGGTTTTGAAATTATAAAAGCATTAAAAAAACAAAATAAAACCGAAGGAGTAATTATTATTTCTGCAAAGGAAACATTGGAAACACGGATTGAGGGTTTTAATCTGGGTGCTGACGATTATCTGACAAAGCCTTTTCATTTATCTGAACTTTTGGTAAGAATACAAGCGCTCATCAGAAGAAAAAATTTTAAGGGTAACAATCTTGTTTCCTACAATGAAATTGAAATTGACATCCTTTCAAAAACAGTTAAAATAAAAAGCAAGAAAATTGACATCACTAAAAAGGAAATTGATTTGCTGCTGTATTTAATCGGAAACGAAAACAAAGTTTTATCAAAAAGTGCAATTGCAGAGCATCTTTCCGGCGATATGGCAGATATGCTGGACAACCACGATTTTGTTTACGCTCACATCAAAAACCTCAAAAACAAAATGAAAAATGCCGGGTGTAGCGATTATATAAAAACAGTTTATGGTTTAGGTTACAAGTGGCAAAATGACTAAAAAACTCCTACACAAAACATCAAGGGCTTACCTGCTTTTTTCAGTAATACTGTTAATCGTATCTGCGCCTTTGTTCTATTACATTACAGAAAGACTATACATTGAAGAAACAGACGAAACACTTATACTTCACAAGAAAGAATTTTTAAAATATTCATTGCCTACTTTAACAATTGATGAAATATCAAACTGGAATAAATACAATAGAAATGTTAAGATTGAACCATTTAAATATTCGGGTAACGATACAATATTTTATAACTCTTACTATGATACTTTAGACGCTGAAACCGAACCTTACCGAGAACTTAATGCTTCTATTCTCATAGATGGAAATCCATACACTTATTCGGCACGAATTAATTTAGTGGAAACAGAAGACCTGATGGAGAGCATGGCTATTCTTTTTTTGGTTGTTATTTCTCTATTACTTATTGGCTTATTTGTAATCACAAAAAGATTATCCATCAAACTTTGGGAACCTTTTAACGAAACCTTAAATCAGGTTGAGAAATTTGAAATTGATAAATCAAATCAGCCCAAATTTATAGAAACAGATATTGAAGAATTTAATCGTCTAAATAAAAGTATTGAAAAATTAATAGAAAAAAACACTTCAATCTATCATAGTCAGAGAGAATTTGTTGAAAATGCTGCCCACGAATTGCAAACTCCTTTGGCAGTTTTTCAGGCAAAAATTGATATGTTCATTCAAAGTGCTGACTTCACTCAAGAACAATATGAAATGTTGAGTTCTTTGAACGACAGCGTTTATCGTCTAAACCGTTTAAATAAAAATTTACTGTTGCTTTCTAAATTGGAAAATGACAACTATAGCGAGAAAGAAACAATTTGCTTGAATGCAACTATAAAAAAGCATCTTGACTTTTTTACTGAACAGGCAAAGGCGAAGAACCTAAATATAAAAATGGATCTGATTGAAAAAACATCAGTAAAATCAAATCCTGTTTTGGCAGAAGTGCTTATCAGTAACTTATTTCTTAATGCAATAAGGCACAATATAAACGATGGGCGGATTTTAGTTAAACTATCAAATCAATCTCTTATATTTTCAAACTCGGGACAATTACAACCATTAGTTGCGCATAATTTATTCAACCGTTTCTCAAAATCTAATCCATCCACGCAAGGTAATGGTTTGGGTTTAGCAATTATCAAGAAAATTGCGAACCTCAATAACTGGACGATTTCCTATTCATTTGCCGATAATCTTCACATTTTTTCGGTGACCTTCTAAAAACTCTAAATTTCTTCTAAATCGGTCTGCACCTTTGCAGTGTACATTTTAATTCATTAAAAATAAAAACAATGAAAAAATTAGCATTAATGATGGTTGCAGCGATGATTACATCACTCACCTTCGCACAAAAATTGCAGGAAAAAGGAGTTCCTGCTCCTGTAAAAACGGCTTTTCAAAAACAATATCCCAACGCAAAAGAAACAAAGTGGGAAAAAGAAAACGACAACTACGAAGCCGATTTTGAAATCGAAGAAACAGATTATTCGGTTTTGATGGATGCTTCAGGAAACATTCTTGAAACAGAATTAGAAATCAGCATTGATGCACTTCCAGCAAATGTGAAAAACTATGTTTCAAAAAACTATTCAGGGAAAAAAATAAAAGAAGCGGCAAAAATTACCGATGCCAAAGGAACAGTAACCTATGAAGCAGAAATTAAAGGGAAAGACCTGCTTTTTGACAGCAACGGAAATTTCATTAAAGAAGAAACTGAATAAAGACAAGATAATGATTAAAACTGCGAGGAGAGAAACCCTTTTAATCAAAGGGTTTCTCTCCTTTTCCTTTAGAGCATGTTCGGAATTCTCTCGCCGGACCAAAAACGGCTCTTTTATCGTCCATGATAATTACAAAAAGAAAAGAAAATGAAAAGATTATTAGCATTATTCTTCACTACGATAATCGCAACTAATATTTCGGCACAGACAACAGACACAATTTCGTTTATTCAATCAAAACGAATGTCAGATGCAGACTTGGCAAAAAAGAAAGAAGGAACATTTATAACAGGTATTCCAGACTTTTCCTCTGACCCTGTAACGGGTTTTGGGCTTGGCGTTAGGACAAATATTTTTTGGAATGGCAAACGTGAAAATCCGTTTTTTGCATACGCGCCTTACCTAATGAAACTTAAAGCAAACGCAGCCTATTACACTTCAAACGCAAGAGAATTAATATTATCCCTTGACGTACCATATTATAAAGGAACTCGCTGGCGTTTTAAAATTGACTTTAAGGCTCAACAAAACCCAGCCAATCTTTATTTTGGTTCGACAGAATCAACGCTTAGAGAACTAAGACTACCTTCAACACCAAACGGTGGACAAACTTATTCAACATATTCAGCATTTGACAAAGCAAGAAAAACATTACGACCAGGCGGAATTGGAGAGGCAAATTTTGTTACTGATGCTTTATCAAACAGATTTAGAGAAACAGAATATATGCTAAATCTTAAAGCAGATTATGCTCTTGGCAAAAAAGGAAAATGGAGAATAATGGGCGGTTACGAAATTCAACATTTAAGTTACAAGACATTTGAAGGAACAGAAGCCCAAGCAATTGACCCAAACACACGACAAGAAATTAAAGCACCCAACGGAACTTCATTGTTAAGAAGAGATTTTCAACAAGGATTAGTTTCAGGACTTGACGGTGGTTGGGTTTCCATATTGCAAACAGCTCTAATATTTGACACGAGAGATTTTGAGCCTGACCCAACACATGGGTATTATTTGGAAATTGCTAATGAATTTTCAAGTTCCATAATTGGCTCACAATTCAACTTCAACAAATTATTTATACAAGGTCGAGTTTATCAGAAAATACCGATCGGACCTCGAACTGTTTTTGGTGGGCGGTTTGGAGTCGGAAATATCTTTGGTAATAATGCCCCATTTTTTGAATTTCAAGACCAATGGAGTCCAGATGGTAGTATAAATTCATTGGGTGGAAAACAATCACTTCGTGGTCATAGAGCCAACCGATTTTTGGCCCGTTCATTAGCGTTTGCAAATTTTGAATTACGTGTTAGACTTGCCGAATTAAGATTAAGAAAACAACGTTTTGCGTTCGGAGTTGCACCATTCTTTGACGCAGGAACAGTTAGGGAAAATTGGCAAGATTTGAACTTTAAAAATATTAAAACCTCCTATGGTGGTGGTTTAAGAATTGCTTGGAATCAATCAACAATTATTTCATTTGACTATGGTGTTTCAAAAGAAGATAAATTATTTTATTTTGGTATTGGACAAGCGTTTTAAATGACTATGAAACAAACACGACAGAAGGAAACACAGCAGGTAACAGGCGTTTGGCAAAAAAGCGGGTTCAATGCTTAAATGAAGCATTGGTGCTTCCTATGAACTTTAGTGCTAAAAAATCCCCGCCGCGCCACAGGCGGGTATTGTATCCGATAAAAATGTCCAGTTAGGCCAATTTGTCAATATCGCGCAACCGCTGATGAGCATCATAGATGCCCAAAATCTTTGGGTGGTGGCCAATTTTAAAGAAACCCAGGTGTCCAAAATCAAAATAGGACAAGCGGTAAAAATCAAGGTAGATGCCTGCGATGACCGACATTTTACCGGCAAAATCGAATCCTTCGCGGGTGCTACGGGCGCAAAATTCAGCCTTCTTCCACCCGGATTTTTTTCTATGTTTTGGTGCTTCGCACGTTTGGAATCTCGCTCATGCAACTGCCTTTGATCAATCAGGCGGTCGCCGGGCTTAAGCCGCAAGAATATCCGGGTGCGGTCGCGCTCAACAACATGATTCGTCAATTGGGTGGTGCGTTTGGCATTGCATTAGCCAATAATTTTATTGCCACGCACTACGCGCAGCACCGGAATGACCTCTTGATCCATACTTCGCTGTACAATCCCGCTTTTAACGAACGCCTCAGCAATACTACCCAAAACCTGCTTGCGCGTACCGGAGATGCCGCTACGGCAACCGATCAAGCGTATCGCCTGCTCAATCTTGCAGTGGATAAACAGGCTTACCTGCTCGGTTACTTGGATACATTTCGCATGATCTCGGTGTTTTTTATCCTTGTATTTCCGCTGATCTTTTTGCTACGCGCCGACAAGAAAAGTGCACCACCCGGTGCAGAAGCGGCAAACGCTGCCTTGGAGGCGCATTGAGGTGCAGTTGGAGCGCCAAGCGGCCATGGACGAAAACAAACGGCGTGTTGACCAATTAGAGAAAAAAACGACTGTTTCCAAAAGTATGTTTAACTTTGTCCTCACATCAAGCGACAATACAAAAAGTACGACATCCAATTTCTTAACAAAAAGGCTCGACAATACAAAAGTACGATAAAAATTTCGCGTATTGGAGCGTTAACGGTCAGCGTAAAAAGACAAAATAACGGACAAATGAACCCATTTTGGACACAAATAATTATTCAGACAACTCTTCGACACAAGAGACAAAAAACCGACAATAAAAATCGTTTTTCGGACTTTGAACTTGCCAAAGGTCACAGAGAGTTTTTAATTACTTTAAAAAGACATATCAAAGACTTTTTTCTTATTACGATTGGCATTTTTTCAGCCTCATTCGGTTTCAAAGGCTTCTTATTGACTAATCATTTTATTGACGGAGGTGCTACAGGTATTTCTTTGCTTATATCTGCTTTGACAGATATTCCACTTTACATACTCATCATTTTTGTTAACATTCCTTTTATCATCCTTGCCTATAATATTATGGGTAAGCAGTTTGCTATTAAAACAGCATTGGCAATAACAGGACTAGCCATTTGTTTAGCGACAGTGTCCTTTCCTAATGTTACTAATGACAACTTACTTGTTGCAGTGTTTGGTGGATTTTTTTTGGGAGCAGGAATTGGACTTGCTATAAGAGGCGGAGCAGTGATTGACGGAACAGAAGTTCTTGCAATTTTTTTAAGTCGCAAATTCGGGACTACTCTTGGCGACATTATTCTTGTAATCAACATTTTTATTTTTTCGGCAGCAGCATACCTCTTAGGAATAGAAGTCGCACTTTATTCAATGATTACCTACTTGGCAGCGACAAAGACATTGGACTTTATAGTTGAAGGCATTGAAGAATATATTGGCGTGACAATTATTTCTTCTCACAGCGAAGAAATCCGACAAATGATTGTAAACACATTGGGCAGAGGCGTTACAGTTTATAAAGGACAGCGTGGTTTTGGCAAAAACGGAGAGAAAAAAGAAATTGATATTGTCTATACCGTTCTGACTCGACTTGAATTGAATAAACTGAATACCGAAATTGAAAAGATTGACCCAAACGCATTTGTAGTTATGAGCAGCGTGAAAGACACGAAAGGCGGTATGATTAAGAAAAGACCTCACAAGCATTGACAACACAGCGCAAATAGAGAACACCAGTTCATAACAGCGGTTGGCGAAAGGCGGTTCAGTGCTCCGCAGACACATTTACGGTTAATCAAACATGGGTTCTCCGCATCACCATTTGTGGTAAAATCGCCACCTTCTCCAAGACCCAAACCGTTGGGCGTAATTTTAAAATACAACGAACAAAACAAAACAAAATAAAATGGTAACAATTGACAACTATTTAGACAGTCATTACATACACCGAAGCAATTGGTTAAGAGCCGCTGTTTTGGGTGCAAACGATGGCATAATCTCTATTTCAAGTCTTGCAATAGGTGTTGCTGCTGCAAGTTCAACAAGAGAACCCATTATTTTAGCAACAGTCGCCGGTCTGGTCGCAGGTGCATTATCAATGGCTGCCGGTGAGTATGTTTCTGTAAGTTCTCAAACTGATACAGAAAAAGCTGACATTGAAAGAGAAATACAAGAGCTGAAAGAAATGCCAGAAGAAGAGTTGAACATATTGGCTCAAATCTATGAAAAAAGAGGGTTAAAAAAAGAAACAGCCATGCAAGTTGCCTTTGAATTAACGGAGAAAGATGCATTGGCAGCACATATAAGAGACGAGTTGGGTATAAACGAAATTAGCCAGGCAAATCCCATACAAGCGGCAATAGCATCAGGAGCAGCGTTTTCAGTTGGTGGTATTTTACCTCTTTTAGCAATTCTTTTTGCACCCATAAAAGGTATGGAATATTGGCTGTATGGCTCCACAATCATTTTTCTCATCATTTTAGGAACAATGGCAGCAAAAACAGGTGGTTCAAGTGTACAAAAAGCCATTTTACGAATTACTATCTGGGGAACAATTGCAATGGGTTTATCCGCATTAGTAGGTTATATCTTTGGAGTTAGAGTATAATTAAGTAGTCCACAGTCAATAGTCCACAGTCCACAGTCTCACAAACCCTTGATAATAAGGTAGTTGATGAAATTAAAAACCACAATTATTGCTATTTATCTACTTATTTGTGAGATTTTTGCGAAAACCGTTATCGGTAATGCTACTACGACATTACAAAATATGAACCGACATAACATGAAATTGAACATATTTTTCTTCATAAGCATTCCGACATTTTTGGCTTCATGTAACGGGCAAAACACTTCGCGTGTGACTGACAAAATTTCGACAGTGACAATAGGCGACACTGTTTCAGAACTCAGCAACAGTATTTTAATTATTTTTCAAGCTGCTAATCGGAAATACTGGTTTGGCAGCGACAAAGACGGGCTTTACTGCGTTGATCGCAAAACAATCATTCATTTTTCAACCAAAGACAGTTTACTGGATAATCGCACAAGAACTATTCAGGAAGATAAGCAAGAAAATATTTACGTAAGTTCTTTAGGCGGCATTAACAAATTTGACGGACATACCTTAACGACACTCACAGCAATAAAAAATAATCCTTCGGACAGCGCCTGATAATTTAAATTTAGGTAAAGATTAATTTTTGCCTTTGAAAAATTGTCGTAAATTTGTGGATTGTAAGGTCTCAATGAGCGACTTTTACAAAAAGTACGACATCCAATTTCTTAACAAAAAGGCTCGACCATACAAAAAGTTCGACAAAACTTTCGCATATTTGAGCGTTGTGCGCAATGGCGGGGAAGACTATAGCGTAACAATTAAATCTAACGGCTAAAATAAATTAAATGGAAAATAAACAAAATAATCCAAAAATTGTCAAAAATAAATACATACCGACAACGGATTTTTACAGCCAAATAATTGACAGCTTACAAGATTATTCAATTTTGACGTTGAACAATGAATTCATTATTAATAGTTGGAGTTCTGGCTCGACAAAAATATTTGGCTATGACACAGAGGATGTTATTGGCGAATCTTTCGATTTAATATTTACCGAGGAGGATATAAAAAATGGTATTCCAAAAAGAGAAATTGAAACGGCTTTAAAAGAAGGCAGAGCCACGGATAATAGATGGCATATTGCCAAAGACAAGAGCCTGTTTTATGCTTATGGATTGGTTTTTCCACTCATCGGTTTAGACGGAGAGATGTTGGGCTACGTTAAAATATTGCGTGACTTGACAGATAGAAAACAATCGGAGGATGCTATAAAAAAATATGTCAGACAATTGGAAGAACTTAACACTCATAAAGAAAGTGTTCTTGCAATACTTTCACACGACTTAAGAAGCCCCCTGTCAGCCATTATAGGAACAGCAAAATATTTGAAAGAAAATTTTCACAAAATGAAGCCCGATGTTGTTCAGGAAATGCTTGACTTACTTTATAAATCATCAACAGATGAATTAGATATGTTAGACTATTTGGTAGAATGGGCAAGAATTAAATATGCATCAGAAGCTTTTTCTCCAACAGAAATAAAACTAACTGAATACATTGGTAAAGTCTTTGAAACTTTAAATGAAACTGCTTCCATAAACACGATAAATCTTCATCACGAAATTGAAGAGAATACTACCGTATTTGCGGATGGTAAAATGTTAATTTCCATTATTCAAAATATTGTTTCAAATGCGATAAAACATATCGAAAAAGGTGGGACAATAACGATTTCAGCAAAAAGCAAAGATGACAAAATTATTGTTCAGGTTAAGGACACTGGAATTGGAATGTCCAAAGAGATCATGGAAAAACTTTTTACACCACAAATGAAAATCCTTTCTGAAACAAGAAAAAAGAATAAAGGGGCTGGAATTGGATTATTATTGGTGAAAGGATTTTTAGAAAAAAATGGTGGTGAAATATGGGTAGAAAGTATTGAAGGGGAAGGTTCATCTTTTTATTTTACATTACCCATCCACAAACCTTTATACAAAATAGGCAGTTCAGACGAAATTATGTTTGATGAAAGTGCATAATACTAAGACTGATTAACGACATTTACGTAGACAAATCAATTAACCTGAGAATAGCCACTTCGTATAACAGCAGTTTGGCAAAAGTCGGACATCCGTTCATTAATTTAACTTTACCACATAAGGTCTCGACCTTCGCCAAGCCGAC
>Ga0209591_10001960_pt1 | contig 25023 bp, 18 predicted proteins | sample MAT01_FD_187207 | JGI IMG/M metagenome (GOLD analysis project Ga0209591, IMG submission 187207) | Freshwater microbial communities from Lake Fryxell liftoff mats and glacier meltwater in Antarctica - MAT-01 (SPAdes) (version 2) | ecosystem: Environmental > Aquatic > Freshwater > Ice > Liftoff... | reverse complement strand
CGCGGGGGGATCTGTGCGATCAAGCAATCCCCGACCAAAGCGCCCGTCTCGTTTCGTCGTCGTAGGGCCGCCGCTTGTCGGCGTGCCGTTTTGAAATCATGCGAAGGCACGGCCACAAGGGCCGGCCCTACATTCGACCACCTCGTTTCATCTGTGCTGAATTGGCGGGAGCTGTTCATTGCGTCGGGTGCCAGAGATACACGTTGGGCCGGAGTCCGTAGATCGTGGCCGCGAGGGGAGCCGGTACGTCCAAACGCGAATCATACAGGACCAAATCATAATCTGTAATTACCGCCGGGGCTGTGGTGAAATAGCCGGTGGCCTTCCGCTCGCGCAGATACCACGGCAGCGGCCACGCATGGTCGGGACTGATCACGGCAATTTTCCACTCGGTGGGGAAGGCGACGAGCGCGGTGACGAGCCGGGCAAGATCCGGCGAGGTGGGTTGATACACGTAGGGGTTGCGATCATCGTTGGCGTAGCGATCGAGCGCCGCCTGATCGCGCCAAGCGCATTCCAGCAGGAGCGCGAACCAGAGGATGACCGGAACGAAGCGCGCCAGTTTTTTCGGAAGCCGGCGCCCGGATTCAGCGGCACCGAGACCGGCGAGTAGCGTCAGGCCGACATAGGGCGTGAGCAGCAGCCACGGGGTTTTGTAAGGAATGAAGCTGTAGAGAAGCAGCAGTGTGATCGTGAAGACCGCGAGCGCGCGATGCGTCGCATTGCCCCTAGTGGAGAAGGCGAATCTAAGTCCAAACAGCGCCATCACCAACAGCAGCGGTTCGCCCCAGCTTACGCCTTCGCGCACGTGCGGCCAGAGCAGCGCGCAATAATAATACCAAGGCTGATCGTGGGCGCTGTCGGTTGCCCGCGCGGCGTAATGGAAATAAGTGCGCAAGCCATCGAGCACGCCGGACCAGTGCGTGAAGAAGGAGGAGTAGCAAAGAACGTAGATGACAAGGGCGGTGAGGAAGGCGGCGAGGAGGTGTAGCCAGATTGTCTTAAGGTGGAACGCGACCTCTGGGCGCGTTTTCCCCTTCGCGAATTCAAGCAACCCGCCCGGAGGTCGGGTTCCACCCAAGGCAAATAGCACCACTCCGAGTGCGGCAAAGTGGATGACCGAAGTTTCCTTCGTGGCCTGCATCAGGCCGACAATGGCCCCGATCAGCACCGCGCCAGCGATGCTTGATTTTTGTAGGGCCGCCCCTTGTGGGCGTGCCGTCTGCTCGCTAGCGGCTCGGCCACAAGGGCCGGCCCTACAATCGGATTGATGCTGAAACCCTGCCCACCACCGCAGCCCCGCAAAAAAAAGCGCCCAGGTGAAAAAACAAAACCAAGCTTCCTGAATAAAATACGTGTCGTAGATAATCGCGAGCGGAGCGGCGGCGAGCAAGGTGGCTCCGATCAAAGCGGTGGTGCGGCCGAGTCGGGCCGCAGCACCCAAGATCAGCGCCAGGGTGCCGAGACCGGCCACGAGCGTGACCGAGCGCAACCAAGTGGGCTCAAGCGTCGCGGGAGTTCGACCAATGATTTTCGCCAGACCGGCTGCGGCATAATAGAGAAACGGCCCGTGTTTATCGGCGGGATCGTAGGCGTAACCTTCCCCGCGCCATAGCTGCCAAGTTTGGTAGGCTTGGACGGCTTCGTCGGCGTGCAAGGTCCGGCGATCAATCTGGTGAAACCGCAAAAATGCCGCGCCGCTGAGCACGAGCACAGCGGCGAATAAATAAAACCAACGACTATGGACGGGGACGGCCAAAGACTTCGACTTCGATGTAGTGATTGAGTTCGTTGGCGGTGTTGCCCGCGCTGTAGAGCCGGACGTAGCGGGCGGCTGTCTTATTGGCCGGGATCACGCGACCAGTGTTTTTTTCGAGATAGGCGGGCGACGTGCCAGTGCCGAAGCCGGCTTTGTTTTGCTCGTCGTTGTTGTAGAGAATATGAACGTCTTTCTTGAATTCCGGATCATCGGAAACCTGCACGCTCATCTGCAGATAGGCCCGGACTTGAGAGTGATAATGCCAAACCGCAATGGCATAGAGCTCGGCCGAAGTGCCGAGATCGATTTGCACCCATTGCAGGCCCCGGTCGAGTTCCACGAAGTAACCTTCCTCGGATTCTTTTTCCCCATCAGTGATGAGCGTGAGATCGCCGATGACCGGTGCCGGATCGGAGGAGGTGATTTTTTTGCCTTTGGCGAGATTGGTAACGCCGGCGGGAACGAGAATCGTCGGCGGCTTGACATTCGGCGCCTCGAGATTGCCGAGCTTGGCCGGAACCGGCGTGCCGGTGAGCATGGGCGGGGGAAACTCAAGCTTGAGCGGCCGAAGATTCTCTTCCGCTCGGGCGGAGAGTGCGGCGAGGCAAAGCGGAAGGAGGAAAATATATTTATTCCAGTGAGGATTAACTTTGAGCTTTTGCAGGACCGTCGCTGGCCGACGAGCCTTATTCTCGATCGCGGCACGGCCACAAGGGCCGGCCCTACCGTCACACTTCGCCGAGTAGATGGAGTTATTCATGAGGAAAAATCAGACAACGAAGTCGGAGGGTTGGTAATCGTAGGCGGCGCGGGCCGCGACGGCCGGGTTGACCTGGAAGATGGTGGCCTCGCTTTTGAACGCGTGTTCGGCATCACAGTTGAGTTTCGCCTGGCCACGGACGGCGTTGAAAAAGTTTTCCAGGTGGGGCTGATGGAGCGGCTTGTCGAGCACGATGGGCAACTCATAGGCGACGAGCGGCGCGGTTTCGCGGACATCGACTTTGCCGGGAGTGGGCGCAGCGGCCGCCGCAGCGCTTTTCTTGATGTAGTTGAGCTCGACCCATTTTTCCCAATCAGAGGAGGCGCGGTCTTCGCGATAGACTTTGGTGAGAGCGGGATTCTCGGAAATCTTGACCGAACCTTCGTCGCCCATGAACTGCTCGAAGTAACCGCCGCCGGCGCTCGTGGTGGTGAGTACTTGGTAGAAAGCGCGGACGTTGCCCTCGGGCGTGGCGTACTCGAAAATCGCCATCACGTTATCGTACCACTCGCGGCCCTTGTAGTAATCGGTGCCGCCCGAGGCGATCACGCTGGTGGGATTCGCTTGGAAAAACCAGTTGAAGATATCGATCTGGTGCGCGCCGAGATCGGAGATGGGACCGCCCGAGAGATCGCGGAACCAGCGCCAATTGCGGAATTGATGCATGTCCTTGAAGCCATATTTTTTCAGGACATCGGCCGGCAGTTCGGCGTTCTTGGGCCAACCGGAGTCCGGCGTGACCGCGCGATTCCACTGCGCGTTGGCGTTGGTGAGGCGACCGGGCAGACGCGCTTTCTTGATAATATTCTCGAGGGCGTGGCGATAACGGGGATTACTGCGGCGCTGATGGCCGATCTGGCAGAGCTTGCCGGATGCCCGCATGGCCAAGACCATCGAACGGGCACCCTCAATGGTGTTGGACATCATCTTCTCGCAATAAACGTTGAGGCCAGCCTTGAGACAAAGATTGGTGTGCGGCGCGTGCCAGAAATCCGGTGTGGCCACAATGACGGCATCGAGATTTTTTTCCTTCGCGAGCATGTCCTCGATGTCCGTGTAGGCTTCGACCTTGAAACCCGCTTTCAACAGTCGGTTTTGCCCATACGTGCGGCTGAACGGCCAGATGTCGCAGACCGCGCGGAAATTCAGGCCGGGCAAACCGAGCATGGCATCGAGCAAGATGCGACCCTGCGCGCCGAGACCGACAAGCGCGACTTGCAACGCATCGGCTTTGGGGGTCTGCGCGCGCAAGAAAGCCGGCGCGCCCATCATGATGCCGCCGCCCACGAGCAGGCCGGCTTTCACGAAATCGCGACGGTTCACTGCCGGCGCGGGAGAAGAATTTCCAAGGTTGGTCATGCGAAAAGTTACCAGCGTTTAGTCAGGGCGAAACGGTTGTGTTGCGCGAGAGTCAGAGCGGCCACGACGAGCAGCAGGTGAATGGCGAGCCAGGACACGCCGCCGCTTTCGTTGATCAACACGAGCCCGAAAGTGAGGCTGATGTAGATCAGGCCGTGGATGAAGAGCGTGGTGCGGGTGGCGATGCCGAGCACCAGCATCACCCCGGCGATGATGAGCGCGTAGCCCAAGACGGCGGCGTAAGGCTTCATCAGGAATTCCGGCAGCAACGGCTCGGCGGCGAACTTGGAGTGAAGCGCGGCCGGGAGGCCCTGATAATATTTCAAAGCGTAAACCTTGTGCTCGACGGCGACCATCGTGCCGTTGATGTCGGGCTGGCCGAATTCATCGAGCAAGGGTTTTTGCTCCGAAACCTTGCCGGCAAATTTCTCCAGGCCGGTGGCCATGGCGCGCAGGCCCAGCCAGAGCCGGAGCAAAAGAAACGCGCTGGTGGCAGCGTAGGATTCAAATCCGCAGGTGGATTTGTTTTCGGAGTCAGGGGTGGAGGACATGGGGATAAAAGGAAAGGCAGGGCGCTCGCCTGAATCAGTCGAACGTAGGGCCGCTGCTTGCGGCGGCTTGTTGGTGAGCATCCGGGGCCGGCGCAAGCACCGGCCCTACATTAAAACCCAAGTAATAGTTTTTCACGACAGGAGCTAAACGCGTTTTGCAGTTGGGTGATGCAGAAATACGGGAAATGGCTCAGAGGCGCTCGACCAATAAATTACGGAACTCGATTGCCGTGCCGTGATCTTGGAGCCCGATGCGACCGGAGCGCGCCATGTCTTTGCAGGCTTTCGTGAACTTGTTCGCGGTGCCATCGGGATTATGGCCGGCATCTTTCCACAGCTCGAGGTTCACCTTGTTCACTTCCTCATGGTTGAGCATGACGGTGATCGTGTTGCCTTTCGCGGTGATGACGTAGCGATACCACTGACCGGGTTTGATGGCGATGGTGCGAGCCGGCGCGGCGACATCAAAGATCGCACCCACCACATGCACCGGGGTTTCGTCCCCTTGCAGAATCTGGACTTCGATCGAGTTCTGCAGCCAGTTGACGATGTCGCTGGAGCGGAGGAAAACGCCGCTGTTGGAATTTTCCGCCGTGCGGAATTCGAGGGAGACCACGAAGTCGCCGTAGCTTTCCTTGGTCCAGAGATCGCCGTGGGCTTTCGCGCCGGCGGCACGGGTCGGAGCCAAAACGCCCTCGGCATTGAAAGCCCAGGCACCGGGTTGCAGGTCGGCGTTGCTCAGATCGCGAGCGAAGAGCGGCTGCGGCGCGGGCCACTTGGCGGAATCCTTGCCGCGCCCGGGAGCGAAGACCGCATGCACGTCAGGGCTGAATCCGGCCGCAGTGGTCTGAGCGGATTTGGTCGTGGGACTGAGCGAGGAACAGGAGGTGACCAGCAAGCAAACGCCGGCGGCGACGCAAAGGGAGAAAAAGTATTTCATGGGGGTGATTGCTTGGGGCGTGCTCAATAAACGCGGTAGGATTTGCGCACGTAGCGATTGGCCTCGGGCACGTTGGAGCAAGTCATGTTGGCCGAATCCCACTCGATCTTTTGGCCGGAGCGAATCGCCACGTTGCCGAGCAACACGAACTCCGTGAGATCGACGGAGTGCTCGATGAAGTTGGAACCCGGGGCCGGGCCCTGGCCTTTGCACGCCGCGATCCATTCGAGGTGCGGATTGGATTTGGGCACGCGGGGAATCGTCTTCTTGGGCCGCTCCGTGAAGGCCTTCATCTTCTCCTCCGGGATCAGGCGGGGTGCGGCATTGTAGTCATCCGTGTCGAGCAGGACGGCTTTATCGCCGATGATAATGGAGCCGCCACCGGGCAATTTTCCGTCAGGGCCGAGCTCATGCGGCACCGGTGGTTTTTTGCCACCATCGTACCAGACCACCTTGACCGGAGCACGCGCGCCGCGCTGCGGGAATTCGTAGGTCACGACCGAGGAATGGGGGCAGCTCACCTCGGAGTTGCCTTCGCTGATCGCGCTCACCGTGCAATTGCCGCGAAGATCCAGCGACCAGAAAGCGGCATCCATCAGGTGGCAACCCATGTCGCCGAGTGCGCCGCAGCCGTAGTCCCAGAAACCGCGCCAGTTGAAGGGCATGATTTTGCTGCTGTAAGCGTGCGCCGGGGCGACGCCCTGCCAAAGATTCCAGTCCGCGGTGTCGCGCAATGGTTCCGCCGCCGGGAGCGGCACGCCTTGCGGCCAGACGGGCCGATTGGTCCAAAAATGAACTTCGCGCACCGTCCCCAACACGCCGGCCTCGATCCATTCCTTGGTCAGACGCGTGCCTTCATTCGCATGGCCCTGATTGCCCATTTGGGTGACGACCCCATGTTTGCTCGCGGCGGCCTTGAGCAGGCGCGCCTCCTCGATGGTATGCGTAATCGGTTTCTGCACGTAAACGTGTTTGCCCATTTCAATCGCCATGAGGGCGATTGGAAAGTGCATGTGATCGGGCGTCGTCACGGTGACGGCATCGATGCGGTCACCCATCTCAGTCAGCATCTGCCGGTAGTCGCGATAACGCGCCGCCAGTGGCAACTCGGAGAAGGCGCGTTGGCCAGTGGCAAAATCCACATCGCACAAGGCGACGATCTCCTCATCGAGGCAGGCCATGGTATCGCTATAGCCCTTACCCCCGATCCCGACGCAGGCGATGCGCAGTTTGCGGCCATCAGTCACGAGATTCTTAAAACGAGCCGGGGTCGCCTTCGGTTCTTCCGCCAAAGCGCGGGGCAAAACGCCGGCGGCGAGAGCCGCCAACGAGGCAGTCTGGAGAAAACGACGACGAGTAACGGGCGGGGAAGACGGGATATTCATGGGTGGGGTGACGGGACAAAAACGGACCAGTGCTCACGACGAGCGGGGGCGAGCGGAATATTTTTATCTATAACAGTAGAGTGAGAACCAAGAATCCTTAAAAGCAATTCTACTAAGCTCAAAAGATTGCGGCAGTGGAATCGAAATCAACGTGATGAATTTACTTAATGAGGATCTGAACGACCCCAGAAAACCGCCGGCCCATTGTCGTTTACTAAGTCTCGCAAAATAGGATTACCGGTAGGGACGGACCGCGGGGCCGTCCGGTGCGGCGAATTTCAACCGTAAATCTCGGCGGCCCAGCCGCCAAGGCGGTGCACGCGTCGCGGTCCCGCCCTACCCTGAGCGTCACCCTATAATACGAGACCCAGTAATAGACTGCTTTGTCCGCCCGCCTGCAACGGCACCGGCTGGTGATGATGCTCCCCATCCATCACCGAACAACTTATCGCTTATTACCTGACATTCCCCTCTGAGAAACGTCGCATCCTTTGTCACGTATTACGGGACAAATGACTTTTGGGCGGACGCGACGGCGGGAGGATTGCTCTTGGACCGACCGCGTGCGCGCCAACGAATGCGGTCGAGCCAGAGATAAACCACCGGCACGGAGTACAGCGTCAGTAGTTGACTGACGGCGAGACCGCCGACAATCACGAGCCCCAGCGGCCGGCGCATTTCCACGCCCTCGCCATTGGCGAGGATCAGCGGGAGCGCCCCGAGCAGCGCCGCGAGGTTGGTCATCAAAATCGGACGCAGGCGAAGTTGGGCGGCTTCATAAATTGCCTCCTGCGGCGTCCGGCCATGCCGGCGCTCTGCCTCCAAGGCAAAATCGATCATCAGGATCGCGTTTTTCATGACGATGCCGATCAGCAGAAACAATCCGAGCAGGGCAATCAGGGTGAATTCCGTGCCGGTGAGTCGCAGCACGAGCAGCGCGCCCAAACCCGCCGAGGGCAACGTCGATAAAATCGTCAGCGGATGCACGGTGCTTTCGTAGAGGATGCCGAGCACCAGATACACCGCCACCAACACGCCCAGAATCAGGAGCGGTTGTTGTTGCAGACTTTGCTGAAAGCTCTGCGCGGTGCCGGAAAGCCGTCCCTGAATTTCCGTCGGCAACATGATGCGGGCCATTGCGCGATCGATCGCCGCCAGCCCTTGCTCCAAGGACACCCCTTTCGCCAACGCAAATCCTACATTCTCCGCGGCGAACTGCCCGGCGTGGCGCACGCGGTCGTTGATCAGCGCGTAATCGTAGCGCGTGAAAGCCGAGAGCGGCACGCGCGTGTCGTTGGCCGCAATCACCTGCACCTGATCGAGCACGGCGGGGTCCTGCGTATAGCGCGGATCGAGTTCCATCACGACACGATATTGGTTCAGGTCGTCATAGATCGTGGAAATCTGGCGCTGACTGAATGAGTTGTTCAACACCTGCGTCACCAGCTGCATGTCAACGCCGAGCCGTTGCGCCGCTTCGCGATCGATGGTCAGCATGACCTGTTTGGCCCCGTTGTCCCGCGGGCCGTCGACGTCGGTCAATTCAGGAATCTGCTGCATCGCCAACGAAACTTTCGGCGCCCACTTGCGCAAGAGCGGCAACTCCGACGAATACAGCGTGAAGTCGTAGGAGCCCGCATCCGAGGTGCGGGGCATTTGGATGTCCTGCGCCACGTTGAGCCACAGAGCACCACCAGGCACCGGCGGAACCGAGAGCCGCAGCCGGTTGATCACTTCACTGGCAGGCACCCCGCGTTCAGCGCGGGGCTTCAGGCGCACCGCCATCCAGCCATTGCTGATGCCGTTGCCTCCGCCGCTCATCCCCATCACATCCTGCACCGCCGGATCAGCCATCACGAAGCGCCGGTAGATTTCGATCTTCGGCTGCATCACCTGAAACGAAAACCCGTCATCGCCGCGCGCGAATCCTCCCAGTTGCCCGGTATCCTGATCGGGCAGGAAACCTTTCGGGATGCTGACATACATGGAGATATTCAGCGCAATCGTCCCGAGAAAAATCAACAGCATGAGCGTCGAATGCCGCAGCGCCCACGTCAGCGAACGCGCGTACCCGCGCCGGAACGAGGCAAATCCCTGTTCGCTCCAACGGAGAAATCCACGCGACGGCGTAGCCGTGTGCGGCCGCAACCAGCGTGAGCACAGACTGGGAGTGAGCGTGAGCGAGACGGCCAGGGAGAGGAGCATCGCCGCCGCCAGCGTGATGGAAAACTCCCGGAACAACCGCTCGACGAGCCCGCCCATAAATAGAATCGAGATAAACACCGTCACCAACGAAAGATTCATCGCCAGCAAAGTGAAGCCGACCTCGCCCGCCCCGGTGAGCGCCGCCCGCAGGGGCGAGAGACCTCGCTCGATGTGGCGCGAGATGTTTTCCAGCATCACGATCGCATCGTCCACCACCAGTCCGGCCGCCACGATCAACGCCATCAGGGAAAGATTGTTCAGCGAAAAACCATACAGGTACATAACGGCGAACGTGCCGATCAGGGAAACCGGAATGGCCAGGCTCGGAATGAGCGCCGCGCGCGCGTTCCCCAAAAACAACCACACCACCAGCATCACCAATCCGACCGAGAGCATCAGCGTGAAGCGCGCCTCATGCAAAGTTGCGCGGATACCAGGCGAGCGATCCATCACCAGCGTCAGGTCGGCATCGGCCGGCAAAAGCGCGCGCAAGACCGGCAACTGCGCGTTGATCGCATCGATGGTGGCGATGATGTTGGCCCCTGGTTGCCGCCGAATCATGAGGAGCACCGCGGGCCGGTTGTTATGAAAGCCGCTGCTGTAGCGGTCCTCGACCGAATCCGTGACCGTCGCCACATCGCGCAACCGTACGGGAGCACCGGCGCGATAACGGATGATGAGCGGCAGATATTGTTCGGCTTTCCGCAACTGATCACTGATCTGCACCTGCCATTGGCGGTCGCCCTGCTCGATGATGCCGCGCGGCCGCACGGAATTGGTCCCGACGATCGCGCGGCGCACTTCGTCCAGCGAAATGCCGAGGCTGGCGAGGGCATGGGGATGCAATTGCACGCGCACCGCGGGCAGCGAACTGCCGCCGACCGAGACCTCGCCGACGCCATTAACCTGAGCTATCTTCTGGGCGAGGACCGTCGCGGCGACATCGTAGAGCGCGCTCGGCGCCAGATTGGGCGAACTCAGCGCCAAGGCCATGATCGGCGCGTGCGAGGGATTGACCTTCCGGTAACTCGGATTGCGCGGCATGCCCGACGGCAGTTGCCCGCGCGATGCATTGATGGCCGCCTGCACCTCCCGCGCCGCCGCATCGATGTCGCGGTCGAAATCAAATTGCAGCGTGATATTGGTTGAGCCCTGGCCGCTACTCGAAGTGATCGAGGTCACACCGGCGATACTGCCCAGCGCCCGTTCCAACGGAGTGGCGACACTGGCGGCCATGGTTTCCGGACTCGCGCCCGGCAGGGACGCGGAAATCTGGATAGTCGGGAAATCCACCTGCGGCAGTGGCGCCACCGGCAACAACTGATAAGCGAGCGTGCCGAGCAACACCACCGCCAGCGCAATCAACGCGCTGGCCACGGGCCGACGCACAAAGGGACGCGAGAGGTTCATCGCGGCAGATTGTTCGCCGGCAGCGCCCCGGGCACCGGGGCGACGGGGCGCGGGGCGCGCATCCGCCGAGCCAAACGATCAAAGAACAGATACACCACCGGGGTGGTAAACAGCGTGAGCACTTGGCTCACGAGCAAGCCGCCCACCATCACGAGGCCCAGCGGTTGTCGCAGTTCGGCACCGGAACCGGTGGACAACATCAGGGGCAGGGCGCCGAACAACGCCGCCAGCGTGGTCATGAGAATCGGCCGGAAGCGCAATAACGCCGCCTGCCGGATCGCCGCGAGCGGCGTCATCCCCTGCCGGCGCTCGGCCTCGAGCGCGAAGTCGATCATCATGATACCGTTTTTCTTCACCAACCCGATCAGCAGAATGATGCCGATGACCGCGATCATATCCAACGGCCGGCCGGTCACCCAGAGCGCCAACAACGCCCCGACCGCCGCAGAGGGCAGCGTGGAGAGAATCGTGATCGGATGAATGCTGCTCTCATAGAGTACGCCGAGCACGATATACATCGTGACCACCGCCGCGAGAATCAGCAGGAGCGTACTCGAGAGCGACGACCGAAACGCGTGGGCCGCGCCTTGAAACTTCAACTCTATCGCCGCCGGCAACGCGAGATCGCGCCCGGCCTGTTCAATCGCCGCCACGGCTGCGCCCAGCGAGGCGCGTGGCCCCAGATTGAAGGAAATTGTCACGGAGGGAAATTGCCCGACGTGATTGATGAGCAGCGGCGCCCGTCGTTCGCTCAGGGTCCCGATACTCGACAGCGGGACTGGCACCCCATTGGCCGGTTTCACAAAAAGATTTTCCAACGCGGAAGGCCCGGTAACCAACTGCGGATCCGATTCGAGAATCACCCGATATTGGCTGGCCTGCGTGAAAAGCGTGGAAATCTGCCGCTGGGCGAACGCGCTGTAGAGGGCATCATCGATGTCCGCCACACTGATGCCGAGCCGGCTGGCAGCGTCGCGATTGATCTCAAGATAGGCCTGCAAGCCCTGGCTCTGCAGATCGCTCGCCACATCGCTCAACACCGGCAACTGGCTCAGGTGCTCGACCACCCGCGGCACCCACTCGTTGAGCAGCGCCTCATCAGGACTCGTCAGCATAAACTGAAACTGGGTCCGGCTCACGCGGTCCTCGATCGTCAGTTCCTGCACCGGTTGCATGAAGAGCGTGATGCCGGGAACATCCTGCGCTCGTTCGCGCAAACGCTCGATGATCTTCAACGCCGAATCGCTCCGCTCATCGTGCGGCTTCAGGTTGATCAGCATGCGCCCGCTGTTGAGGGTCGCATTCGTCCCGTCGACCCCGATGAAGGACGATAGGCTGCGCACGGCCGGATCTTCCAGAATCTTCGCCCCGAGGGCCTGCTGGCGTTCCCCCATCGCGGAAAATGAAACGGATTGCGGCGCCTCTGTCACCGCCTGAATCGCGGCATTATCCTGCACCGGGAAAAATCCTTTGGGCACGACGATATAGAGCCACACCGTCAGAACGAGCGTGCCGAGCGTCGCCATCAGCGCCATTGGTTGGTGATTCAACACCCAGTCGAGCCAGACGCCATAGCGCGCGATCACCCGGTCGAGCAACGCCGGTTTGCCCGGCCTAGGCGGCTTCGGTGCCGGCAACATCCGCGCGCACATCATCGGGGTGAGCGTCAATGACACCACGAGGGAAATCAAAATCGAGACCGCCAGGGAAATTGCGAACTCCCGGAACAAGCGCCCGACCACATCGCCCATGAACAGAAGCGGGATCAACACCGCGATCAACGACAGCGTGAGCGACACCAGCGTGAAGCCGATTTGCGCCGCGCCCTTCAGGGCGGCCGCCATCGCCGATTCGCCCTGCTCGCGGTAGCGCGCGATATTTTCCATCATCACGATCGCGTCGTCGACCACGAACCCGGTGGCGATGGTCAGCGCCATCAGCGTGAGGATATTCAGGGAGAACCCCGCCAAATACATCACGCCAAATGTGCCGATCAATGACAGGGGCACCGCGAGGCTCGGAATGATCGTGGCGGCGATGTTGCGCAAAAAAAGAAAGGTCACCAACACCACGAGAGCGATGGCGAAAATAAGTTCATGCTGCACCGAGCGCACCGAAGCACGGATACTCTGCGTGCGGTCGGTCAGCACCGTGAGTTCCGCCGCCGCGGGCAAACTCGCCGACAACTGCGGCAACAGCGCCCGCACGCGATCAACCACCTCGATGACATTCGCGCCCGGCTGGCGCTGAACATTGATCAGCACGGCCGGAAGTTTATCAGCCCACGCAGCCAATCGCCGATCCTCGGCGGCGTTTTCAATTCGCGCGACTTCGCCGAGCCGCAACGGTGCCCCGCCGCGCCAGGCGATGATCAGCTCGCGGTATTCTTCCGGCGAACGGAGCTGGTCATTGGCGTCCATCAGAATGCTGCGCACCGGTCCATCGAAGCTGCCCTTGGGTTGATTCACGCTGGCCGCGGCGATGGCGGAACGCACCGTGGCAAAATTCAGTCCGCGCGCGGCCAGTTCGGCGGGATTGACCTGCACGCGCACGGCGGGCCGTTGGCCACCGGCGAGACTGACCATGCCGACGCCGGGAATCTGCGCGAGTTTCTGCGCGATCCGCGTGTCCACCAGATCATGCACCTTGGGCAGCGGCATCGTGGCGGAAGTGACCGCGAGCGTGAGAATGGGTGTGTCGGCCGGGTTGACCTTGCGATAGATCGGCGGGGTCGGCAGGTCGTTGGGCAGGAGATTGCTGGCGGCGGCGATCGCGGCCTGCACCTCCTGATCGGCCACGCCCCTCGCGAGCTCGAGGGAGAATTGCAAAGTGATCACCGAGGCGCCGCCGGAACTGGATGACGACATCTGGCTCAAGCCGGGAATCTGGCCAAAGCGTCTTTCGAGTGGAGCGGTAATCGCGCTCGCCACCACCGCCGGACTCGCTCCCGGGTAGAAAGTGAAAACCTGAATGGTGGGAAAATCCACCTGCGGCAGCGCGGCCACCGGCAGCAACCGGTACGCCATGGCCCCCGATAACAGCAGTGCCACCATCAGCAGCGTGGTCGCAACCGGACGCTCAATGAACGGGCGCGACAGACTCATGGCGCAGACTTCTTCTTGGGCGCGACCGGGATCTCGTTCGCGGGCACCACCCCACTGCCTTCGCGCAAACGGTCGAGGCCTTCGAGCACGACGGCGTCCCCCGCCTGCAGACCTTTGGTCACGGCTTGCTGCGTGCCCTCAGTGGGGCCCAGCACGATGTCGCGCACGTTGGCCTTTTTCTGATCGTTGATCACATAGACATAGGTGCCCCGGGAGCCGAACTGAACCGCGGCCGAGGGGATCACGATGGATTGCTGCAGCGTGCGCACCAGCATCCGGACATTCACAAACTGATTCGGAAAGAGCCGTTCGTCCTCATTGGCAAACTCCGCCTTGAGACGCAACGTGCCCGTGGCCGTGTCGATCTGGTTGTCCAACGTCTTCAGTATCCCCGACGCGAGCAGGGTGGTTTCGCGACGGTCCCACGCTTCGACCACCAATTTTTCGCCGGCCCGAAAGGGATCGAGGACGGACTGGAGGTCGACTTCCGGAATCGTGAAGCTCACCGAGATCGGCCGCGTTTGCGTGATGACAACGAGGCCGTTCACGTCGCCCTGCCGCACGAGATTGCCCGCGTCCACGCGGCGGAGCCCGACGCGCCCCGCGATCGGTGCCTCGATGCGCGTGTAAGCGAGTTGCAGCCGGGCTTCATCCACCTGCGCCTGCATGGCGGCGAGCGCGCCCGCGCGATCCGCCGCGAGGGACTCCTGGGCATCCAATTGCTGGGCGGTCACGAGTTTTTGCTGATGCAGGTGGCGAATGCGTTCAAGATCGTTGCGGGCGGTTTTCGTCTGAGCTGCGTTTTGCTGCAACTGGCCCTCGACTTGCGTAAGACGGTTTCGATACGGCGCGGGATCGATTTCCGCGAGGAGTTGCCCTTGATCGACCCGCTGTCCTTCCTCGAAAACCACGCGCAACAACTGGCCATCCACGCGACCCTTCACCGTCACGGTGTTGAACGGCGTGACGGTGCCGATGGCTTTCAAGTATACGGGCAGATCCTGCAATTGGGCTGGCACGGTGCGCACCGGAACCAGCAGCGGATATCCGGTGCCGGCCCACGCTGGTTGAGGGTAGCGTTTTTTAACGGAAGGGGCACCGAACGCGAAATACCAGACCGCAACGGCCACGCCAACGATGACGGTGCCATAGAGATACCAGCGGAAACGTGAACGGGAAGAAGGGGCGTTTAGCATGGGGAAGCTCGAGCGCACTGACGCAGCCGAGGGGTAAAATCTTACGCGAAAATTATTCGCGTGCAAGTATCGCAATCCCGATCACCCACTAGAAGATTTCCTCGTCGGCACGATAAGATATCCTCGTCGGCAATTTTCATGCAGACGAACCATCCGGGGAATTCGGCTCAGGGTACGCTCCCCAGAAATCCGCGGTCGGCCAGCCACTCGCGCAAACGGATCGGCCAGGCACCGGCGGGAAAAGAATTGCTGTCCCGCAGGCCGAACCCATGGCCGGCACCCGTGAAAATGTGCAGCTCCGCCGGCACGCCGGCTTGCCGGAAACGCTGGTAGACGCGCGGCAGTTCCTCGGAAATGTCCGGCCGGTCGTCGTAACCACAGACCAGAAACGCCGGAGGTGCGCCCTTGGCGGGCATGATCCCTTTCGCATTGCCGGGATAGAGGAGCGCTTGAAAAGCCGGCTTGCTGCTCTGGCGGTTGACCGGATCGGTCGCCGCCGGATCGCCCGTCTTCCCGAGCATGCTGGCGAGCGCCGCAAGTTCGCCGCCGGAGGAAAATCCCAGTACGCCCACGCGCGCCGGATCCACGCCCCACTCCACCGCGTGACTGCGGACGAATCGAATCGCGCGTTGCGCATCAGCGAGCGAATGCAGCGCGACCTGATAGGAGGAGCCCTCTTCCAAGGCCAGGCGGTATTTCAAAATAATGCCGGCAATCCCATGCGCCGCCAACCAACGCGCGACCTTGTCGCCCTCATGATCCATCCATAATTCCCGGTGTCCGCCCCCGGGAATGATCACCACCGCAGCCCCCGTCGCCTGTTCCTTCGGCGGCAGCACCACAATAAGCGAAGGGAAATGAATGCTGGAAACGATATGCTCCCCTTCCGGGCTGAGCCGGACGACTTCCTCTGCCATTTTTCCCTCGGAGCCGGGTGCCCGGCCTGGCCAGAGCGACATGACCGATTCATCCGTCGCCCAGATGGTCGCGGCGAGCAACTGGCTGATAACAAGAGCAAGGAGAAGACGTTTGGGTTTCATGGGGGCAAAGGGCAGTTGCCCGACGCACGGGCCTGACGCTAGCAGACAAGATTGCCCCCGCACGTTCCCGGCAACTTTTTTCATGCGCGTAACCACAGCCCGCAAAATCGATCGTGCTTGCCGAGCTGGGTCGTGCACCTTCGTGAGATGAGTCCTTCTACGTCCCAGCCGCAAAAACTGACTAATGAGAAATTCGTCAACTTGTATTCGCTCGCCCACGTCACGCCCACCCGATCCTCGTCCTGGATTTTCGCCTCACGCAAATCACCGGAGCTGGCCGGCACTGTCTCGGCTGACGGCGTGGTCATCGCCGCCGTGGTCCACCGCCCGGAAGGCACCCGCCTGCTCGTGACGCGGGAATTCCGTCTGCCCATCGGTCGCCATGAGTTGTCCCTCCCCGCCGGCTTGATCGACGCCGGTGAATCCATTGCCACCGCCGCCACCCGCGAACTCCACGAAGAAACCGGCCTGACCCTCACGAAAATCTTTCACGTGTCTCCACCCGTGGCCTCCAGCGCCGGACTGAGCGACGAATGCGTCTGTCTCCTCTACGGCGAAGCCGCGGGAACGTTGGCCCGCGATTTCCAAACCGAACACGAGGACATCGAGTCCCGGTTCCTGAGCCTCGACGACATCCAGGCCATTCTCCGCGCCCCCGGCACCGACGTCATCTCCAGCCGTCTCTATCCGATGCTCGTGGGTTTCGCCGCAGCAGGCTCCTTCCGTTTTCCTGACCTGAACCCCTAGATTTTGGTTATTCGCTATTTCCCGCAGGCAAGGAGACGAGAGGAACAAAGCCTCGGCGCGATGCGCCGGCGTTATCCTTATCAAAAATTGCGCCGTTTATCTGAGCTTTGGACTTCAGGTAGGGCGAACCCTCCGGGTGAGCCGCGGCTCAGCGCGGACGCTGCCGAGTGTCGCTTGCACTCGGTAGCGCCCTACCAGCGGAATCCTGTTTCAACAGGCTAATTTTCAAGAGGCGTTGGTCTCACACGAATTGCCCCGAATGAAAACCCTGCTCCGAACTATCTCCAGGTAAAGACTCGGCGCTTGGGTCCGGATATTTATTTGCGCTGAGGAGCGTGATTCCCGGGCCAACCCGCGCGCGTTGCGGTCAACTCGCTCCACTTGGCGGGTTAACTTATTTCCTCGCCGCCCTTACCGCACGGGTGGGCATCAAGATGTCTGAACCGAATGGCGCTAAGATAAGCGGTATGTTCGTCGACTGCCTGACGTTTCGTCTGCGATGATTTGCTGCGGAATTTCGCAGGTCTCGCCCCTTGTGGGGGAGCCGTTTCAGGTGCGCCCTCCGGCACGGCCACAAGGGCCGGCCCTACATTCCTCATGCAAAATAGTTGGCCTGATCACGCATGGTAGCATGACGACCAACCTCCTAAACTTAGCGCCATTCATGTCTGAACCTGTCGAATCGGCTCCGGCTTGGTTGGGAAGTGCCCGGCTCTCCTGACCCGTGAAGGAGGGTTGGCCTGATGGGTTTGATCAAATGTTTCGTGCTTGCTCCGGGGATCTATACGCTGAAGCCAATCCACCCAATCGCGGCACTGGCATTATCCCACGATTATCCGGTATGGCTTCGGCAATCCCCCGCCACTCCGTCACGCGATCAAGACTCGCAACGCCTCACTCTTGGGCAAGGCGACGGATCTTGCCACGGCCGCGATCGGCCAGTGCTTTGGGTGGGCCCAGCCACCGGAAAAATTCAGGCCCTCGTCATCGCCGCCACCTGCAATGCGTAGAGAGGCGATCGGACGAGTCACGAATTGAAATTTGACCCACCGCCCCAATCAAAAATTGCCAGTCAATATTCAACACGTGACCCCATCTGAATTTTTCTTCTGGATTTCTTAGGTCGGTAGCGTGTTGCTCGCGCGACGTTGCGAGGCAAGCTCGCAACCTACACCCGATGGTCAATTCCGAGGGCGTGAGGCAGTTTCTGAAAGGGTCAGGCTTTACATAATACCCTAGGGTGAAATGTAAAGCCTGACTCCTTTTATAGCGCCTCCACGCCGAGGGCGGCGCGGCTCCAGTTCGGACAAATGCCCGTTCACAACTCCGGTGCCGCTTTGATCTGGCGGCTGAGCAATCTCACGGTTTCAACAAAAACTCACCCAATCGTTGTCGCAGCAACGCAACCGTTGCCCCTGAAATGGAACCGATCTTCCCCACCAAATGAGCTTCTGAAAGTACCGCCAAGAAACCCAGACGAACGACTGAATTTGTTTTCAGTCCGCTACCCGCAAAATCAGGGGTGCCGGAACCAATCACATGATCGAAGCCGACGACTTCCTGCTGGAGCTGAGAACTCACCCCACAGACCAGAAAATCGCTTAAGGGAGGCATGCGCTTCAAGAGTAACACCGGTCGGATCTTCGCCGCGCCATCTGATTGTGGCAGCGAAGTCAGCGCAATATCCCCGGGATTCATCTCGTGACATCACCAGCCGTGTACTCGGGCTCGTCGGCGGAATAGGCCCGCGCCAAGCTTGCTTTGGAAACCGTCGTCCATTCCTCGTTTTCACTGGAATCATTCATCACCACCACGAGCAGCCGGGCATTCTTCGGCAACCGGAACGGTTCATCCAGCTGAATGCGGTCACCGTCAAAGTGCGCAGGTAAAGCTAGATTTGGCATGCCTCCTTAATGCGCCCAGCACCGAACAACGCAACAGGTTTTAAGCCGTGCGCTTTAAGCATCCCTGTTATCAATTGCTTTTCTCATCTGTAGGGCCGGCTCTTGTGGGCGTGCCGACTTCGCGTATTTCGGCACGGCCATAAGGGCCGGCCCTGCTATGATGGCCGGAGGATCAAGCTGGAAAAAAGCGTTTGGGTTGAGTTGCTACATTGGGGGAAAGAGAGGGCTGATGGGATGAGTGATGATTGAGGGAGTCCGCCAAGGACTTGAATGGGCGCTCGTCGCGCCTGAGGGGAGTGTCGCCGTCCCCGACCTGATCGTTTGATCGACCAAATTAACCTGCTATCCGCGCGTGGTGGTGCCAGCGCATCGTGCTTTATGCAAAAGGAAGAGCAAAGGGACGGAGTGAAGTCGGCTTAATCTACAGAGCGGAGGTTTTAATTCCAAGGGCCGGTCCAAGCGCGACCACACTCCGAAAGTCATTTTTTTGGCGGGAAAAAGGTAGCGCGGTGGTGGTTTAGGCGGCCACCTCCACGGGCACGATCAGTTTGAGTATTTCCGCCGTGGTTTGGAGTTCTGAAAGGGTCGGAGTTTCTGAAAGGGTCAGGCTTTACATATTACCCTAGCAGCCTGTCGGGCTTTGGCGCTGAAGGCGTTTATGGATGAATATTTGACCTCGCGTGATTTTTTCTCGCGAATAATCGATGCCAGATGGCCTTCATTTTCTAAGTCCGACAGACTGCTAGGGTGAAATGTAAAGCCGACTCCTTGTATAGCGCACCCGACATCACACAATCGCCATGCATTGCTACAACTGGCTGTTCTTCCCCATCGGCCGGCTGTTGCAAAAACGGCTGCACCTGAAAGACGGTCTGATGGATTTGTCAGCAGTCGACGAAGTCCTCCTCGTCTGCCGGCGGAAGTGACGGGGCCACCCGGGCGCACCTGCTCGAACGCGTCGGGCAGCGGAAACAAGCGGTGTCACTTTATCGCACAGCAGCGGAAAAGACGGCCAACATGGCCGAGCGAAACTATTAGCAGACGTGCGCCCCGCAACTCCAGGAAGCGTCCGTTGGATGAGCAAACCGACGAGGTCACGAGTTGCAATTGATCCACCGCTTCAAACAGAAATCCCCAGTCCACATTTAACATATGATTCCGTCGGAGTTCTCTGAGCAAATTCAGCAGGGGTCAGTAGTTGACAATCGACACAGCGCCTCAATCAGAAATTTCCAGGCAACAATCAACGCTCAATCCCGTCTGAATCCCAACGGCACCCATCTCGCGCGGCTTACTCCACAGTGAATGAAATTACCGCATCGCTCGGGGCGGCGAAGTAAGTCGTCAAGACCGCCGGGGTGCTCGTCGTGCTCCCGTAGATATTGGTGACAATGACGGTGTAGCTTACGGGATCGCCCAATGCCACGTTGGTGATCGTGTAGGTGCTGCCGGTCGCGCCGCTGATATTTATCCCATTCCTCTGCCATTGGAAGGTGGGCACGGGATAGCCGCTCACGACCGCAGTGAAGGTAACCGAAGCGCTCCCACCGACGGTTTGGTTCGCGGGTTGGGTCACGACGACGGGGACGGCGTTGACCCCGGCGATTTGCGCAGTGAATCCGCCCTCAAGCGCAAAGGCGGTACTGGTCGACGAGCCTGCAATCTGGCCAAGACTACCGACGTTCGAGTAGGCGGTGCTCGTGGTGGGCTTTCCACCACTGTCAATCGTGTCAGCGCTGACGCTGTAGCTGGCGCTGCTGCGTGAGCCAGCCATCACCGAAGGGAGGCTACCGCCAATCAACCCAAAAATGACCAGCCAGCGCAGCCCGAGTGGTGAATTATTTTTGCCGCGAGCGTTCATGATTTATTGTCTGATTGTTCGGCCAGCCAGGTTTCGTAGCTGCGTTTCGAAATGGAAAGTGAGGCGACGCGGAGGACCTCGGCGGTTCTTTCCCGGGTGAGAAAGACCAGAAACTCAGCGGGTGTTTCGATGACTGCGCTGACGTCGCCGGATTTTCTCAACTGGGCCTGCAGCACTTTTTGTAATGCGGGGTCGAGCGCTTCGAAATAGAATTTTCGGTTCGGCTCCTCAACCGGGGAACTAAGCACTTGGGCAATTTGCGCCGTGGCTTCGTTCGCATAGGCCTCGCTCTGGGCCGAGATCTTCGTGGGCGTGACTGCCGTGGCTGGGGCGGACTTTTCGTCCACCGGCCGGGGTGTGAGTTGCCAGGTCACCTCCGATTGATGGTTTAGCGGCAATTTTGCGAGTAGACTGGCGCGCGCCTGCTCAGCCTCGCGGCGCTGTGTGGCGTGGAGGGCGCCATCGTTTTCAAACCGCTCGCGCAACAGGCGATCAACCACGATGGGGCGGGCGAAGGCGCGGGCGAAGCGGGCGGGGTCGTGGCCGAGCGCGGCCTTGAGTTCGGCGAGCACCTCCGGGGCGCGGGTGGTGGCGTCGATGCGTTGCTCCTCGGTCTCGATCTGGGCGGCGGTGATTTCCACGCCGTAGTTTTTTCGGAGGACCGACTCTTTGCGTCGGTCGTCATGCACCAGCTGTTCGATCAGCGCGGCGGGTGAGGCTTGCGCGAAGGGCAATTTTTCACCGAGGCGGTGCTGGTAATACACCTGCTCGATCGCCGTGCGATCCGCGCAGAGAGCGGCGAAATCTTCACCCCGGACCGGCGTGCCCAGCGTGAGCAGGGCCAGCAACGCAACGCACGCGATGGTTCTGCGTTGAATACCGGTCGCTGACTTCGGCCCGCGATGGCTCATGGGCGTTGGTAGAGATACATCACGCGTCCGAAGGTGTAGCTGAACGTTTCGTTGGAAATGGCAAATCCGTAGACAAATCCGCCCCAGATGATCATTTCGGTGCCGGTCCAGACTGCGGTATGATTGCGGCGTGCGCTGGGCGCGCCAATGGTGCCCACGGGCGTCCAACTGTTACCGGTTGGACTGTAGCGCCCGCCATCGTTAAACAGGCCGCCGTCTTCTCCGCCCCAGATAATCATTTCAGTGCCAGTCCAAACTGCCGTGTGCTGGTAACGCGTAGGTGGCGCCCCGATACCGCTCACCGCAGTCCAACTGTTTAATCCCGGATTGTAGCGAGCACAGTCGTTAAATGTGCCGCCGTCGCCCGCTCCACCCCAAACGAGCATCTCGAAGCCCGTCCATACCGCCGTGTGATAGTAGCGCGCGGTGGGCGCAACGGAAAGGGTCGTGGCCACCCAACTATTACCGACCGGATTGTAGCGACCTCCGTCATTTAAAGGGATGCCGCCGTTTCCACCCCAGACAATCATTTCAGTGCCCGTCCATATCGCCGTGTGCACGAAACGTGCGCCAGGCGCGTTGGTCGTCGTCACGGCCGTCCAAGCGTTTGACGTCGGATTGTAGCGTCCTCCGGTATTTAAAGTGCCGGCGCCGAAGCCGCCCCAGACAATCATCTCGGTGCCGGTCCATACCGCCGTGTGCTGGGAACGAGCAGCAGGCGCGCTGGCGTTACTCACCGCTGTCCAAGTATTGGCGGTCGGATTGTAGCGACCACCGTCGCTTAAAGCAACACTGCCATCGGATCCACCCCAGACGATCATCACGCTGCCTGTCCAAGTCGCCGAGTGTCGGGTGCGGGCGGCGGGTGCGCTGGTGGTGCTCACCGCCGTCCAGGTATTGGCCGTCGGATTGTATCGCCCTCCGGTGTTCAAAAGACCACTGCCGCCGTCTCCGCCCCAGACGATCATCTCGGTGCCGGTCCAGACTGCCGTGTGCTGGTAGCGCACGGTGGGTGGCGTACCACTGGTGCGTTGCTCCCACACGTCACTCAGGTCGATCTTGCCCAATTTCACATAGCCGGCACCGGTAAGATTCGTGTCCGTGGAATTACTGGAGAGCACAATGCCGCCGCTGGGCACACCGCTTTGGCCGCTGGCGGAAAGATTGGCTGCCGCCGCGCCGCTCGCGAGTTGCGCCGAGCCGACTGCGCCGGAGGCGATATTGCCTGTGGCCACCGCGCCGGTCGCGAGCTGCGTGCTCGTAATGGTGCCGGCCGCAATGTTGGTGGCGGTGACGGCTCCCGCCACGAGTTTGGCCGAGGTGACCGAGCCATTGGCGAGCGCGGCGGCGTTGATCGAACCGGCCTCGACGGTTTTCGCCATCAACGCATAGCCCACGGCCGCGATGCGCTGGTCGGGCGTGAGCAGTTGCGAACCGTTGACGCCGTCGTTGAACCACACGCGCAGGCGCACATCAGAATTGGCGAACACCGTGGCGGAAATAACCGTCATGTTCGCGATGGTGGTGTCGCCGAGCAGAACGGAGTAAAGGCCGTTGGCGACGGGGAGGGACACCGCAGCGGTCGGCTGCGAGCCGGCCGTACTCGTGCCGTCGTTACTCCAATACGTGGTGGAGCCCGCGGCGTTGACCAAGGCGAATCTAAACTGACCCGTGCCAGTGAAGGCCGTCGCGCCCACGGCCACGCGGCCTTGGTAGTTGATCAACTGCGGCACCTGGGCGGTGAGGTGCCCGGCGAAGGTGAAAAAGAAAACCAGGGCGGCAATTCTTGCGGTTATCGTTTCATCGAAAAGCCGACGAAAACAGGAGGGCATGAAGGGCAGACGGCAGGATGATTTCATGGGAAAACGTCGTGGTATCGTGGTGACCGGGCATCGCAACTTAGCTGAATGCCCATTTTCTGGCTTTGGCCGCAGGCGCCAAGAGCGCACTTATCGACGCCAACACTGTGGAGATTTTGAGACCACGCGAGAATTTTTTTGCCCGGTACAAGCCGCGTCGAAGCCATGTCTCGGCCGTTAACTCAAATTCTATCAAGCGGCGAACGAGAGCAGCCTTGGTCAGAAATCACGGGCGTGGCATTCTGCGTCCTTTGCTACTTTCACTGCGGCGTCAGGCTCCGGAGCTTTCGCGGCCAGTTTTTTGCTGCACCAGTTCCGCTGCCGAGGGCGAGACCGGCTGGGCATGAACGATGCGTTGAGGAGGACACCCTTGTGCGTGCGGCGCATTTCAACCCGGGTGAGGCCGCCCGGAGGCACGCCATTGGTGTGACTTCCCAGGCCAGCGGAAACGTCTCAAAGGTTGCTGACTCCATCCTCGAATCACAATGACCGCAGAAACAGAAAAATTATGGGCAGGGACTGGCTTGTAACGATCCCCACGGGCTGACGTCTTTCCCTTCGACAGTCAGATCCCACACTTGGCCCAACCCACAGTCTTTCTTCTATGAATAAACTCCGTTCGACCTTTGTCTTAGCCTGCACCGCTTTGCTTTTTTTATCTCCGCTCGTCGCCGATGCCGCGCGAGTGCGCGTCGTCCGGCATGGTCCACATTTCCAACGTCACGCCGTGGTGATCCACACCGGGCACCCTATTCGCCGCGCGATGCATCCGGCGATCATTGTGCGTTCCGGTGTGACGGTGCGGGTAGCGCCCGCCCGGTTCCTGCCTGCGGTAGTGTGGACGGCTGTGGTGGTGGCCCGACCAGCCGCTGACCGCGTAGTCTGGCAGGATTCGGAATCGCTCAGCCGCGAGGACGAATGGTCCGAGATTAATTTCAACTCTGACCAACGCGGCGAAAAACTTTTCCTCGAAGTGGCCGACGGCAAGGTGCAGTTCGATTTCGCCGAGGTGGTGTTTGAAAATGGTGAATGTCAGGTAATCGACTTCAACCAGAAGACCCACAAGGCCGGCGTCTATTCGCTGCTCGACTTCAAGGACGGCCGCAAGATCGACCACGTCAGGGTGGTTGCCCGTGCGAAGTCAGCCGATGCCGAGGTCAGCCTGCTCCTTCAGAAATAATTTCAGGGCAGCCTGATGGAGCCTGGCTTCGTGGTTTCAAATTAGTCCCACCCACCGTCTGCCAAATCAGCCTGCCTCGGCCTTGGTATAAAACTTTTCGTGCGCCAGTAGGTTGAGCTGATGCACCGCCTGGCCTAATTCCGCAAAGGTGCCCGCCGCCTCTGCATCGGCGCTGCCCGATTCCATGCGCCGTTGTGTGCGGCGGAAGCGATCACCCAACGGGCGGTGTTCCTCGGTGTCGCCGAGTTGGCGCAGGAGGCGGCGAATGTGGTCCGCCCTCCGCCGCGCCTGTTTCACCAAGCGCAGCGCAGCGGCGAAGGTGATCCGGCCGGCTTGGGCGTCCTTGAACACCCCGCATTCGAAAGTGCGGCATTGCCCGGGCCGATCCGCGTAGACCCGGCACGTGCGATCCGCACACAGTGCCGTGCACGGCTGGCGAAAGAAGGTGACCGGGGTCCGCGCTCGAGAAACCAGCACCGGCAGTCCGAGCGCCTGCACTTTCTTCGCGTCGTCGCCCGGGCCGAGCTGGACGTTGTCGAAGAGCGTGCCGTCACAGCACAGCCCGCAGGCGAGGCAAAGTTTTTCACCGGAGTTCACGCCCCACCCTCCCGCTGAAGGTGGCGGGAGGGCAAGCCAAGGTTGCAGGAAGCAACCAGACGGAGTCACGGGTCAATGGCGCTAAGTTAAGACGGCGCGTCGGCATTCCATTCTCAGACATTCTGATCCCAGTCCGTGGAGAGAGGATGAACGAGTAAACGAGCTGAGCCTGCCACGGCACAAACCGGATGAACGGTATCGAGGTGGAGCGCGACCTTCCGACTTCGCCAAGGCTACGACGGACAAGCCGGGCGC
>Ga0209591_10001958_pt1 | contig 25033 bp, 22 predicted proteins | sample MAT01_FD_187207 | JGI IMG/M metagenome (GOLD analysis project Ga0209591, IMG submission 187207) | Freshwater microbial communities from Lake Fryxell liftoff mats and glacier meltwater in Antarctica - MAT-01 (SPAdes) (version 2) | ecosystem: Environmental > Aquatic > Freshwater > Ice > Liftoff... | reverse complement strand
AACCGCTCGCGCATGCCGGTCAGTCCGTTGCCAAAGCGCAGCGGCGTGCTGCCGCGACCGTCGTCGCGCACCTCGATGCTCAGTTGCGAGCCGCTGCGGCGCAAGACGATCCAGACGTTTTCCGCTGCGCTGTGGCGGGCGGCGTTGGTCAGCGCCTCCTGCACCGCACGCACCACCGCTTCGGCCTGCTCGACGGATGCCACGGTAGCCTCGGGATCGACCTCGATATGCACCCGCGGTCGTGGCAGCGGTGCTGCCAGCTGTTCGATCGCCGCGCGCAGGTTCATGCCGTCGTGGGCGCGCATCTGTGCGACCACGCCGCGGATGTCGCCGAGCAACTCGTCGGCCAGTCGCGCCGACAGCGCGACCTCGCGATTGGCGTTGAGCACGGGATCGCGTGCGACCACCGCCAGGTTCAGCTTGAGCGCGGTCAGCTTGTGGCCGGCCACGTCATGCAGCTCGCGCGACAGCCGCAGGCGTTCCTGGTCGCGCGCGCTCTCGGCCAGCAGCGAGCGGGTCGCCAGCAGCTCGGCATTCACGGCTGCCAGTGCGTCGCGGGCCTGTTCTGCGCTGCGCGCATACCACGCGGTGGTCATCGCAAACAGCTGGAAGCTGCCGTACATCAGGGTGGCGATGATCGGCGAGGAAACCTGCGGCATGTTGCTGAAAAAGGCGAACAGCAGCGCATTGGTGGCCGCCCACACGATCGCCAGTGGCCGCGGTGCAAGGTCGCCAGCGAGGTGCGCCATGACCACGATCAACAGCACCGGTGCCGAAGTGCCCGGCCGCAGCCAGATCTCCAGCATGGCCACGGCCAGTGCCGCCCACGGCAGGGCACGCGCAAACGACGATTCGCGTGGCAATACCGCCGGCAACAGCACCAGCAGCAGGAAGCCCTTGTGCAGCGCCAGCGAAAGCAGATAGGCAGCGTGGCTGTCGAGCGGTCCGCGCTCGCGCGGCGTACCGATCAGCAGCTCATAGCCCACCGCAATCCAGACCAGCACGGCGGCAAGGTTGAGTGGGTTGAGCAGCGCGCGCAGGTTGAGCGTCATGGCGTGCAGCTTGGCGCGATGTGGCGCGCGGCTCAAGCCGATTGCATGCCGAGGTGACTTCCGGCAGGTCGCGATGGTGACTGCCGGCAACTGACCGCCGGCCGTGGTTTTCGACAGACTGGCCGCGAACCCAAGGGAGACACCGCATGACGAGCTACGAAATCATCGCCCGCCTGCACGCGATCATCGGCGTGGTGGCGTTGATGGCATTCTGGGCTGCGGGCCTTGCGCGCAAGGGCAGCCCGATCCATGTGCGCAGCGGGCGGGTATTCCTGCTCGCGATGGTGGGCCTGCTCACCCTGGCCGTGCCGATGTGCGTGCAGCGCATTGCCGCCGGCCAGACCTCCGGCTGGTTCTTCGCCTACCTGCTGTTGATCACCGCTACCGCCAGCTGGGGCGCATGGCGCTCGATCCGGCTCAAGCACGATTTTGCCCGCTACACCGGTACTGCGTTTCAGGTCGTGGCCGCGATGAACGTCGCCGGCGGCGCGGGCATGCTCGGATTCGGGCTGTATATCGGCAGCGTGATCTTCATCGGCTTTGCCACGATCGGGCTAGTGATCGGCCTGAGCATGCTGCGCATGCGTCGCCGCGGCCCCAGGGACGCGCGCTGGTGGATGCGCGAGCACCTCGGTGGCATGACCGGCAACGCGATCGCCACCCATGTCGCGTTCTTTTCGATCGGCTTGCCGAAACTGCTGCCGATGCTGTCCGGCCCGGTGCTTGGCCAGCTGGCGTGGTTCGGGCCGGTGGTGCTGGCCTTTGCCGCGCAATACTGGGCCACCCGCAAGTACGTGGGGACAGCGCCGGTGCGCTCGGCGCAAAGCGCACCGCTGCGCGTCGCATAGCCGGATTGAGAATCCATGCGCGGACGCGCGCGCGGGCTTGGGTTAGCATCAGCGGCATGAACCGCATCCTGCTCTGCCTTGCCCTGCTTGTGTCCGCCAGCGCTGTCTGCGCGCAGGACAAGACCCTCTACAAATGCCGCGCAATCGACGGCAGCCTGTCGTTCCAGGAAACGCCCTGCGATGGGGCTCCGCTGGAAGTCATTGCGATCACGCCCGAGGCCAAGGGTGGCGGCGACACCGCCACCGTGGCGCTCAATGAAGCCGGCTGCCGCGATCTGGCCGTGGTGATCTGGCGCCTCGATGGTGCGACGGCGACTTTCGATGTGTCGGCCGATGCCAAGGGCGAGCTCAGCGAGCGACGCGCCACCCTGCGCGAACGCTGCGGACTGGTGCTCGATCCCTCGCCGCTGGCGGTCGACTGCGCGCTGCTGGCCGAAGCCCTGCGCCTGCGCCGCAGCGATCAGACCGCGGTCGACGACGTGGCCCATGCGCGCATCGGCACCCAGCATGCCGAGCGCTGCTCGGAGTCGGCCGTGCGCGCGGATCTGGATCGCGGACTGCGCCGCGTCGATCCGGTGCGCTGAGCCCTACGCGTCCCCGCGCCTGAGAAGCTGTCGATGCTGCGCAAGCTCCTGATCGTGATCCTGATGCTGGCATTCGCGCCGGCCGTGTTCGCCGATGCGGACGCCGACACCCGCTTCCGCGAACTGTGGCAGCGCGAGTGGGCTTGGCGACTGGCGCAGTTTCCGCAGCTGGCCACCGCGGTCGGCGTGCACGACTACGACGATCGGCTGGGCGAGGTTGGACTGGCCGCGCAGCAGCAGCGTCGAAAGTACTGGCTTGCGGTGCTGCGCGAGCTCGATGCGATCGGGCCCGATGCGCTGGATGCCGATAGCCGCGACGACTTTTCGATCTACCGCGCGCAGATCGAGAGCTTCGCGGAGAACATCCGCCTCGGCGGCCACCTGCTGCCGATGAACTCGGACTCCAGCTTCCATGCAGATCTTGCGATGTTGCCGCGCTCGCATCCGTTCCGCGACAGCGCCGACTATCGCCGCTACATCGCGCGCCTGCGCGCGGTGCCGGTCTACCTCGAGCAGCACATCGAGCTGTTGCGCGAGGGCCTCGAGCGCGGGATCAGCGTGCCGCGGATCACCCTCGAAGGACGCGATGCATCGATCGCGCGCGCAGCGGCGGTGAGCGATCCGATGACCAGCGATTTCTACCAGCCGCTGCGCGAGCTGCCGCCCGCGATCCCGGCTGCCGAAGTACAAGCGCTGCGTGCAGATGCGGCCGTGGCGATCAGCGAGCGCGTGGTGCCGGCCTACGCCAAGCTGCTGGAGTTCATGCGCGAGGACTACCTGCCGCACACGCGCACCACGATCGCGGCGCACGCGATGCCGGATGGTGCGGCCTACTACCGGCGTCAGATCATCGACTTTGCGACCGAAGACCTCACGCCCGAGGCGGTGCATGCGATCGGACTTGCCGAGGTGGCGCGGATCCGTGCGGCGATGGACCAGATCATCGTCGAGCTGAAGTTCGATGGCGACTATGCGGCGTTCCTGGCGTTCCTGCGCGGCGACCCGCAGTTCTATGCCAGGTCCGCGACCGAGCTGCTGTCGGCCGCGGCATGGGTGGCCAAACGTGCCGATGGCGCGCTGCCGAAGTTCTTCGGCAATCTGCCGCGCCTGCCCTACGGCGTGCAGCCGGTGCCCGAGGCGATCGCGCCGTACTACACCGCGGGCCGCTACGTGGCCGCCGCCGCCGGCTCGCGCGAGGCGGGCAACTATTGGGTCAACACCTCGAAGCTGGACAGTCGCCCGCTCTACACGCTGCCAGCGCTGACCCTGCACGAAGCCGTGCCCGGCCATCACCTGCAGATCGCGTTGGCCAACGAACAGGGCGAGCAGCTGCCGTTTCGCCGCTTCAGCTATATCTCGGCCTATGGCGAGGGCTGGGCGCTGTACGCGGAGGAGCTCGGCCATGAGATGGGCATCTACACCACGCCCTACGAGCGCTTCGGTCAGCTGACCTATGCGATGTGGCGCGCCAACCGGCTGGTGGTCGACACCGGCATGCACGCGCTGGGCTGGTCGCGCGAGCGCGCGATCGACTACATGACGGCCAACACCGCGTTGAGCGAACATGAGATCCGCACCGAGATCGATCGCTATATTTCATGGCCCGGCCAGGCGCTGAGCTACATGCTCGGCATGATCCGGATTCGCGAACTGCGTGCCGAGGCGCAGCGCGAACTCGGCGCGGAATTCGACCTGCGCGCGTTCCACGACAGCGTGCTGGAAACCGGCTCGGTGCCGCTGCCGGTGCTGTCGGCGCATGTGCGCGCATGGATCGCGCAGCAGAAAACCTCTGCCGCAGCGGCCGGGTGAGGTATCGCGCGGCGCGCGGGCCTTGGCTTACCGCACCGAAGCGCAACAACGTTCGATGCAACGCGATGGGTTTTCGCGCGGTAGGCGAAGGGTGGGCCTTGGCCCACCGAACCGGGACCGCCACAAGGTTTGATTCATTCGACGGGCTGTCGCGCGGTGGGCCAGGGCCCAACTTGCGGGGCACCACGCGATCTGCGCATGGTGGCAACCAAACGCTTTCTGCACATCGGCGGAATGTCGGGTTTGCTATGGTCATCGACCGATCCGAGCAGGAGGCGGCACCATGACCACCCCGTCCATCATCAACGCCGATCAGCTGATTCCCGAGGTAACCCGCGAGCAGGCCGAGGATGCAGTGCGGGTGCTGCTGCGCTGGGCCGGCGACGATCCCGGCCGCGAGGGGCTGATCGATACGCCCAAGCGGGTGGTCGATGCTTATGGCGAATGGTTCGGCGGCTATCGCGACGATCCGGCCGAATACCTGCGCCGCACCTTCGAGGAAGTCGAAGGCTACGACGAGATGATCGTGCTGCGCGATATCGAGTACGAGTCGCACTGCGAGCACCACATGGCGCCGATCATCGGTCGCGTGCACGTGGGCTATCTGCCCGATCGCTGGGTAGTGGGCATCTCCAAGCTCGCGCGCGTGGTGGAGGTCTACGCCAGGCGCTTTCAGGTGCAGGAGAAGATGACCGCGCAGATCGCACAGGCCATCCAGGACGTGCTCAAGCCGCGCGGCGTCGGCATCGTGGTCGAGGGCTCGCACGAGTGCATGACCACCCGCGGCGTGCACAAGCGCGGCGTGTCGATGATCACCTCGTCGATGCTGGGCGAGTTTCGCGACGATGCGCGCACGCGCTCGGAGTTCCTGTCCTACATCAACATCGCCACGCCCAAGCGCTGAGCTTTGCCGCGCGCTGCCGCGCGCGGCAACAACACCAGGCTCAGCCGCCGCGCTTCATGAAGCTGAAGAACTCGTCGTTCGACTTGGTGTTCTTCATCTTGTCGAGCATGAATTCCATCGCCCCGAGTTCGTCCATCGGATGCAGGAGTTTGCGCAGGATCCACACCTTCTGCAGACGGTCGGCATCGATCAGCAGCTCTTCGCGGCGGGTGCCGGAGCGGTTGATGTCGATCGCCGGGTACACGCGCTTTTCGGCGATCCGGCGGTTCAGGTGCACTTCCATGTTGCCGGTGCCCTTGAATTCCTCGTAGATCACCTCGTCCATCTTGGAGCCGGTTTCGACCAGCGCGGTGGCGACGATGGTCAGCGATCCGCCTTCCTCGGCCTTGCGCGCGGCGCCGAAGAAGCGCTTCGGCCGCTGCAGCGCGTTGGCGTCGACGCCGCCGGTGAGCACCTTGCCGGAGGCCGGCACCACGGTGTTGTAGGCGCGCGCGAGGCGGGTGATCGAGTCGAGCAGGATCACCACGTCTTTCTTGTGCTCGACCAGGCGCTTGGCGCGCTCGATCACCATCTCGGCGACCTGCACGTGGCGCACGGCCGGCTCGTCGAACGTCGAGGAGATCACCTCGGCACGGACCGTGCGCTGCATCTCGGTGACTTCTTCCGGCCGCTCGTCGATCAGCAGGATGATCAGATGCGCTTCCGGATGGTTGTAGACGATGGCCTGGGCCACGTTCTGCAGCAGCATCGTCTTGCCGGCTTTTGGCGGCGACACGATCAGGCCGCGCTGGCCCTTTCCGATCGGGGCCATCAGGTCGAGGATGCGGCCGGTGATGTCTTCGGTCGAGCCGTTGCCGCGCTCGAGGTGGAACGACTCGCGCGGGAACAGCGGCGTGAGGTTCTCGAACAGGACCTTGTTCTTCGACGCCTCCGGCGGCTCGCCATTGATGGTGTCGACCTTGAGCAGGGCGAAGTAGCGCTCGCCGTCTTTCGGCGCGCGGATCTTGCCGATCAGATAGTCGCCGGTGCGCAGGTTGAAGCGGCGGATCTGGCTGGGGCTGACGTAGATGTCGTCGGGGCCGGCCAGATAGCTCGACTCGAAAGCGCGCAGGAAGCCGAAGCCGTCCTGCAGGATTTCCAGTACGCCCTCGCCGTCGATGCCTTCCTGCGTGCGGCATAGCACCTTGAGCAGGTTGAACACGATGTCCTGCTTGCGCAGGCGCGCCACGCCCTCGACGATGCCGCACTGCTCGCTCAGTGCCAGCAGGCCCTCGGCGTTCATCCGCTTGAGCGCGGTCAGCGAGGTCGGCGCATTGGGCGGCAATGGCGGCAGCGGGCCGGGCGGCAGGCGGTCTTCGCCACCACCACCGCGGTTGCCGCGGTTGTCGTCGCGGTTGCCGCGATTGTCGTCGCGCATGCCGTGGTCGCGGTTGCCACGATTGTCGTCGGGGGCGCCACCACCGCCGGCGGGGGCGCCGCCGCGGTTGTTGCGGTCGCGATCGCGCCGATGGCGGCGATCGTCACGCTGGTTGTTGCGATTGCCCGCCTGGCCGCCGGCGTTTTGGCCGCCCTGCGGGTTGCCGCCGCCCTGCGCTGGATTGCCTTGACCGCCGGATTGGCCGCTGTCGGGGCTGGCGCCTGCGCCCGATGTCCCGCCACTGCCACCCTCGTCACCGCCTTGCGATGACGCAGCAACCATCGGCTCGGGCGCGCGTGGCGCTTCGGGCGGAGCCGAATGGGCTCGGTTCTCAGGGGTTTCGGACGCCGGTACGGCGGACGACTCGTGCCCTTCCGGCACGGCGGATTCGCGCTGCTTGCGCATCGTTTTGAGCGTTTCGGGGGAGGGACTTGAAAGTAGGCAGGCCGCGAAGCGGCACCGCAAATAGGCCTCTACGGTAGCACCGCCATCGCGTGCCGGCAACCGGCAGTGCAGCGCGGTGCTGCTGCCGGCGCGCAATGACGCCAGCCCGCCGGCTACAGGTTCTTGTCGAGCAGCTGGGTCAGCTGCAGCTTGCTGACCATCCCCAGATGGGTCGCCTCCACCTTGCCGTCCTTGAACAGCAGCAGGGTCGGCAGGCCTCGGATACCGAAGTTGCGCGAGGTCTTCTGGTTGTGATCGACATTGACCTTGGCCACCCGCAGGCGCCCGGCATAGTTGCTGGCGATCTCGTCGAGCAGCGGCGCGATCGCCTTGCACGGGCTGCACCATTCGGCCCAGAAGTCGACCAGCACGGGCTCGCTGGACTGCAGCACCTGCGCATCGAAATCGGCATCGTTGACGTGGGAAACCTGGTCGCTCAAGGGGCTCTCCTTCGGCAGCACGGCGGACGGGGATGGGGGCGACTGGCGGGGCTTGCGGCACGCGCCCGCGCACTCGGATACACTGATGTCTCCGCGGATCGCCACCACGATCCATTCTGACACAAGCCTCGGGGGAGGCTCTGACCGAGCCCTGCATCGCGCGGGACTCGCTCAGAGGCTCCCCACATGGTCGTGTCGCTTCCCGCCAGGTGCTCCGGCGGTCCCGCGTACTCGCGGGCCCCGCACCCCGGCCGCGCCGCCGGCAATGGGGCTGACCAAGACCTATCTCAATGACCGACACTCCGATCGCACCAACTGCCGACGAAATTCCGACCGACAACCGCCCGCTGACCGACATCCTGTTCGAGGGCTTCGACCTGCATCCGCTGCTGCTCGCGGGCCTCGAAGACACCGGTTTCCTGCGCTGCACGCCGATCCAGGCCCTGACCCTGCCGCTGGCCCTGCAGGGCCGCGACGTGGCAGGCCAGGCGCAGACCGGCACCGGCAAGACCGCCGCGTTCCTGGTCGCTGTGTTCAATCGCCTGCTCAACAATCCCGCGCGCGGCACCCGTGGCGATGCCGATCCGCGCGCGGTCATCCTCGCCCCGACCCGCGAGCTGGCGATCCAGATCGACAAGGACGCGCGTGCGATCGGCCGCCACATCGGTCTGCGCATGGCGCTGGTGTATGGCGGCGTCGACTACGACAAGCAGCGCGAGCTGCTGCAGCGCGGTACCGACGTGATCATCGCCACGCCCGGCCGATTGATCGACTACGTCAAGCAGCACAAAGTCGTCTCGCTGCACGCCTGTGAGGTGGTAGTGCTCGACGAGGCCGATCGCATGTTCGATCTGGGCTTCATCAAGGACATCCGCTTCCTGCTGCGGCGCATGCCGCCGCGCGAGGAGCGCCAGAGCCTGCTGTTCTCGGCCACCCTCAGCCATCGCGTGCTGGAGTTGGCCTACGAGCACATGAACAGCCCCGAGAAGCTCACCGTCGAGACCGAGACCATCACCGCGGCCCGCGTGCGGCAGACGGTGTACTTCCCGGCGATGGAAGAAAAGGTGCCGCTGCTGATCGGCCTGCTGTCGCGCACCGATGCGCAGCGCACCATGGTGTTCGTCAACACCAAGGTGTGGGTCGAGCGCGTGGCGCGCGATCTGGAGCGCGCAGGCTTCACCGTCGGCGTGCTGTCCGGCGACGTGCCGCAGAAAAAGCGCGAGACCCTGCTTGGCCGTTTCCAGCGCGGCGAGCTGGAGATCCTGGTCGCCACCGACGTGGCCGCCCGCGGACTGCATATCGCCGGCGTCAGCCACGTGGTCAATTTCGACCTGCCGTTCGACGCTGAAGACTATGTGCACCGCATCGGTCGCACCGCGCGCCTGGGCGCGGAGGGCGATGCGATCAGCTTCGCCTGCGAGCTGTACGCGATGGGCCTGCCGGACATCGAGGCCTTCATCGAGCAAAAGCTGCCGGTGGCCGCGGTCGAGAAGGCGTTGCTGATTCCCGCGCCGCGCGCAGTCAACGCGCACAAGACCGCCGAACACGAATCGATTTCGCAGCTGTACGCTGAAGCGCGTGCCGCCGACATCCCCGGTCGCCGCAAGGATGCCGGCGGCAAGGGCGGCGGTCGCGGTGGCCCACCCAAGCGCGACGGCGATCGGCGTCCACGGCCGGCCGGCGATCGTCCGCCGGCATCCGCTACGGGCGATCGCGGCGATTCGCGCGGTCCGCGTCCGCCGCGCAGCGAGACCGCGCCCGCACCCGAAGCGCCGGTCGCACCGGTGGCGGCAGCGCCTGCAACAGCCGCAGACGCCGCACCCGCCGCACCCGCGCTGGGCCCCGATGGCCTGCCGCGCAAGCGTCGCCGCCGCGGTGGTCGTGGGCGACGTCGCGACGGCGAAGTTGCTGCACCCGACGCGGGCGCTGCGGCACCGGCCGCAGACTCGGCACCGGCCGCTGAACCAGCACCGCTGCTGACGCGCCTGAAGTCCAGCATCAAGGGCCTGATCAATCGCCTGCCCGGTCGCGGCCGCCAGCGCTGAACTGCCTAGCGGCCGGCGCCTCGGCGCCGGCCGCGGTTATGCCGGCGCGCGCCGCGCGCGTACCCAGGTCGTCGCGCCGATCAGCAGGCCGAGCATCACCCAGGCAAGCGCACTCAGTGGTACCGGTTGCGGTGCCTGGAAGGGGATCTGCAACACCGCGACGTTGTTGCTCTGGTCGGTATCGTAGACGCCGGCACCGCGTACGAAGGCGTTCCATTCGAGCGTCGACGAGACCGGTGTTTGCTTAAGCGCAAGCACGTCGACTGAACACTGGACGCTGCTGCCGACCGGCAGTGGCGTGCCTAGCGTGAGTTGAATTTGCGCCGCCGGAAAAAACTCGTCGCGAAAATAGCTGCACGGAAAGGTGTCCGGCCGCGGAAAAATATCGTAGCCGCGGTAGCCGGTGGCCAACGGGAACGCAAAGAAGTACGTCGGCGACACGATTGCTATCCGGTCGGGCGTGCCCGGCCCGAGGTTGCGTATCGTCAGCTCGACCCGTTGCGTTGTACCGGGAGGCTGCAGGCCGCCCGGAAATCGCTGAGCAGTGATCGTAATGTCGGTGGGGCGGTCCAGCGCAGAGCGCGCAACTTGCAGCAGCGCAAAACTGTTGAAACCATCCGGATCGGTGTTGCCAGCCTGAAACACGGGATTCTGGAAGGAAACCACATCGGTTGGTGAGGCTGGTGTGGCACGAAACGTGAAATCGCAGAATGCAGTCGCACCTGCACCTAGCGCACCGACGTTCCAGAGGTACAGTATGCCCTCCGCCGTGACGTCCGTCGTGATCGAGCAATTGGGGTCATGTGTCACCACCAGTGTGCTTGGATCCACACGACGCCCGAGGCCCGCACGTGCGTCGGGGACCGGATCCGGTCCCAGATTGCGCACGACCAACCTTACGGTTTGCGCACGCATCGGCGTGACGATGACTTGGTTCGGAACATTCTCGATCGACAGGTCCGCAACCTGCGCGCGCGCAGTCGATATCACTGCAAGGCAGCCTAGACCAAAGCTGCAGCAAATCCGGCGGATCGTGCGACAGGCAGTTGCCGACATTAAAGCTACTCGAACCCGTCCCAGTACAGCGGCCGCGTTGTTGCAGGCCCAAAGAACGACGCGGTGTCTTCGGCTAATCGGCGAAACGTCAGCGAATTGAATCCGTATCCCTGATTCGGATTGACCGGAGTCGGCTGACCGGCCGCCGTAGTGCCCATCAGGAAGGTTCGGCCGGGATCCGCAAATTGCAGGTCGCGGGTCCAGCAGTTGGTAATCGACGTCTGCGGCAGGCAGAACGGCGAGCCCATCACGTCCATTCGTGCGTTGCTGCCACCGCTTCCCGGAGTTCGATATCCGTAGGAACTGGCGAAAGACGCGATCGAGTCGGTGGGCGAGGGCGCCGTTGTCCAACCCCTGTAGTCGATGCCTTCCACTCCGCCGCGATCGTGCTCGGAACCCAGCTGGTGCCCGACTTCGTGCGCGAGCGTGTAGTCGGTACTGGCGCGCAGCACGCTGACCGCAGCGAAAGCGAAATCCCCGTAGGCCGGCCCGATGTCGCAGTCTCGGCCCACGAGTTGGTTGTTCTCGTCGCAGTTGCGGCGTTGTGTCATGGCGATACCGAATGGACCGCTGAAACCCCCGGAGCCGTCAGGCTGACCCTGGTCTGCCACGAACATCACCACTAGATCGCCGCCGAAATCCTGTCGTGAGTCGAGAACGTTTATGCCATCGTCTGGAAGCGGTGGGGGTGGAACGTTCTCATCGTTGTCCCAGTTGTCGAGAAGAAACCTTCTGTGAGAAACGTAGCGAAGCCCGGAATTGCCCTGCGCAGGGTTCTCCCCGTAGGTCACAGCTACCAGCCCCACTCGGGGAGTCGCTTCGGGAGTCGCAGGCCCCACGCGCCGAACTCGGATATGCAGCGACTGCCCGGCGTTCTGCAGTGCGGTCTGCAGTTCGGCCATTGCGGCATCTGCGCGGGGGATCAGCGCGAGCGGATCGCCGGCGGCACTGACGGCCTGAAGTGCGGCCGGCGTGTAGAGGAACACGACACCGATCTCTACCGCGTACTTGGGTCGTCCTTCGAGTAAGTCTGCATCAGTCCGGTTCGCGTCGGATGTTCCAGCGGCGAATGCGGGTCTCTCAAGAAGCTGCGCCGGAGCCGCGGGCAGGGACTTGGGCTCAAGCGGCGCTCCCGATTCGGACGCACGGCCAGCCGAAGCGCACTGCACACGATTGAGCAACCCGACGTCCAGTCTCTGGAACACGTCAGTTCCGTCACGATCACGCACAACCGCATGTCGCGCGAGCGGCCCGGTCACGGTCGCCTGCATCACTCCTCGCGAGACGCCGATCGAGATGGAGGTGGGCCCATCGCCGCCATACCAGTAGTAGCTCAGCCGTGCGGGGTCGGCATCGACCTCGATGCTGCCATCTTCGGCTACCGAGATGCCCTCGTTGGCATCGAAGTGCCGCTGCTGAAACCTGAACCTGACGCCCGTCGGAGTCTGCAGTTCGACGATCTGCGGCGCAAACGCTATGCCACGGATGTTGGGCTGAGCGCGCCACTGATCGACGACGTAGGGATCCTCTTCGGGAACCAGGGCGCCGAACGTTCCCGAGAGTAAGAACTCCACGCGGACCGGAGCCTCAGCAGGGGGGGGGCGGGGCGTCGATCGGAAGGTCGGACGCATGGACTGCGGCGCACACCAAGCACGCGACGAAGCTGAGCACTCGGAGCATGGCGATTCCTCCATTGAATTGCGCGATGACCCCGAGTGTAGCTGGGCCCCGTTAGCGCACCGTTCGCAGCCGACTGTCGGCGGCAACCGGTCGCGAGCGGCGCTTCCCCGCCCGTGCCGGCAGCGCCACTCGGGCGAACGCCCACCGCGGCGATTTGCTAATCTGCGTGCTGTAGTTCGCAATGCCTCCCGCGATGCCCAACGCCCTGACCGACTCGCTGATCCGGCATCGCCACGCGCGCGTGATCGCGCTGGCGGCGCTCGCGGCGTGCGGTGCACTGCTCGCGCTCGCGCTGGCCCGCGTGGTGCTGCTGTTGCTGTCGCTGGGCGCGCCGCAGGTGCCGCCGGTGCAGGCGATCAGCGTCGAACAACTGGTGCGCAGCGCGGAGTCGGGCACCGCATCGATCGCCAGCTGGCATCTGTTCGGCAATGCATTGCCTCTGGCCGATCCACGCGGTGTGGCCGCAGCGCCGGACACCGGCCTGCAGCTGATCCTGATGGGCGTGTTCGCCGGCGACGATCCGAAGGATGGTCGCGCGATCATCGCCGACGGCGCAGGCGGCGAGGAACACTACATGGTCGGTGCTGAAGTGGTTCCGGGCGTGACCCTCGATGGCGTGTATCCGGACCGGATCACGCTCTCGCGCGGCGGCATCATCGAAGCGCTGCGCCTGCCGCGCCCTACGGCGGGCGGCGCAAACCCTGGTGGCGACGGCATCTCGGTGCAGAACCGGCCACTGCCGACGGGCATGGCTGGCAGCACGCCGGCGACGACCCTGCCCGGAACGCCGGCGCCTGGCGCGCCCTTCGTGCAGCCGCTGGTCAGCACGGCCGGCATCGACTGGAATGCGGTCACCGCGAAGCTCGGTGTCGACGCCCAGCAGCTTGGCCGCGAGGTCACCGCGCTGCCGGTGCTGGAAGGCGGGCGCTTCATCGGTGTGCGCCTGCAGGCTGGCCGCGATTCGCCGCTGGCACGCCTCGGCCTGCAGCCTGGCGACGTGGTCACCGCAGTCAATGGCATCGAACTCGACTCGCCTGCGCGTGCGGCCGAGGTGGCGCGCACGCTGGCCACCGCGAGCGCTGCCAACGTCACCGTGCGCCGCAACGGCAAATCCGAGAAGATCAGCGTCAACCTGCAATGAACCACCATCCATGAGGCCTTGCCCGATGCGCCCACTGATCGCCGCCGTCTTGCTCAGCGTCAGCATCGCGCTGTCCGCACAGCCCGGCGAGCACACGCTCAATCTCAAGGACGCCGACATCCGGGTGTTCATCGCCACCGTGTCGGAGATCACCGGCAAGAGTTTCATCATCGATCCGCGGGTGGAAGGCAAGGTCAACGTGGTCTCGACCAAGCCGATGAACGCCGAGGATGTCTACCGCACCTTCGAAAGCGTGCTGCGCGTGCACGGCTTTGCCGCGATCGCGTCGGGCAACATGGTCAAGATCGTGCCCGACCTGGTCGCCAAGCAGGACGGCGATGTGAGCTCGGTGTCCTCGGGAGGGCCCGACGCGCTGGTCACGCGCGTCATCGAGCTCAAGCACGTCAGCGCCAACGAGATGCTGCCGATCCTCACCCAGCTGGTGCCGCAGAGCGGCCAGGTGTCGCCGGTGGCCGGCGCCAACGCGCTGGTGATCACCGACCGCGCCGGCAATCTTGCGCGTGTCGAGGCGATCATCCGACGGGTCGACCAGGCCTCGGATGCGGCGATCGAGGTGATCCCGTTGCAGCATGCCTCGGCGTCCGAAGTCGCGCGCACCCTGTCCCTGCTCGGCGACGACAAGAGCCCGGCGGCAGTGGCCGGCACGCCGACCCGGGTGTTCGCCGATGCGCGCAGCAACTCGGTGCTGCTGTCGGGCGATCGCGCCGCGCGCGTGCGCATGCGCACCCTGATCGGGCATCTGGATACGCCGCTGGAAAACAGCGACAGCACCAACGTGGTCTACGTGCGCTACGCCAAGGCCGAAGAGCTGATCGGCCTGCTCGAGCAGACCGCGGCAACCCTGACCGGGCAGTCGGGCGAGGCGGGCGCGGCGAAGAAGGCCTCCATCCAGGCGCATGCCGAAACCAACGCGCTGGTCATCACCGCGGATCCGGCGGTGTTCCGCGGACTGGCCGCGGTGATCCGTCAGCTCGATATTCCGCGTGCACAGGTGCTGATCGAGGGCGTGATCGCCGAGCTGTCGGATGAGTACGCGCGCGAGATCGGCGTGCAGTGGCAATCGACCAACCTCAAGAACAATGCCGATGGCTCGATCGGCGAGGGCTATATCGGCGGCACCAACTTTCCAGGCCAGGGCGGCGCGGGCGGCATCATCGGTGCGGCGCTGAATCCGGCCTCCGTCGGTTCCGGCTTGAATCTCGGCTACGTCGGCGGCACCATCACCTTGCCCGGCCAGGAAGATCCCATCCTGCAGATCGGCGCACTGGTCCGCGCGCTCGGCGGCGATGGTCGCAACAACATCCTGTCCAATCCCTCCGTGGTCACCCTCGACAACCAGGAAACCGAGCTCTCGGTCGGGCAGGAAGTGCCCTTCATCCAGGGCGAGTTCACCACCAACGTGGCCAATCCCACCGGCGGCGACAGCGCGGCGGGTCTGCTCGGCAATCCGTTCCGCACCATCGAGCGCAAGGAAGTGGGCCTGAAGCTCACCGTCACCCCACGCATCAACGAGGGCGACAGTGTGCGCATGGACATCAAGCTCGAATCATCCTCGCTGGCGCCCACGCCGGCGGGCGCATCGGATCTGATCACCAACAAGCGCACGCTCAGCAACAGCGTGCTGGTGCCGGACCAGAACATGCTGGTGCTGGGTGGTCTGATCAGCAACGAGACGCGCGAGAACGTGTCCAAGGTGCCGGGCCTGGGCGATATCCCGGTGCTCGGCAACCTGTTCCGCTATCGCAGTTCCAACGTACTCAAGCGCAATTTGATGATCTTTCTGAAGCCCACCATCCTGCGCGACCGCGCCACCGAAAACGCGGTGTCGAACGAGAAGTACAACTTCATCCGCACGCAGCAGATCCAGGCGCGCGAGCGGACCGACAATCTCACCCGGCAGACCGACAACGCGGTGCTGCCGCCGCTGCCGCCGCCACCTCCGCGCGAGGAAGGCGACACCCCGTGACCGCGGCGATCCGCCCCGCACGACCACCGTTCGCGTTTGCCAAGCGTCACGGCGCGACCCTGGTCGAGTGGCGCGGCGAGCGCGCGCAGGTGGCGCACAAGGCCGGCGTCAAGCTCGAATCGCTGTCGGAACTGCGGCGCTATCTGGGCGCACCACTGGACCTGCTCGCGCTCGATGACAAGGCCTGGGATGCGCTGCTGCGCGAGCTCTACGAGCAGGGCAGCGGCGATGCACGCGCGATGATCGAGGGCATGGACGAGCGCACCGATCTGGCCAGCCTCGCCGATGCGCTGCCCGAACCCGAAGACCTCATGGAGAGCGATGACGACGCCGTCATCATCCGCCTGATCAACGCGGTGCTCACCGAGGCGGTCAAGGAAGGCGCCTCCGACATCCACATCGAGCCGTTCGAGAATCGTCTCGTGGTGCGCTTCCGCGTCGATGGCGTGCTGCGCGAGGTGCTGGCACCGGCGCGACAGATCGCAGCTCCCATGGTCAGCCGCATCAAGGTGATGGCGCGGTTGGATATCGCCGAAAAGCGCCTGCCGCAGGATGGTCGCATCGGACTGCGCATCGCCGGCCGGCCGGTCGATGTGCGCGTGTCGACCATTCCCTCCGGGCACGGCGAGCGCGTGGTGCTGCGCCTGCTCGACAAGCAGGCGGGGCGGCTGGACCTGGCCAAGCTCGGCATGCCCGCGCCGATGCTCGCGCAGCTGACCGACCTGGTCCACCGACCGCACGGCATCATCCTGGTCACCGGCCCCACCGGTTCGGGCAAGACCACCACGTTGTATGCCGCGCTGACGCGTCTTAACGATGCCACGCGCAACATCCTCACCGTCGAGGATCCGATCGAGTACTACCTCGACGGCATCGGCCAGACCCAGGTCAACAGCAAGGTCGACATGACCTTCGCCCGCGGCCTGCGCGCGATCCTGCGCCAGGACCCCGATGTGGTGATGGTCGGCGAGATCCGCGATCTGGAGACCGCGCAGATCGCCGTGCAGGCCTCGCTCACCGGGCATCTGGTGCTGTCGACGCTGCATACCAATTCAGCGACCGGTGCCGTGACCCGCCTGCGCGACATGGGGGTCGAACCATTCCTGCTCGCCTCCTCGCTGATCGGCGTGTTGGCCCAGCGCCTGGTGCGGGTAATCGATCCGGCCACGCGCGATGGCTATCCTGCGACCGCGGCCGAGCTTGCAGCGCTCGGCCAGCCGCGCGATGCACAGGCCACCCTGTATCGGCCGCGCGGCGATCTCAGCGGCCGCAATGCCGGCTATCGCGGACGCACCGGCATCTACGAACTGGTGGCCGTGGACGATGCGCTGCGCAAGTTGATCCACGAAAGCGCATCCGAGGCCCAGCTCGAAGCGCTCGCGCGCAGCCGCAGCGCATCGATCGCCGCCGACGGCTGGGCCAAGTGCCTGGCCGGCATCACCTCGATCGACGAAGTGATGCGCGTCACGCGCGAGGATTGAGCCGGCGCGCGTTGCTGTCGATCCTGCGCGATGGAATCCGCAATCGATCGCGCAAGCACCGCTACTTCGCCCAGTTGATCACCTTCAAGCCGGGAACGCGGTCGAACTCGCGCTCGTTGTTGGTCACCAGCGGGATGCCGAGCGCGAGCGCATGCGCGGCGATCCACAGATCGTTGTTGCCGATCGGGCGCCCTTTGAGTTCCAACACAGCGCGCAGCGCGCCGTAGCGCTCGGCCACCGTATCGTCGGCCGCCAGTGCGGGAACCCAATTGCCGAGTTCACGCAGCAGCTCGCGTACGCGTTCACGCTGCGCGCTCTTGGCCGCGCCATACAGCAACTCGCCGAAGGTGATTGCCGACATCGCCAGGTCGCCGCGCTGGTGGCGACGAAAATGGGCCAACACCGACGGCGGCTTTTCGCGCGCGATGTAGATGCAGATGTTGGTATCCAGCAGCAGCTTCGCCACGCTCACTCCAGCGGGTCGCGTGCCTGCGCTGGCCGATCGTCGCGACCGAGTTCGAAAAAGTCCGCCGGCAGTGCTGCCAGCAGGTCGAACGCCGGACCCAGTCCCCTGGGCAGTGGGCGCAGCACGATCTCCTGCCCGCGGCGCAGGATCTGCACCTCGTCGGCATCGATGCGGAACTCAGCCGGCAAGCGCACGGCCTGGCTGTTGCCGGAGCGGAATACGCGGGTGGTTTTCACGGCGTCCTCCTGTGTATACGTCAAGTATATACGCAGCCGGGCTGCGCGCAAGGCGCGCGCGCCGCTATAGTCCGCGCATGCCCGCCTTCACTTACGAAGCCCTCGATACCACCGGCAAGCCGCAGCGCGGCGTGCTGCAGGCCGACACCCCGCGTGGTGCGCGCGCGGCGCTGCGCGATCTGGGTCTGACCCCACTCACCGTCGATGCGGTGGCCCAAGCGCCGCGCGGTGGCGGCTGGACCTTGGGCAAGCGTGACCTGTCGACCGCTCAGCTGGCGCAGTTCGCGCGCCAGCTCGCCACCCTGGCCACCGCAGGACTGCCGCTGGAGGAAGCGCTCGCAGCGCTCAGCGAAGCCGATGCCGAGCCGCGTACGCGCGCGATCGTCGCGCAGTTGCGCGCGCGGGTGACCGAGGGTCAGTCGCTGGCCGCCGCGCTCGGCGAGTTCCCGGACAGCTTCGATGCGGTATTCCGCGCATCGGTCGAAGCCGGCGAATCCTCGGGGCGTCTCGACCAGGCGCTGACCCGACTGGCCGACGACACCGAAAGTCGCGAGTCGCTGAATCGTTCGGTGTGGATGGCGCTGGCCTATCCGCTGCTGCTGACCGTGGTCGCGCTGAGCGTGGTGAGCGGTCTGCTGGTCTACGTGGTGCCGCAGGTGGTGGCGGTTTTCCAGAACCTGCGCCAGGAGTTGCCGCTGATCACCCGCATGCTGATCGCGATCGCCGATGCGGTGCGCGGCTTCGGACTGCTGGCCGCCATCATCCTGCTGGCGGGCGCTGCCGGATTCCGCATCGCGCTGCGCGGTGCCGCGGTGCGCGCAACGTGGGATCGACTGCTACTGCGTCTGCCGCTGATCGGGCGCCTGATCCGCGCCACCAATACCGCCCGCGCCGCGCGCACCCTGTCGACCCTGATCGCCTCCGGCGTGCCGGTGCTGGAAGCCATGCAGCTATCGGCGGGCACCGTGCGCAACGTACCGATGCATGCCGCGCTCAAGCGCGCCGCCGTGCGCGTGCGCGAGGGCGGCGGCTTTGCGCGCGCGCTGGCCGAGAGCGGCTATTTCCCGCCGGTCGCGCTGCGCCTGATCGCCAGCGGCGAAAAATCCGGCCGTCTCGATCCGATGCTCGAACAGGCCGCGCGCGGCCAGCAGCGCGAAGTCGAGAACCTGCTCGGGGCACTCACCGCCGTGCTCGGCCCGGTCGTGATCCTCGGCGTCGGCATACTGGTGCTGTTCATCGTGCTGGCGATCCTGCTGCCGATCTTCGAGTTGAATCAGTTGATTCGGTGAAGCGGGGGAATGGCAAGTGGAGCAGCAAATGGCAAATGGCGAATGGCGAACAAGAAGCAGGTGTGCTGAGCGTTCGTCCGCTGTCGCCGCTAACGGCCACTTTCGACGTGCCGAGTGCCTGCTTTCCCATTCGCCATTCGCCATTCGCCATTTGCCGCTCCCATCAGCCATTCGCCGCTGCCCATGATCCGCTTCGACAACGTCACCAAACGCTACCCCGGTGGGCAAGAGGCCCTGCGCGAGGTCAGCTTCAGCATCGACAGCGGCGAGATGGTGTTCCTGTCCGGGCATTCCGGCGCGGGCAAGAGTTCGGTGCTCAAGCTGCTCTGCGTGCAGGAGCGACCCACCCGTGGCAGCGTGCTGGTCGACGGACGCAACGTCGGCGCACTCAAGGCCGCGCAGGTGCCGGCGCTGCGGCGCCTGATCGGTCCGGTGTTCCAGGATCATCGTCTACTGGTCGATCGCACCGTGTTCGACAACGTCGCGCTGCCGCTGGTGATTGCCGGAACACCGCGCGCGGAGCTGGAAAAGCGGGTGCGCGTGGCGCTCGAGCGGGTGGGTCTGGGCGCGCGCGACCGCGCGCAGCCGCAGCAGCTGTCGGCGGGCGAGCAGCAGCGGGTGGGCATCGCACGCGCGATCGCGGGCAAGCCGCCGCTGGTGATCGCCGACGAGCCGACCGGCAATCTCGATCCCAAGCTCGCGACCGAGATCATGGGGCTGTTCGTGACACTCTCGCAGGGCGGCACCACGGTGCTGGTCGCCAGCCACGACCTGCATCTGGTCTCGAAACTGCGCAAGCGCGTGCTGGTCCTCGACCACGGCAAACTGATCGACGACTTCCGGCCGAGCCCGAAGCCGGAGGCGGCATGAATCGGCGTGTCGGCCCGCTGCCGGTGGAGCCCGCAGCGCCGAAGCCGGTGCTTGAACACGCAGGCTTGCGTGCGTGGATCGACCAGCATCAGTACAGCGCGCTGTCCAGTCTCGGCCGGATGTGGGCGCGACGCAGCGCGACCGTGCTCACCGTGCTGGTGATGGGTCTGGCGCTGGCATTACCGCTGCTGCTGTCGTTGGCGGTGGGCAACTTGCGCGGCTTCGGCGGATCGCTGACCGATTCGCGCGAGGTTGCCGCGTTCCTGCGCGTCGATGCAGCGCCTGCCGATATCGAACGCAGCGTCGCGGCGGTGCGCGCGCTGGCAGACGTCGCGCGGGTCGAGGTGCGCGATCCTGCGGCAGGGCTCGACGAGCTGCGGCGTCTGGACGGCTTCGGTGAAGCGCTGGGGCTGATCGGCGCGAACCCGTTGCCCAGCGTGCTGGTGGTGGCACCACAGGCCGCGATCGATGCCGCGCGGATCGGCGCGCTGGCCGCGGCGATCGAGAACATCGATGGCGTCGACTTCGTGCAGTTCGATCTGGCCTGGCGGCAGCGTCTGGATGCAGCGCTCGCGCTGTCGCAGCGCGTGGTGTGGGTGGTCGGCATCCTGCTCGCACTCGGCGCGCTGCTGGTGGTGGGCAATACCATCCGCCTCGACGTCGCCGCGCGCGCCGACGAGATCGCGATCGTGCAATTGCTCGGCGGGACCGATGGTTTCGTGCGCCGGCCGTTCCTGTACGCGGGCGTGTGGTACGGCACGCTGGCCGCACTGGCGGCGATCGTCGGCGCAGGACTGGCGTTCGGTGCCCTCGCCGCCCCGGTCGCGCGGCTTGCGCAAACCTACGGCGCCAGCCACGCGCTGGCAGGTCCAGGCCTTGCCGCCTGCCTCGCGGTGCTGGCCGGAGGAATCGTGTTAGGCTGGATTGGGGCTTGGGCCGCTGTAGGCCGGCAACTCGCGCTCGGCAAGCCGCAGTAGCGTCAGGCGCATCCAGCGCGCAAGGCATGCAGCTTGCCTTGGCCCATCACCCGCCACGGACACCAGCGCGTGCACGCCCCGCTCACCCGACATATCTCCACCGATGCACCGCGCGTGATGGTGGTCGACGGCTCCAAGGTCGCCCGCCGCATGATTGCGCAGGTGCTCAAGGCCGAGCTTCCGAATGCGGTGGTGCTGCAATGCGAGACCGGTGCCGAGGCGCAGCGCCAGCTCGAGGCTGGCATCGTCGATCTGGTCACCACCGCGCTGACCCTGCCGGACATGGACGGCATGGCGCTCGCGCGGCATGTGCGCGAGCACGCGCCGCAGGCCTACATCCCGATCGTGGTCGTATCCGGCAGCGTGCAGGAACGGCTGGTTGGCGAGGGCTTCGGCGCCGACGTCACCGACTATTTCGACAAGGGACTTGGCTTTGCCGCGCTCGCGCAGTTCATCCAGGGCTATGTCGCGCCGCAGTCGCGCGGCGAGGGCGAGGTGCTGTATGTCGAAGACAGCAGGGTCGTCGCGCTGGCGACCCGACGCATGCTGGAGAAATACGGGCTGACCGTAAACCACGTGGTCAGCGTCGAGGATGCGCTGGCACTGGTCGATACCGCGCGCGCAACCTTTCGCGCGCCGGCCGACGTGGTGTTGACCGACGTGTACTTGAAGGGCGGACTGACCGGCAAGGAGCTGTTGGAGAAGTTGCGCGGCGAATATGGCTATTCGCGCGGCGACCTGCCGGTGCTGGTGATGACCGCCGACGACAATCCGGTCAACCAGGCGACCCTGCTGCGCATCGGTGCGAACGACCTGGTGCACAAGCCGGTCGAGGAGCGTCTGCTGCTGACCAAGCTGATGTTCCAGCTCAAGGTGTCGCAGAACCGCCGCCGCACGCAGGCCCAGGTCGACCTGCATACCGGCACGTGAGCGACACCCGGGTTCGCCTCGAAGCGTCGTGGAAACAACGACTGTCTGACACCTTCGACGCGCCTGGCATGCTTGCCCTGCGCGAGTTCCTGCGCGCCGAGAAATACGCTGGCAAGCAGATCTATCCGCCGGCTGCGCAGATCTTCGCAGCGCTCGATGCCACGCCTTTCGATGCGGTGAAGGTGGTGATCCTCGGCCAGGATCCGTACCACGGTCCGGGACAGGCGCATGGACTGTGCTTCTCGGTGCAGCCGGGTGTGCCGCCGCCGCCCTCGCTGGTGAACGTGTTCAACGAGATGCAGCGCGACCTGGGCATCGCGCGGCCCGATCACGGCTGCCTGCTGTCGTGGGCGGCGCAAGGCGTGCTGTTGCTCAATGCGGTGCTCACCGTGGAGCGTGGCGTGGCAGGTTCGCACCATGGCAAGGGTTGGGAAGCATTCACCGATACGATCATCGATGCGCTGGACCGTGAGCGCGAGGGTCTGGTGTTTCTGCTGTGGGGCTCTCCGGCACAGGCGAAGGGGCGCCGGGTCGACCACACGCGACACCTGGTGCTGAAGGCACCGCATCCCTCTCCGCTGTCCGCGCATCGCGGTTTCAGCGGCTGCGGCCATTTCTCGCAAGCCAATGCGTGGCTGGCGGCGCACGGGCAGGCGCCGATCGACTGGCGTCTGCCGCCGCGCGCGGAGCTGTAGCCGGGGCGCCGCGGGCCGTCATCCGGCGAGCGCTGCGATCTTCCCTGCAACGCCGACAGCATCCCCCGCGTGCTAGCCTGCGCGCCCTTTTCGTGACTATCGGCTCAGGCCGCAGCGGATCCATGCAGACGATTGGCGAGTGGTGGATGTGGGTGGCGTTCGGCGTCTTCGTGGTGGTGGCGGTGATCGTCGACCTGGTGGTGCTGCGCCAGCAGGGCTCGCACAAGGTCTCGGTGCGCGAGGCGCTGCTGTGGTCGCTGATCTGGATCGCGCTGTCGTTCGTGTTCTGCGGTTTGTTGTGGTGGTATCTGCAGGATGCGCAGGACAGTGCGGTGGCGACCCAGAAGGCCGGCGAGTTCCTCACCGGCTATCTGATCGAAAAATCGCTGTCGGTCGACAACGTGTTCGTGTTCCTGCTGATCTTTACCTACTTCAAGGTGCCGCAGGAATTCCAGAAGCGGGTCATCATCATCGGCGTGGTCGGCGCCATCGTGCTGCGCGCGATCATGATCCTGATCGGGGCGTACCTGATCGCCCGCTTCCACTGGATCCTGTACCTGTTCGGCGCCTTCCTGCTGATCACCGGCATCAAGATGCTGGTGTTCTCCGACGCGCAACAGGACCTGGCCACCAATCCACTGCTGCGCTGGATCCGCGGGCACCTGCGGGTGACCGACGAGTTCCATGGCGAGCGCTTCTGGATCCAGCGCGACGGCGTGCGCTGGTTCACGCCGTTGTTCGTGGTGATCATCATGGTGGCCGTGACCGACGTGATCTTCGCGGTCGACTCGATCCCGGCCATCTTCGCGATCACCGAGGACCCGTTCATCGTCATGACCTCGAACGTGTTTGCGGTGCTGGGATTGCGCGCGCTGTACTTCCTGCTGGCAGACATGGCCGGGCGCTTCCAGTATCTGTCGGTGGGTCTGGCGATCGTGCTGATCTTCATCGGCACCAAGATGCTGATCGTGCCGTGGTTCAAGGTCCCCGTGTTCTGGTCGCTGGGTGTGGTCGGTGCGATCCTGATCGGTTCGATCGTGCTCAGCATGCTGCGCCCACCGCGCTCCGAGCTTTCCAGCTGAACCGAAAATAAACCTTTGCCGTTCAATGGTTTGGCTCACGTCTTACAGCACGGTCTATGGCTGGCATCGGATCATTCAATGGGACCAGTCGGGGAACTTCCGCTAAGATTGGCACTCGAAGGACGGGACTGCCAACAATCCGCCCTTTACCCTGTCAGGAGGCAACCATGAGCACTGCATTGGTCACCCGCAACCTGCCGGTTCCGAGCGCCCTCGGGAGTCTGGATGCCTACATCCAGGCCGTGAACCAGATTCCGGTTCTCAGCGCCGAGGACGAGAAGGCACTGGCTGTTCGCTTCCGCGACCATGCCGATCTGGATGCAGCCAAGCATCTGGTGATGTCGCATCTGCGCTTCGTGGTGCACGTGGCCCGCGGCTACAACGGCTATGGGCTGGGCATCGGCGATCTGGTGCAGGAAGGCAACATCGGCTTGATGAAGGCGGTCAAGCGCTTCGATCCGGAGCAGGGCGTGCGGCTGGTGTCGTTCGCGGTGCACTGGATCCGTGCCGAGATGCACGAGTTCATCCTGCGCAACTGGCGCATCGTCAAGGTCGCCACCACCAAGGCGCAGCGCAAGCTGTTCTTCAACCTGCGCAAGTCGAAGAAGCGCCTGGGCTGGATGAATGGCGAGGAAGTTCGCGCGGTGGCCAAGGACCTCGGCGTGCCGGTTGCGACCGTGCTCGAGATGGAGTCGCGCCTGAGCGGCCGCGACGTGGCTTTCGATGCGCCCTCGGATTCCGATGACGACGATCGTCCATCGCCGGTGGCCTTCCTCGAAGACCACAGTGCCACACCCGACCAGTCGTATGCGCTGGCCGACGACAGCGGGCATCGACTCGAAGCGCTCGGCCGCGGTCTGGCCCTGCTCGACCCGCGCTCGCGCGACATCGTGCGTCGTCGCTGGCTCGATGAGGACAGCAAGATCACCCTGCAGCAACTGGCCGACGAATACGGCGTATCCGCCGAGCGCATCCGGCAGATCGAATCGAACGCGATGAAGAAGATCCGCGCGGTGGTTGAAGCCTGAGGCCACGGTCGGCTGACGCGGTATCGGAAGAAAGGCCCGCCTCGGCGGGCCTTTCTGTTTGCTGGCGGGCGTGCGGCTCGGGCACGCCGCCCGGCGGCACCCCTGGCTTGCCGTGGTTCACACCCGCTGATACCGACAAACCATGAAGGTCGCCGTATCGATCCGCGAAGACGTGTTCCGCGAAGCCGACGCGGCGGCGCGCCGCCGCAAGTGGCCCCGCAGCCGGCTCTACGCACAAGCGCTGCGCGCGTACGTGGCAACCGAGCAAGGCGACCAGGTCACCCAACGCCTCGACGCGGTGCACGCGAGCCCCATTGAGGTCGAACCCGGACTCAAGCGCGCACAGTACGCAACGCTCGCCGAGGAATCGTGGTGAGATCTGGTGGGCCGACCTGCCGGCCCCGATAGGGTCGGGACCGGGCATGCGCCGACCGGTGCTGATCGTCCAGGCCGACGGGTTCAACCGTAGTCGCATCGCGACCGTGATCGTGGCCGCGATCACTTCCAACCTCGCGCTGGCGGCCGCACCCGGCAACGTGCGGCTGACGAGGACCGCATCCGGGCTACCGAAG
>Ga0209591_10001954_pt1 | contig 25062 bp, 19 predicted proteins | sample MAT01_FD_187207 | JGI IMG/M metagenome (GOLD analysis project Ga0209591, IMG submission 187207) | Freshwater microbial communities from Lake Fryxell liftoff mats and glacier meltwater in Antarctica - MAT-01 (SPAdes) (version 2) | ecosystem: Environmental > Aquatic > Freshwater > Ice > Liftoff... | reverse complement strand
ACCTTGGCAACTTAAGTCAATCTGTCAAAAGCGAATTGGCGATATTAAATCAATCCTTAAAGGGAGAAGTAACCAGTTTAAATCAATCATTAAAAGGAGAAGCTAGCAGTTTAAGCCAATCGCTCAAAGGAGAAATATCAGGAGTTGTCACTGATATTTCCAAAGTAGCAGCTACGGCAGACACTTCCACAAAAGCCGTATCAGCCGCTGCAATAAAATCTGCCAATTCAGTAACTCAAGCAGCAAATCAAATCACATTAACAGCTAACGAAGTCAATTCTTTAGTAACAACCAACCGCGCCAGTTTAGTCTCAACCCTGAATAACATCAATCAAAGCAGCCAAGAATTGCGGGTAGCCGTCAGCGGTTTAAGTCCAACAATTAATCGCATCAACCAAGGACAATTGCTCAATAATTTAGAAATTCTCTCAGCCAATGCGGCCCAAGCTTCTGGTAATTTGCGAGATTTATCCAACCAAGTAAACAATCCCGCCACCTTGCTATTATTGCAGCAAACTCTAGATTCCGCACGAGCTACATTTCAGAACGTGCAGAAAATCACTTCTGACGTTGATGAAGTGACCGGAGATCCGGCTTTCCGTAACAACATTCGCAGGTTATTCAACGGATTGGGAGGCTTGTTGGGTTCGACAGAACAACTGCGGCAACAAGTTAAAGTCGCTCAAACATTAGCTCCGATTTCTGAGAAAGTAAATGCGAGTACAACGGCGGGAAATCAATCAGTCGATCCAGGATTTCCCAGCTTGCACAAAAAGCAAAAATTGCCTATTATTCCTTCTCAAACTGCAAAGTCAGCAGAACCAGCCAATCTAGAAAACACTCCTTAAAACATGGTATCATTGAATAACCGCAATCATTCCAAGATTCGCGATTTCCTCTAGTTATACCAAGAAAGGAAAATCAATTCAACAATATTGGTAGGGTGTGTCGCCATCGATAGTACCAAAAAAAGACAGAAAATCTTATAGTGACGCACCAGTAACAATATTTGAGTCAACAAACTCAACTAAGAGTGTTGTAGCAATGATTTTTTAAATTGGTATTAGTAAATTGCACATTGCGAACCCCGGGATTAAAGTTTTTGTTCAAATTTCCTTAAAAAAAGCCTTTCAACCGAACCAAGGAAAACCAATGACGCAAACATTATCGAAACCTGCCGAAACCAAAACCAAGTATAATATCACTTGGGAAAAATTACCAGACGACTTCAAATTACCGGACGATCCTGTGGAAAACATCGACCAACCACTTTTAGCCGCCGCCCTGCGGGAAGCCTTGGATCTCGCAGGATTTATTCTAGCTTCAATGCTGATAGCTTCCAATTTTGGACTCTGTGCGAAAGTCAACGACAAAACAGTAGTAAAAGCACCAGATTGGGTTTATATTCCCTCGGTATTGCCACCAGAACCAGGAGAAGTTCGTCGCAGTTACACCCGCACTGCGGAAGGAGAAATTCCGGCAGTAGTGATGGAATTTTTATCGGATAATAACGGCAGTGAATATTCCATAAAACCAACATATCCTTACGGCAAATGGCGGTTTTATGAACGATTTTTGCAAGTACCAGTTTATGTAATTTTTGATCCTAAATTGGGAGTATTGGAAGTGTACAGACTCTCAGAATCGGGAGAGTACGAACTGCAACAACCGGATGCTAATCAGCGATTTTGGCTAGAATCAATGGGTTTATTTCTGGGGGTTTGGGAAGGCGAAAAATCTCAGAGAACGGGTTATTGGTTGCGCTGGTGGGATGCCAATGGCAATCTGTTGCTGTGGGGTGCCGAACGGGTGGAACAGGAACATCAACGGGTGGAACAGGAACGCCAGCGTGCCGAAGAGGAACGCCAACGGGCCGAAGAGGAACGCCAACGGGCCGAGGAGGAACGCCAGCGCGCCGAGGAGGAACGCCAACGGGCCGATCGCCTAATGGCATACTTGATCAGTCAGGGTATCGATCCTGATGCCATTTGAAGGTCGATTTTTGATTTTTGATTTTTGATTTTTGATTGAGAATTAAGGAGCGCCATGACTGCAACAACATTAGCAGAAAAATTAGATCGGCCGTTGCTATTTCCAGGGTTAACCTGGGAACAATTCAAAACCTTAGAACCGATGCTGGATATTCCAGGAGTTCGGCTGTCATTTTTAGATGGGATACTGGAGATTTATAAAAAGGCTGGAAGAAAAAATGAAATAGTCAAGGGACGTATCGGTGCGTTGGTAGAAATATATTTGCTCACAACAGACTTCGATTTCACTCCAACGGGTTCGTTGACTTTAGAAAATGAATCGGTAAGAGTGAAGTGTGAAGCAGACAAGTCTTATGAATTCGGTGCTGACAGAGAACGTCCAGATTTAGCGATCGAAGTAGTCGTTACTAGCGGCGGAATTGATAAGCTAGAGGCTTACAAACGGCTGCAAATCCCTGAAGTCTGGTTTTGGGAAAACAGCCGACTGTCTTTATATGCTCTTAGACAGGAAGGATACGAACCGATTGCGAGTTCCCAATTGCTTCCAGAACTCGATATTGGTTTACTCGTCAGGTGTGTTAATATACCGAGTCATGTTGAGGCAATTAAGGAATTCAAAAGGGCGATCGATCTCAATTCTTAGTCAAAAATATTGAGTAACTGTGACATCATTGAAGAATTGGTAACAGCAAAAAGGTTTACAATAGAACTACAACTCACAGGAAGCACGACCATGACAACAGTCGTTCCCACCCTCAAATCATCTGAAATTATCTACCCCAGTGCGGATGGAAAACCCGTGGCAGAAACTTACGACCACCTTTATGCAATTCTAACCACTTTAGAAGTCCTAAAGCAATACCTCGCCGGACAGCGTGCTACAGTTTTGGCAAACCAATTCTTATATTATGCTGAAGGTTTCCCAAAATTACGCATAGCACCAGATGTGATGGTAATCTACGATGTAGAACCCGGAGGCAGAGATAATTATAAAATCTGGTTAGAAGGGCAAGTTCCGAAGGTAGTTTTTGAAATGACTTCACCGAGTACGCAGTCGGAAGATAAAATTACGAAAAAACAACTGTACGAAAGTTTAGAAGTTCAGGAATATTGGTTGTTTGACCCCAAAGGACAATGGATACCCGAAAAATTGCGGGGATATCGACTGTGGGAAGATGGCTATCAATTAATTACTGATAGTCGCAGTGAAGTGTTGCGACTGCGTTTAGAAATAGAGGGAAAACTCATCGGTTTTTATCGGGAGGATAATGGAGAAAAATTACTGATTCCTGATGAATTAGCCTCGGCATTAGAAGCGGAACGCCTGCGCGCCGAAACTGAACGCCTGCGCGCCGAAGCTGAAAGTCAGCGCGCCGAAGCTGAAAGTCAACGCGCTGCTGAACTCGAATCTTTGCTAGCGCGTTATCGAGATCGGTTTGGCGAATTGCCTGAGACTAACGGCTAAAAAGTAAGCGGCCGATCGCACTTCATCGATCTCGATCGCCCGCGTGCTATTTTTAGCTAAATATTCTTGACAAATCTCAGCTTTTGTGTTTTATCTCGAATTGCTCTCAAATTTTAAATGCTAAGGGCGATCGTTTTGCGATCGAACTTGGGCAATCTAGAGATAGGTGCTTTGCGAGTGCCTGTAAAACAGCGACGCTAAGGGTTGGCAATGGAAAGTATACAGAAAAAATCTGGTGATAGTCGGGTTCGTAAGGGCGATCGAACTAAGCAGATTTTTGCGTTAGTATCAATGGTATCGTTTGGTGGTTCTGCGATTTTTGGTATTGTGAGTCTGTTCACCAGCGGTTTGAGCAGCCAGCACCGACAAAAACCTGTAGCTGTTGCTGCTGTTTCTCAGGAGTCTCTGCTGGCGGTGCAGGAACGGGAATATGAGACGGTTTTGCGGCGGGAACCTCAGAATCAGACGGCTCTGGAGGGCTTGGCAAATGTGCGGTTGGGGATGAATAATGCTAAAGGGGCGATCGAGCCTTTGGAGCAGTTGGTGAGGCTGCATGGCGATCGGGCTGATTATCAGGCGCTGTTGGCGCAGGCGAAGGGGAAAAAGTAGGGAAAGGGCGATCGGTGAAGCCAATAAACAAGTTAAAAATTTGGCTAGTAAACAAGTTGCAAACAGGGTGTCTAGAATGGAAAATAACGTTTTAAATTCTGAACTTAACCGTCTCATTCCTCCGGAAATCAAAAACGATGAATTTTACAGAGCTATCCAAAAGATTGCCAAAGAAGAAGATATTCAAACCGTTTTAGAAATTGGTTCATCTTCAGGACAAGGTAGCACAGAAGCATTTGTAACCGGGCTACGGGACAATCCCAATCAGCCAGTATTATTCTGCCTAGAAATTTCAAAACCGAGGTTTGCAGAACTCCAAAATACTTATAGTAATGAGCATTTTGTTAAGTGCTATAACGTCTCTTCTGTTTCACTCGAACAGTTTCCTGAAGAAGATGAAGTGATTAGATTTTACAACAGCAATCAGACAAACTTGAACTACTATCCACTTGAACAGGTTATAGGATGGCGACGCCAGGAACTTGAATATATAGAGCAATCAGGGGTATCAGGGAGGGGGATAAAAAAAATTAAGGAAGAAAACAACATTGAGTTTTTTGATGTTGTACTGATAGATGGGTCTGAATTTACAGGGAGTGCCGAGCTAGAAGAAATTTATGGCGCTAAGTATATTATTTTAGATGATATCAATACATTTAAAAATTATGGGAACCTGCAAGGTCTATCCAACGATCCAAATTATACATTAATAGTCCAAAACGGGCGTGTACGCAATGGTTACGCAATTTTCAAGAAAACCACAGTTCAACCAGTTAGCTATACCACCATTCAGTCTGCTGTTGAAGCCATTGAAGGTTTCATGGTTCCAGGGCAAGAAGAATACCTTTTCAATAAAGTAAAATTCCTCCCTAATGATGCTGTAATCGTTGAAATAGGATCGTATAAAGGACGCTCCACAGTTGCAATGGCTTATGCCTGTATAGGAACTAATAGTAAAATTTATTGCATTGATACATGGGACGGCAACGATATTGACTTTCCTGACAGAAACTTCTTTGAGATTTGGCAGCAAAATTTACAAAAAAATGGATTATATGAATATGTAGTCCCCTTACAAGGATATTCTCATCAAGTATTAAGCCAGTGGATCGAACTCACTGGTGCTAACGAAATTAACTTTATTTTTATTGATGGTTCTCACCAATTCTTAGATGTATTAAAAGACTTTGAACTGTCATTCCCTCTCGTAAAAGAAAGTGGTTGGATAGCATTTCATGATGTTGTACCTACTTGGCCGGGTTCTGAGCGTGTATGGCATAATATTGCCAAACATTGTCTAGTTAATCATCAGTATTCATCAACTCTTGCCTGCGGTCAGAAAAAATCGACGGCTTTTGCGTCTCCCTCATCACTAGAATTACCGATTCATTTTTTTACTATTGTTCTCAACGGTGAACCATTCATAAAATATCACATAGAAGTATTCAAGCAACTACCTTATCAATGGCATTGGCATATAGTCGAGGGTGTAGCGGACTTGAAGCATGATACAGCGTGGTCTTTGCGAAATGGCGGACGCATTACCGACGCAATCCACTCGAAAGGACGCAGCAATGACGGCACAGCAGAATACCTAGACGAACTGGCACAGCTATATCCAGAAAATGTCACGGTTTATCGTCAACCGGAGGGTATTTTCTGGGAAGGCAAACGTGAAATGGTGAATGCACCATTGGAAAATATTAATGAGGAATGTTTGCTATGGCAAGTAGATGTTGATGAATTGTGGACTGTCGAGCAAATCTGCACAGCGCGACAGATGTTCATTTATCATCCTGAAAAAACAGCGGCTTTCTATTGGTGCTGGTATTTTGTCGGAGAGAAGCTGGTGATTAGCAGTCGCAACTGTTACGCTCAGAATCCTGCACAGGAATGGTTGCGAACCTGGAGGTTTAAACCGGGCTGTGTCTGGACTGCCCACGAACCTCCAGTATTAACTGAACCTTTACCTAATGCTCAATGGAGGGATGTTGCAGCAATAAACCCTTTTGTGCATGAGGAGACAGAAACGCGGGGTTTGGTATTTCAACACTTTGCCTATGCGATGGCAAAACAGTTGCAATTTAAAGAACAATATTATGGCTATGCAAACGCAGTTTCAGAATGGAGGGTATTGCAAGCTCAAACTAAATTCCCAGTTCGCCTGAGCCAGTATTTTTCATGGGTTCAAGATGGCACGATGGTTGATACTGCTAATTCCTGTGGTGTAACACCAATGGCAAAAAGAGAAAAAGATACTGATATCTGGGAGTTTTGCTCACCAGAAGAATTACCAGGGAAAACAGCAACAACTACTCCAATATCAACTCCAACCATCGTGATTGATGGCGTATTTTTCCAGCTTTACAGAACAGGAATTGCTCGTGTCTGGAACTCCTTGTTAGAAGAATGGGCAAAAGATGGTTTTTCTCAACATCTTATCATTCTTGATAGGGCGGGAACCGCTCCCAAAATTGCGGGTATTAGATACCTTACTATCCCAGCTTATAACTACGGCACAACGGAAGCTGACCGGGAAATGCTACAGCAAGTCTGCGATGAAGAAGGTGCAGACTTATTTATCTCTACTTACTATACAACACCCCTATCAACTCCCTCTGTATTCATGGCTCATGACATGATTCCAGAAGTTTTACAAGCAAATTTGAATGAACCAATGTGGAGGGAAAAGCATCACGGTATCCGCCATGCTTCTGCATATATTTCAGTTTCCGAAAATACAGCGCGGGACTTGACAAGATTTTTCCCGGAAATTACCCTAGAGTCTATAATAGTAGCTTATGAAGGAGTGGACAGTCTTTTTTCGCCAGCAAGTCAAGAGGATATTAATAGTTTTAAAACTAAGTATGGCATCTCAAAACCCTACTTTCTTTCAGTCGGTGGCGGGGCGGATTATAAAAATACCATCTTGTTGTTTCAGGCTTTTGGAAAACTTGCCAGTAAGCAAGGCTTTGAGATTATCTGTACAGGCAGTGGAGTTGTATTAGAAGGAGAGTTTAGAAATTATACTTCGGGCACTGTTGTTCACAAACTACAACTCAGCGATGAAGAATTGAGATTAGCATATTCTGGTGCTGTAGCTCTGATTTATCCATCCAAGTACGAAGGCTTTGGCTTACCTGTACTCGAAGCATTAGCCTGCGGTTGTCCAGTCATCACTTGTCCCAATGGCTCCATACCAGAAGTGGCGGGGGAAGCAGCTTTATATGTGAACGATCATGATGTTGATGGCTTAACGGATGCACTCTGCGAGGTACAAAAACCGAAAATTCGCAATTCATTGATTGCGGCTGGTTTGCAACGGGCGCAAAACTTTTCTTGGTTAAAAATGGCCCAAACTATGAGCGCTGCATTGATTAATGCGACTCTCTTACCTTTAAACCTAAGAGACACCAATTTTATCATTTTCCCAGATTGGTCGCAACCAGAAGAGTCTTTAGGTTTAGAGCTAGAGGGAGTTGTCAGGGCGATCGCAACTCACCCACACAAAAGTAAAATGACTCTTCTGGTAGACACAAGCAATATTTCTGACGAAGATGCTAATCTCGCTTTATCTAGTGTGGCGATTAACCTGTTAATGGCAGAAGATTTAGATGTCTCCGACGGGCCAGCAATTTCACTCATTAGACAGTTGAGCGAAATTCAGTGGTCAGTTCTGAAGCCTCGCCTACAGTGTAGAATTGTCTTGGAACACGAGAATAAACAGGCGATGGCTCAAGTCAAAGCCGACGATATCCCCTACTGCCAAGTCGATTGTCTTGACAATACAATACCTTGTTGATAAGAGTAATATGTTCACAGCACAATCCACTCCTGAATTTACTTTTGAAGAGCCAGTGTTTTTTTATTTAGGAGAGGGAGAATTTTGCCATTTAGCCTTGTGTCTAGCTGAAGGCTTTCTGCAACTAGAGATACCCTTTTATGCAAATATCAACCACTGGAAGATCGCCCCCGATCGGGAAGAGTATCTCTTCTGTTACCATCCAAGTGTGACTCCTAACGATTGCTCTGTAGTTGTGGTATCTAAAGGTGGATTATCCGCAGCCGGACCAGGGCAAAACCTATTTCACCCAGAGCGAAAATATATCACGATCTATCTAGACGATTGGGACGGTCTTACTATTTGGAACCAAGTCTATAATCGTTTTGACTTCAGATTGAAAACTCACTACAACAGCAAGGCTCAATATCCTTCAAATTGTAAGCCTTGGGCTTTCGGGCTTTCTAATCGCATCCTCCGAGAAACCAGCCGCATCCCTAAATTTCAAGAAAGAAGAAGACATTTGACTGCTAACTTCAGAGTAGACCAACAGCTATGTAAGTTTACGAACTGCTTGCTACAAATTGGTTCGGGGTTCATAGAAGTTGATAGTGCGACCCTAATAACTGATCGTCCTCTGAGGCGGATTGCTCGTGCACAGTTCCTCCCACTGATTCAGGAAATTTTGCTACTGGACGACCTCGTTGACGATTTCGACATCCCTCCCGCCGACAGTTACCACTACTTACAGTGGCAGCAAACGGGTCAGCGTCACTACCCGACTTACTACAAACGCTTGAAAGAATCGGTTGCTTGTGCGTGCTTTGGCGGCTTAATTACCCCAAGCTATGCTACAGGAGAACCTCTAGTGGAATGGTGGGATAGCTGGCGTTTTTGGGAGTCGTTAGCCGCTGGTTGCGTGACGTTTCACGTAGACTTTGACAAGTATGGAATTCAACTTCCATTGATGCCAGAAAACTGGCGACATTATATAGGGATTGATCTCGACAACATTCAGGCTACTGTCGATCGGATTGCTGATGACCCAGAAATTTTAGAAAAAATCTCTATAGAAGGTAGGGGGTGGGCAATGGATAACTATGGGCCAGTTCCCACAGCTTTGCGTTTTCTGGAGAACCTCAGTTGCAACTCTTCACAGATCCAGAACCACCCAGGAATTCCAGGGAATCAAAGAAATGTTTTACTGCCAGTGCAACTGAGAGATCTCAATTTAATTATTTTCCCACAGTGGTCGCAATCCGAAGAGTCTTTGGGTTTTGAGTTAGAACGAGTTGTGAGAGCGATCGCAACTCATCCAGAGAGAGCCACGATGACTCTGTTGGTAGACACGAGCAATATTTCTGATGAAGATGCTAATCTCGCTTTATCCAGCGTGGCGATGAATCTTTTGATGGAAGAGGACTTAGACGTTACCGACGGGCCGGAAATTTCACTTGTTGGAAGGTTGAGTCAGATTCAGTGGTCAGTTCTGAGGCCTCGCCTGCATGGTCGAATTGTATTGGAAAATGAGAATAAAGAGGCGATCGCTCAGGCAAAAGCCGAGAACATTTCCTCCTTTAAACTAGACCGTTTTATGCAGGAGAGTAACCGATGAATCTAGCGAGTTTGTGCAGCAACTCGCTGCACAAACTACTCATTCGGATTAGCACCCTCAATAATTTTTATCCTGATATATCTGCCACATTTGCTCGTAAGCTTTCTCTATCTCTCGCGTAAATTGCTTGCCATTCCACAGGGGAGCAGTCTGCCGCGACTGCCGCAGTTTCCAAGATATTTGCTGCCGCAAAGCCGCGTCTTTACCCAAACGAATCCCCCATTCTACATACTCTTCATCTGTCCAAGCAATTCCCTCGGTTATGCCTGCATTCACCATCATCGTGTAACTGTTGCGACTGGAAAACTGCTGCCCCACTCGCGTCACCATTGGAACACACATCCACAGCGTTTCCATCGTTGTTGTTGCTCCGTTGTAGGGGTAAGTATCCAGTATCACATCAGCAATAGCCAGGTTAGCGCGGTGAACTGCTTCTGAAGGAGCCAATGGCAAAAATCGCAAGCGATCGGCATTTATACCCTCAGATTCTGTAATTTCGATAAAGAAGTTTTTAAGTGATTCTTGATCCGCTAAACCTTTAATTATGAAGTAGCTATTATTTACTTCCTTAAGAATTTGAATTTGCAATCGCGTGGTATTCGGATTATATTTGTATCCTCTCTGAGCGCTAAGATAGATAATAGCATCGCTGGGGATATTCAACTCGTCTCGTCGCAGAGTTGGCACAGCTACTTCAAACCCATCCACTGCGATATAAGTTTGAGGCAAACGCCAGATTTTTTCTGTGTAGTGTTCTTGAGCAGAGTCTGGTAAAACATAGGGGTCAGCCATGAAGTAGTCAATAGCTGGGATTCCTGAAGCATCCCAACCCAGCCAAGTCACCTGAACAGGTGCTGGTTTCATTGCCATTGTTTCACAAGTAGCAGTCAGGGTAATACTATCTACATCGATCAAAATATCAATCTCATCCTCGTAAATTTTATCAGCAGCTTCTGCCCCACTTAGTCCTAATTTATGGGCTTTAGAAACTTGGCTGATGTACCATTCTTGCAATGGATTGTCGGTCAGTTCTGAACCCATCAAGTAGGCATTGATTTCAAAGCGATCGCGGTCGTGGTACTTAAAAAGCCATCGCGCGAGCCAACCTACAGAATGACCCCGCAGGCAATAAGAAAGATATCCAATCTTTAAACGTCTAGTAGGAGCTTCTATTTTCCGAATACGGGCTCGCCCCTGGCGATATCGATCCACTCGCTCCTGATGGCAATTTTCTACGTTTAACTGAGCAATCTGAGATACTTGACTCCGAACTTGTCCATTTTCCTCCCCTCTATCTTCAAAATAAGGGAAGAAAAATGTAGAGTTAAATAAACGGATAGAAGCACTTAAATCCAGGGATGTCGGTGGCATTTCCACCAAAGAAGCCAGCAATGATTTCTGCATTTCCAACGCAGAACAAACTTCATTCCAGTAACCTCCCGCACTCATTAAACCACGCATTACTAACAAATTTGCATAAATTTTATCGGCAAGGCTTTCCATGAGAGAATAGCACAACTTAGCAGCCTCTATTCCCTTAGAAAATTCACCAATATCTTGATAAAAACAAGATATAGCACGTAGTAATTCTGGATGTTCAGGAATCAGGCGCAAGGCTAATTCAGTGAAGTGAGCTGCCAAAGGAAAGTCTTTTGCTGAGTAAGAAATATGATAAACAAATGGAATCAAAGCGTCCACAAAAGCTATAGGTTCGTTGACATAGGCTAAACACGCTTCTGTGAACTCCAAGCTTGACGGATGCAAAGGAGCTTGATCTAAAACATCCTTCCACACTTGCATCAATAGTTCAGAGTCTACCCCACTCCCTTCTTCAGGCTTAAGAAGCTCTAAGACGCCTAAATCTGTCAGTTCCTCTCCTGTGTAAGTCTTCAGCAGAGTCGAGAGTCCTATCAAATGCAACAGGTTATTAATATCTCTAGGTTTAATTTCCCTTATATGCTGGCGAATTGCCCAAGCGGTTCTATGATCCCCCACCTCTAATCTTCTTCGCTCAGCTTCCGCCTGAAGCACCTGTATCAATTCTTCTGTCCACAAATCTATTTCTTCAGGATCTCCCTCCGCCATTCCCAGCAGCCAAGTTGTCTGAGCTTCCGCCTCTTGTTCTTGCAACAGCAACATCAATCCCAAGTGCCAGTAGTAAGACTTAGTGTCTGGTTCGGTTTCAATCGCCAGTTCATAAAGCGTCGCAGCTTGAATATAATTGCCTTTAAGCATAGACTGATAGGCTTGGTCCTGCCCATCGGATATAACGGCCGATAAATCTTTATAAATCATGTTACAAGCAGATAAATACAGTTCTCAGTAGCAGTTTATTTAACTTTGTAAGAGGTAGAGTAAAAACTTGAAAGCGGGTAGCAGACTGCCTACTACTCGCTTTCAGGTGTTTTTTAACAAGGAAGAATTATTGCACTCACCAACTACTTGGTAACTGCCGTCATGGTGGTGGCGGTACAAGCAATAGTCGCTGCAGTGCCATCGGGAGTCACGGCTGTAGGCAGAGCAACACCAGCAGTGACATTTTCACAAAGTATAGACTGCGTACCTTTTGCATCTCCACTTGGAACTAATCCCACAGTTGCTGCATATCCTTTGAGAGCAGAACCAACACCACCAGTTGGAGTTGCAAGACCTGTAGCTCCAAATGTGCCACTTCCTAGCGTGTAGGTATAGTTGTTGGTTGCAGATTTGATACCCAGACCCAATTCAGTCATATCGCTTGCAAAGGCGTTCTTCTCTGCGTACACTGCTTGCTGACCTTTGTTAACTGAAGAGAGGTACTGCTTAGCTTCTGACTGCTTCGCTTTGTTAGCTTGGCTGAGGAAAGAGGGCAAAGCGATCGCAGACAAAATACCGATGATAATAATAACAACCAGCAGTTCAATCAGGGTGAAACCTTGATCCTGTCTTCTTTTGTTGATGTGTTGCAGGAACTTGGCTTTAAATTCAGTCTTCATAATTTGTTTCTCCTTGAGGGGTGAAATGCTCGTTTCTAACTCTTATATGTAACTTACCCAGTTTCCCCGGCTTTGCTATCATCGCGTCCATTTTTTTTTTTGATGTCAGGTGGCTAACGCTCCAAAAGTACGTACAGAAAGACTTCTAGGCTAGTCAACAGTTCTTTGACTTGATCAAAGGCTGTCTCCTGGGCTGCGGGTTCTAGATTAACAGCAGGCTCGACTCCGCTCTGCAACCACTTTTCCGCTAGTGACACCGCAGACTGCGGCCCATCCCACAGAGGTAACAGGCAAGCAGCTATTGTACAGTCGATCGCCACTGGCGCTAAAGTTGGCACAATAATATAACGACTAATCTCAAACGGCGTATCACTGGCAATACAATTACTCAAATCTTCCCTCGCCTGGGAAGTCCTGAGTTGAGGATGCAAATGCACCTGCGCCGACGGCCAGTCAGCCTCCGTCCATTCCGCAACTGGCACAAAAGCCTGAGTGCCGGGATTGCCGCACCAGAAATCAAACAAGCGGTGTAGGGGATGTAACAGTTCAAATAAATGCAGTCGCTCTTCCACAGAAGTTTCTGGCAGACTCATCGCCAAAAACGCAGGCAAATCATCTGGATCTTTGAATAGATCCATCAAATCCCAGCGGCGCCACGCCACCATGCTGATAAACTCTAGATCGGAGGCTCTCAAAAGTGCAAACAGTTCAGGCACGCTACAGCCTTTGTCACCCAGCAATAGATAGTTTGACAGAATCCACGCCTCATCGTTTGAGCGATCGGCATTCCAAGTAAATGCTTTGAGCCATATTTCATCTTGCAGAGCGTCCATAGTTTCCCGGACTATTTCAATCTCCAACTCTCCTGGAGTTCCATTCATCAATCCCATTGTTTTGAAAGCAGCTTGAGCGCGAAATACTCCCGCTCTACCAATGGAACTGTGTAGGTTAGTCCGAATAATGCCATCAGGTTTAAGAACGGATTTCATCGCCTGCATTCCTGCAAGTGGGTCGGGCAATAAATAAAGCACTTCGTCAGCATTAATATAATCGAACTGCAAACCTAAACTGGGTAAATCTTCTATTTTCATCGCATGAAATTCGGCATTCTCAAAGCCGTGATATTCCAAGCGGTGGCGGGCTAACTTAACAGATTCTTCTGATAAATCAATGCCCACAATTTTAGCTCCCGGATTAGCCGTAGCCAAAACTAAGGATTTGTATCCGCTACCGCATCCCGCATCCAGAATAAGTTTGCCTTCAGTATTGACAACTTTCCGATTTCTGAAGTAGTAAGCAGTTACCAGGTTATGCAGGTAAAGCGACTCATACTCAAACTCAGGAGATTTTTCTAGAGGAATTCTGGGAAAAGGGGCATAGTCAAATTGCTGGCGAATTTGCTCGATTAAATCAGATTCTTGATTTTCCATTTTGAATTACTCTTGATGCTGCTAAATTGTCCGGTGGCATCCTCTATTATAAAACACTACGGTTCAGTTAAGCCAGATGCCCCCTTAGCTTGCCCCCTACTCCCCCTTAAAAAGGGGAGTAGGGGGTGGGACAAGAAGTTGTTCAAAGTCCCCCTTCTTAAGGGGGATTTAGGGGGATCTCCGGGAAACAAATAGTGCTAAGCCAAGGGTATTGTATTATAAGATGGAAAGGCATTCATCCAATCGATCGCCCAACCACCCCTTCCATGAACACCAACATCAGCCCCATCCTCAAAGTATTCTGCTTCTCCGCCGCCGTTTCCCTTGCCATCAAATACGCAGGGCCCACCTTATCCATACCCTCCACCGACTTAAACGCCCTCATCGCCGTGCTTTCCCCCAGTATCATCCTAGCTGCGATTCTAGGCTGGCGGGCATGGCAACATAGTCAAATCAAGGGGATAGTGAGAAAATAAGTATCAAATATCTCCCACCATTCTTTTATTACTTCTTGACTTAGCTTAAACTTGGGACGTAACAAAACATCCTTATATTCGGCTATAATTTCTACTGATACCAGCCACTCCCAGTCCGGGCGATCGATGATTGACTGAATCGCTGTTTTCGGCATCCGTCCCCTCAAAATCGCAGACACTAAAATATTAGTATCAACAACAACCCTCATTCACCTCTCCTGTAGGCTTCAATCTCGACTGCAATCTCCTCCTCTGTAATTCCTTGAACCTCTGGTATAGCTTGCGTTTTATCAAATAAATCCTTGACTTTACGAGCGATGATTAGGCGACTATTTTGCTCAGATAAAAGCCTCAAAGCTTCTCTTAGTACCGCTTCTACATTTTCATATTTTCCCGTGTCTAACAGAGATTGAATCAACTGTTCTAATTCTGGATTTAAAATAACTGCATCGCCTATTTCCTGTTAAAAAATGTTGAAATATAGATGAAAACACCGCCCTGGCAATAAAAGAGAGATCCTAGATTTTTAAGTCGGCATAATGTCGTCGAGTTTCAGTTGCAAATTTGGAAACAAGTAAGAAGAAATAGTATCTCCCAAGCGATATTGTTGCTGCTGGTATGCACCATTAACTAATTGGCAGACTGTGAAAGTCGGTTGCTTTGGATTGCCGATAAATTGCCAACCACCCAAGCCCCGAAAGTCCACAATCCAATATTCGGGGATATTCAAAAAAGCGTACTCTTCCACTTTTCTTGCATAATCATCTTGCCAATTAGTGCTGACCACTTCAGCAACAAGCTTAATGGTACTACCGTTACAAATAACTGGTTCTTTTTGCCAAAGTGGTTCTTGACTTAGTTCTGTTTTATCTAAAATAATTATGTCAGGACGCAGCGCTGTAGCTTCAGCATATAGTGGTTTGATTAGACAATTTTTTGGCACCAACCAGTTGAAGTTATCCCGAAAGATTTCGACATAAATTCTACCCGCAATGCTCCCGGCAACAGCTTCGTGAGGACCAGTAGGTTCCATGTCTCTGAGTTCTCCATCAATTAGTTCATAGCGTGTATTATCCCCATATTGGGAGATAAACTCCTCAAAGCTAAATAATTTTGGTGTAGTGTAGGTCATAGATCGTGTTTTAACGGGATGTAATACCATTTTGACAAAAGATTGCTACACAATAAATGTTGTGTTCGTTTACAATGACCCTGCTCAGAAGGTGCGTCGCTGTTAAATCATCGATAGTTTTTAGGGATTATTGATGGCGACACACCCTACAATTACTAGCTTGAACTCAAACCCACAGGCAGGGACTTCAGTCCCTGGCGGACTGTGGCAAAGCGGGTTAAGTTGACACCAATAGGCATCGCCGTGTCCCTACGGGATTCGAGATCGCTCTTGAGTGTACTTCATAAACGTGCGTGCGATCTGCTGTAAGTTCGATCGCGCTAACCAGAAATTCCCCTCCTAAACTCCCTCATCGCTTCCACACTCGAAGCCATCAGCAAGCAGCGACACAGTAAATTAACATCTAAATTTGGCAAAACAACACTTGCAGAAATTTTAGCATAACCCTCAGAACCCAAGCGATACATAGCCAATACACCATCCTCCCAGAACCAGACTTCAGAAACTCCCAATACTCGATAGCGCTCCAATTTTCTGACAGTACCGCTAGTGAAAACAACTTCAATACATAAATCTGGAGGAGAATTTGGGGTGATGCGTCTGCCAAGAAAATAAGATTCATCAGCTTGTACAGACACTATCCCTTCATTTTCTTGGGTAAAGCTTCCCGTAGGTGCAAACTCAATTTCATTTTCGGCGCAGTAGATAGCCAGCAGCGTACAAATTGTCCTACCCAAAAATTCATGTTCCGGGGAAACTGCCAAGATTTCCACCTCTCCTCTGTAATAAAACAACTTGATTCCAGGGGAGTCAGAAAACCCCTGTTCAATTAGTTTAAACTGTTCCCAGCTAATCCCAGAATGAATGAACCGTTGGTCTAGTGGCCGTAAAAGTGTTTGTGTCATTATGCAAACCTCTATTAAACTACTGAAAGCATCTTATCTATGGACGGCAACACTAGATTTATCCTGAAAGTATTCTTGATGTTGTCAGAGATCTCGCTTGCCATCGAATACGGCAGCACCCATTGGTGTCAACTTAAGCCTGAAACCATTGAAAAAATATCGCCTTGATCCGAGGTCTGATCCCCCTAAATCCCCCTTAAGAAGGGGGACTTTGATCGGATTCTTGTCCCCCCCTTCTTAAGGGGGGCTAGGGGGGATCAGACCTCGGCGGTAAACAGCAGTCTATGAGTACGTTTGACGTTAAGTTGACACCAATGGGTAGCACCATCTTATCTTATCCATACCCTCAACCGACTGTAACGTCCTCACCATCCTGCTTTCCCCCAGTATCATCCTAGCTGTGATCCTAGACTGGCGATCGCACTTCTGGGCAGTAGAGACACAATCGAGAAGTGCGATCGAGAAGCGCGATCGAGCTACACTTATCTAAACGCAACTAAATCCCTGCCCAGCACAACCATCACAACCAAACTTGAGGCCATCACCATGATTCAAGCCCTACCAGAATTTGTAACATTCGATGAATTCATTGACTGGTATCCTGAAAACTCAGAACACCACTACGAATTGCACAATGGAGAGATTGTTGAAATGCCAAAAGCAACAGGCAAACATTCTAAACTGACAGGTTTTCTCGTAGCTGATCTCAATTTTGAAATCAGACGGCTACAATTGCCGTACTTCATCCCCAAAGAATCTGTCATCAAACCCATCCGCGAGGAATCTGGGTATGAACCAGATATTATTGTACTCAACGAGCAAGCAATGGGAAACGAGCCTCGATGGGAGAAATCATCAATTATTACGATGGGTTCATCAGTCCCGCTAATCGTAGAAGTAACTAGCACTAACTGGGCGGATGATTATGCCCGCAAACTAGAGGCCTACGAGTCGATGGGTATTCAGGAATATTGGATTGTAGACTATTTAGGATTGGGTGGTAGACGGTTTATCGGCAACCCCAAGCAACCAACTTTTTCGGTTTACCAATTAATTGATGGAGAATACCAAGTTAAATTGTTCCGAGGGGCTGAGGTAATTGAGTCCCCAACTTTCCCAGAATTGAACCTGACAGCGCAGCAGGTGTTCGCAAAAGGGAATTGAAGAGGCTGCGTTGTAGGAGTATATTGTAAAGGTGCGATCGCATTTAAGCTATCTTGTAGAGACGCGATTCCGAAAGCGTCTAAAGCAACGTCGGCAATTCCCCGTTATAATATCTAAAATCTAATGAAGCTAGGACAGTGGATGGGCTTATTAGCCCTCATCGCATCTTTTTATATCCTGTGGCAAATCAGGCAGGCCCTGCTGCTGCTGTTTGCCGCCGTCGTCTTAGCCACGGCCTTAAACAGACTAGCACGCTACTTACAAAAAAAATTACGACTCAAAAGGTCGATCGCCGTACTGTGCTCAATTAGCTTTTTATTCCTCGTCTTCGTAGGCTTGTTCCTGATAATTGTACCGCCCTTCGCCCTGCAATTCCAGCAACTTACCCAAAGAGCCCCTCAAGGAATAGCAAGATTAAATGATTGGGTAGATGAAATCGAAACTCGCTTTTCGGGACAAATCGGCCAGCGGCTACCCAATCTCGATGTTAACGACATTACCCGACAACTGCAACCTTTAGTCAACCAACTTGTTGGCGGTGCAGGAGCCTTTGTCGGCAACACATTAGGCGTTATCCTGAGCTTTCTGCTAGTCTTAGTTTTGACATTGATGACCTTAGCAGATCCCCTCTCTTACCGCCAAGCATTTATACAACTATTTCCCTCTTTTTACCGGCGGCGAATTGATAGTATTTTAGATGAATGCGAAATAGCTCTCGGCAGATGGGTCATCGGCGCTTTGATTAGCATGAGTGTGATTGCTTTGTTGAGCTTAATTGGCCTGTCAGTTTTGCGAGTTCCCCTACCGCTAGCTCATGCTGTAGTAGCAGGATTTCTTAACTTGATTCCCAATATAGGCCCCACTATGAGCGTCATTCCGCCAATGACGATCGCACTTTTAGACTCTCCCTTAAAATCAGGTTTAGTCCTCATCCTTTACTTCCTAATTCAACAGTTTGAAAGCAACATTCTCACTCCCTACGTCATGGCACAGCAAGTATCATTGCTGCCAGCAGTAACATTAATAGCTCAAGTATTCTTCGCCACCTTCTTTGGATTTCTAGGCTTATTGTTAGCTCTTCCCCTCACCGTTGTAGCTCAAGTTTGGATTAGGGAAATCTTGATTAAAGACATTCTCAATCAGTGGGACACCAGTCCTAAAATGTTAGTAGCAATTGATTCTGCTATCCACGAAGGATATGAAGCTATTGGAGTCGCGGCAAGTCTGCCACAAAAGTTACCCGAAAACAAATCAGACATCCCAGAGGACGCAGACAATGACGCTCCTGAAAATCAATAATTCAGGTTTGTACTAATCCTAAATCTGGCTTAAATAGCAGTTTATTTTTGAATCCGCGAAGGCGGACTTTGTTTGTACAGGAGCGATTTTAATCGCCTAGTCTTGTAACATTTTTACCAAATTTTGCTACAAAATAAGTGTTAGGTTTGTTTGCCTTTGCCCTGTAAGCACAGGTGCGTCGCTATGAGATTGTCGATATTTAGTTAGAGATTTTTTATGGCGACACACCCTACGACTACTGTTATCTTCAATTCTAGCATTTTAAACCGTATCTTGTCCAGCGCTAAAAATCTGTTGCACAGTCAAATTTAACTCTGGAAATGTGGGCGACACAATTCGATCGCTCCCTCGGAACAGACTGACTTGATACTCGCCGTCAACCAAATGGTGAACAAAAAAAGTAGGTTGTTTCGGATTACCAATATAGCGTCTGCCACCAAGTCCTAAATAGTCCGCAATCCAGTATTCAGAAATGCCTAAAGCTTCGTAATCAACCAATTTGTGCCCGTAATCATCCTGCCAATTGGTACTGACAACTTCGACAATTAGCCGGACAGAACTACCCATTGTAATGATAGATTGCTTTTTCCATCTCGGTTCGCTGTTCGTCCCTTGTCTGTCCAAAACGATCGCATCCGGTTCGTAACCAGAGCGCTCGTTATCAGCTTTGACAACGCATTCTTTGGGGACGAAGTAGGGCAACCCCAGCCTCTCGATTTCCATCCCTAGCTTCAGGGAGAGGTAGCCAGCTACTTCTGAATGTTCTCCGGTGGCTTTAGGCATCTCAACAATAGCTCCATTGTGCAGTTCGTAACGGTTTTCGGAATTTTCAGGATACCAGTCAATAAATTCATCGAACGTGACTGGTTTTAATATCGCTTGAGTCATGCCGATCGCTCCTTATGTTATTTATAAGATCATCCCGATCTCTGTTATAACATTTGGCTGTGTTCTCAAACCCAGACCGATCGCCATTACCTATTCCATCAAACTAAAATCTAAAAACTAAAATCTAAAATAGTCTTATGAGATCGATCGACGAAATCAACGATAAAATCAGCCAAGGCAAAGCCACAGTCTGGACAATCGAAGAACTCAAAAGTAGAGTCCAAGAAACCAGCATTACCCAAGCAGCCAAAGAAGTCGATGTGATTACCACAGGTACATTTGAGCCGATGGAATCCTCCGGCGCAATTATCAATCTCGGCCATACCGACCCCCCGATCAAAATCCGCCAGTGCTGGCTAGACGGCGTTTTAGCCTACTCAGGCTTCGGTGCAGTAGACCTGTACCTGGGAGCCACCCAAGTAGCCGAAGACGGGGAAGAATCACGGGAACGGGGCGGCGGACACGTCATCGAAGACTTGATCGCCGGCAAACCCGTGCAGTTGCGGGCCCTGGGGCAAGTTACAGACTGCTACCCCCGCGCCTCCTTTGAAACCACGATTACCCGCGATACCATCAACCAGTTTTATTTATTCAATCCCCGGAACGCATACCAAAACTTTATTGTGGGAGTCAACGGGGGCGATCGCCCGCTGTTCACCTACCTCGGCCCCCTGCAACCGAACCTCGGCAACGCCGTCTATTCGAGCCTTGGAGCCATGTCACCCCTGCTCAACGACCCCCACCTCGAAATCATCGGCATCGGCACTCGCATCTTGCTAGGAGGGGCTCAGGGCTACATCACCTGGGAAGGAACCCAGCACTTCCCGCTGCAAAAACGGCAGCCCAACGGCACTCCCATCGGGCCGGCTGCCACCCTGGCACTCATCGGCGACGCTAAACAGATGAACTCAAAATGGGTGCGCGGCTGCTACTTCAAAAACTACGGCCCATCTTTGATGCTGGGAGTAGGCATCCCCTTTCCCGTCTTAAACGAAACAGTCGTCGCCCACTGTGCAGTATCAGACAAAAAAATAGTCGCGCCGGTGGTAGATTTCTCTATCCCCCGGCGCGTTCGTCCCACATTCGGTTTAGTCAGTTACGCTCAATTAAAAACCGGTCGCATTCTGATCGAAGGCAAACCCGTGCGGGCGGCTCCCCTTGCGAGTATGTTTCTCTCCCGGCAAGTAGCAGTGGAATTGAAGCAGCAAATTGAAGCGGGTCAATTTACCCTGACGGCCCCAGTTGCTCCGCTACCCACCGACAGAGTGTTTCTCCCGCAAGATTTGTGGGGCGCCCAAGTGAGGCTCGAATAAACAATTTTAGATTGGCGATTCGGCGATTTTAGATTAGTGCGTCCAAGACTAATCTAAAATCTAAAATCTAAAATCTAAAATCGCCTTATTCCTCGGGCTTAGGCTTCTTCATCGGCTTAGGAAGAGCTTCCTTGGGGACAGCAGGTGCTGCTGCTGCTCCTGCTGCTGCTCCTGCTGCGGACTTGATGGTAGGACGTTCTATAGGAGAGCCGTCACCGCTGGGTTTAGGAGTAAAGGGACGCTTGCTTCCCCCTCCTTTGTAGCCGCCACCGGGCGGCTTGCTGCCAGGGGGGAATTTCCGCTTCTTGATCGGCAGGGGGCCAATATTGTTAGCCTGCTCAATCATCAGACTGTCAGCTTTCAATTTGACGTGGAAATCCCAAAAAAAGCCGATCGCCTTTGTGCCTACATCTCCCTTGAGTTTCAGCTTAAAAAACTTCATCTTGTCGTCATTCTTGCGGGGAGCTTGCTTGATTTTGACGATGAGATACTTTTCTTCATCTTGCGATTGTTGATAAATCACCTCGCCTCGAATCGAAAAATAGCCATCTTCAACATCAGCTTCCGAGGGCGGCAAAGATGCGATCGATGCTTCGTCGCTAGTCTCAATCTCCCCTGCTTCCTGATTTTCGTCGTCAGAGGAAGGTTCGGGAGATTTCTTGAGCGTTTCCGGCTCCCAAACTCCCATAATCTGGGCGTGCAAATTGCCGTCTTCTTGTCTGGTGCGGGGATAGACCACCCACAGGTGTTCTTGTTCGAGATCCAGGTGATTTTTGACTAAACTCATCACTCTACCCAGCAAAACTGCATCAATGGCAGTTCCGTCGGCAGCTATCAACATACCTCTGGTGAATTGCTCTTCAGATTGCGTGTAGCGGCCCCGCACCAAACCAACAGCTCGGTACTGTCTGGGTTCGCTGGGGGGAGGAATCGGATGTTGGCGCATGACGGAGGGTATCTCATCATCAGCCTGACTTTCGTTAGTGGCAGGCTTGGCGATTGTCGGCGGTGCGACTGTGAGTGTAGTCGTATTACTGGTAGATTCCGCAGCCGCTGCTGGCTCTGAGAGCGCAGGAGCATTGCTGGGCGATTCTTTTGGCGTTTTTTTGTCCTTCGTAGCAGAAGTGTAGCGTGGTCGTTGCAGCGTATCCTTTGACGCTGGGGCGTCTATTGGCGCTGGTGCTTGCTCTTGGTCAACAGGTGCAGCCGACGCGGAAGGCACGAGACTTTCGTCTGGTGTCTCCGGCACGGAGGCTGTAACTGCCGACTGATTCACGGCTGGCTCGATTGGCCCAGCCGAGGGAGCTGGAGTAGATTTGGACGATTTGGAAGAGCGGTTGGGAGAGGGGTTCATAAAAACTCCTTGCAGCGGAGACACATCCCTTGAGGGAAATTAGGAATAAACTGAAGAAACTGCTTTAAAAACTACTAGCACCAGACTTGGGGCTTGCGCCGGAAAGTTTGGTTTTGACCCATCAACACCAATTTTCAACGCTACGAGTGCCTAGGGGCTCGCTAGCTGCTCTAACCCTTACTAGGAAAGAGTTTGAGAGTCATAGAGCCCAAGGTTTCGGTCGATCGCGCGAAAAGCTGCATTGCTGGCTAATAGGATTTAGGATATTCAGCTTGCCTATTTTACTTAATCCAATTACATAACGGGCTGATCCGCCATATTTTTGGTAATTTTGAGCTTGACCAAACTAAATTGGACGAAAGTCGCAGTCTTTGGGGCTGCGGGTCTTTCTGTCCCAAATTGTTTGGCTAGCGTGGAGTTGCGGGTCTGTTACCATATTAGCTGCAAGTAAAAGGCTGCTTTGTCAATTGGGACTTTGAAGTTAAGAACTTTTATGGTTGCATGGATCTGGTTAAATGGCACACGCCCCTGGGCGATGCGTTAATTCTTAGAAAATCTTACATTTTAAGCTGGGATAGTTAAATTATGGAAAAAGCAAACAAGCGTCGCGGGTTGATTAGTGTGCTGGTGGTGCTTTCGATCATCGCTTTTGTGGGATTTTCTCTGGTTCCAATTTTGGACAGTATTCTCAAGGGCAGCCAAGCCCAAAGTCGATCGACTCCAACGCCAACTCAGACAGCGGCATCTAACGATCAGCAATCGCAGTTGCTGCAAGATCAGGTGAGGGGGTACGAATTGGTTTTGCAGCGGGAACCTGATAATGTAACGGCTCTGCGGGGGCTTTTGCAGGTGCGCCTGGAGTTGATCGGACAAGGAGTGGGGGACATTAAGGATGTGGTACCGACTTTGGAAAAGTTGGCCAAGCTGAATCCTGAAACTACGGAATACGGCATTTTGCTGGCTCAGGCTAAGGAACGCACTGCCGATCGCGAAGGGGCTGCTCAGGCTTATCGGTCAATTTTAGCGTCTAAGCCTGGGGAAATTAAGGCTTTGCAGGGGTTGGTGAATTTGCTGTTGGTGCAGCAACGGCCCGAAGCTGCGATCGGACTACTGCAAGATACGCTGAAGGCTGCTCCGGGTGCGAATCAGGCAAAACCGGGAAGTATTGATACAACTTCGGTGCAGTTGATTTTAGGGCAGGTTTATGCTGTGCAGAAGCGCTACCCAGAGGCGATCGCGATTTACGACGAATCGGCTAAGGCTAATCCTAAAGATTTTCGTCCGACATTAGCTCATGCGATCGTATTGAAGGAACAGGGCAAAAAAGACGAGGCAAAAACGCTGTTTGATCAAGCTACAGAGTTAGCTCCTCCTAACTATAAAGACCAAATTAATCAGTTAGCTAGCGATGCTCCAAAGCCTTCTCCTGCGGCTGCTGCGAGTCCCAAGCCGGCTTCACCAACTCCTGAATCGACGGCTTCACCGAGTCCTGAAGGTGCGCTACCGAAGCCTTAAGTATAAATTTAGGGACACAGTATAAATTTAGGGACACAGCAGTGCTGTGTCCCTACCGATGCCACATTCCTTAACCTAGATTTGAGATTACCAATTACCGATCGCCAATTATAAAACCTCGGAGGGAATTATGATTCAGAGCATTAATAGCGTTGTTCTACCTCCTGCTTTTCCAGACCACACTCAATTACCAGAGTCGGATGGTACTTTTGTGAAAATTTTTCAGGAGCACCCGCAAAGCTTAATTTTAACAGATTCGATCGGCCCGATTTTGCAGCAGCGGCATCCTGACGGACAATATGCGATCGGTCAAGACTGCGGTATTTACTGGCGAGAAACCGAGCCTGCGGAGAAAGGTGCAGAAGCTCCTGATTGGTTTTATGTTCCCAATGTACCTCCGAATTTAGACGGTCAAATTCGCCGTTCCTACGTGCTGTGGCGGGAACACATAGCACCGTTAATTGCCTTGGAATTTGCCAGCGGGAATGGCGATGAAGAGCGCGATCGCACTCCTTTATCGCGCACTGATGAAGGGGTGTTAACGAAACCGGGAAAGTTTTGGGTTTACGAACAGGTGATGCGAATTCCCTATTATGGCATCTACGAAATTAACAGCGGCAGATTAGAAGTTTATCGGTTAATTGACGGGTATTATCGGCTGTTAGAACTTAACGAGCGGGGTCATTTTGCGATCGTACTTTTAGGCGTAGAATTTGGACTTTGGCAAGGAAGTTATCAAAATCAAACGATGGTTTGGCTGCGCTGGTGGGACGAGGAAGGTAATTTGCTGTTGATTGGTGATGAAAGAGCCGAATTGGAGAGATTGCGGGGGGAACAACAACGGGAAATAGCTGAAAGTGCAGAACAAGCTAGACAGCAAGCTGAGGAAGCCAGACAGCAAGCAGAACAGGCGCGAAAAGCTGAATTTCAGGCAAGAAGGGATGCAATTCCCCGGTTGTTGGGAATGGGTTTGAGTGCCGAACAGGTGGCGGAGGCGTTGGGTTTGTCTGTAGAGGAAGTTACGGAGGATGCTTGATAGGGATACCAGTTCGCAAAATCAATGCAACTATAGGAAAGCTCCAATTTCAGGATTTGGTCAAGTGCCAACAACAAATTCCTATACTGCGCCTCTACGATCCATCTTAAAACC
>Ga0209591_10001953_pt1 | contig 25063 bp, 18 predicted proteins | sample MAT01_FD_187207 | JGI IMG/M metagenome (GOLD analysis project Ga0209591, IMG submission 187207) | Freshwater microbial communities from Lake Fryxell liftoff mats and glacier meltwater in Antarctica - MAT-01 (SPAdes) (version 2) | ecosystem: Environmental > Aquatic > Freshwater > Ice > Liftoff... | reverse complement strand
CGACATCGCGGCCGCCGGTTCCGAGCAAAAATCCCGGACGGCGCAGGCGCTGTTCGAAATTGTGGCCCAAGCCGAGTCGGATGTGTCGCGCACCGGTTTCGTGCAGGATATTTCCGCCCATCTCCGTATCCCCGCGAGCGCCCTGGAAAAAGATTTCCGCACTTATTTGGCCCGCCAAGCCGGTTCCCGCTTCGCCCCGGCTCCTTCATCCGTCGTCACGACCGCAGCGACGAACACCGCCCCCGACGCCCACACGAAATGCCTCGAATCGCATTTATTGTTTCTCTGTCTGCACAACGAGGCCGTGCTGCATGGCTTAAGCCAGCACTTACCCCACGAATGGATCGACGCCACGATTCTCCCGGGCCGTTTACTGGATCGCTTGCTGGCCGAAGTGCAGCACAACGGCTGGACGGGCCGCGAATCGCTTGAACAACTCCTTGAAACAGAGGAGGAAAAATCCCTTGCCGCCACCCTGCTCTTCGACGCTCCCGGCGAGGAAAACATGGCCAAAATCACCAACGAAGGCCTTCGCGCCATGCAGCATCGCTTCCTCGAACCGCAACTGCGGCAAATAGAACTTGAAATAGCCTCGAAAGGCACGATAGGTGACGCGTCACTTATCTCTCTATTGAAGCAGCGTACCGCCATTACCAGACAGCTCCAGAATCCTCCTAAGCTCACCTTCGAGTCCTAGGCCGTCACCAAACGCCGTCTCCCTGCTTCAATCGACTTCAGTCGAATCACTTCCGATATGCCGAGCAAATCCAAGCCAACCGCCTCATCCACCAAGTCCGCCAAAGACAAGGAGCCGCCTCATCACGCTCCCAAGGCTCACGCGAATCATGCCGCCAAAGGCCATGAAAAATCGCATGCCGCCGAGAAAGCCCCGGCCCCGGTGAAACACGCCGTTGCCGGAAAATCCGCGCATCCGCACCCTGAACTCTCCGCCGCCGACAAAGCCGCAGCTAACGCCAAAACATCGGCCGCAGTCGCGCCGCCAGTCGGCACCGATGCCGCCAAAGAATTCAAGGAGAAGGCCCTCGAAAATCTCTCCGGCGATCTCAACGAAAAGATTCGTTACCTGATCCGTCTCGCCAAAGAGCAAAGCTACCTCACCTACGCCGATATCAACGAAGCGCTCCCCGAGTCCGTTGATAATCCTGAGGACATCGAGAACGTCATTTCCATTCTGCAAAATCTCGAGATCGATATTCTCGATCCGCAGGAAGTCGAAGGTTTCAAGCAGCGGCAGGAAGAGGCCGAAGAGGAAGAATCCCGCACCTCCAGCAACGATATCCTCGACGATCCAGTGCGCATGTATCTCAAGCAAATGGGCCAGGTCCCGTTGCTGACCCGCGAGCAGGAAGTCGAAATTTCCAAACGTATCGAGACTGCCGAAATCAACGCCCAAGCCGCGCTTTTCGCCCTCGGCCCGATCGGCAAACACCTCGCCGACCTCGGCGAAAAACTGATTCTCCGCACCGAACGCTTCGATCGCCTCGTCATCGACAAGAAAATCGAGAGCCGCGAAATCTATTTCAAGAACCTCGAGAAACTCGTCGTCTCCACCCGCGAGAACGACGAGGTCGCCACCGAAGCCTGGAACGACGCCCGGAAAGCGCGCGACGACAAGACGGAGAAGAACGCCATGATCCGCTTCAAGAAGCGCGACCATGTGCTCAAAGCCAATTACGTTAAATTCTTTTTCAAACTGAAGGTGTTCGAGGATTTCCTCCACGAGTTCTCCCCGAAGATCGAGGAAATCGAAAAGTGCTTCACGGATATCCATCGCGCCAAGCACCCGAAGACCAAGCGCGACGCCACCATTGACGTCAAAGCCGTCAATCACCGCCTCAAGGAAATCGAGGTCGAGCTCCGCATCGCCCCGCAGGATCTCCTCGACACCCTGAAAGTCGCCCGCGGCCACATCCGCGGCGCCCATCGCGCCAAGACGGAAATGGTCGAAGCCAATCTTCGCTTGGTTATTTCCATCGCCAAGAAATACACCAACCGCGGTCTCTCCTTCCTCGACCTCATTCAAGAGGGCAACATGGGCCTGATGAAGGCCGTGGAAAAATTCGAATACCGTCGCGGCTACAAATTCTCCACCTACGCCACGTGGTGGATCCGCCAAGCCATCACCCGCTCGATCGCCGACCAAGCCCGCACCATCCGCATCCCGGTCCACATGATCGAGACGCTGAACAAGGTGATGCAGGTCCAGAAGCAGCTCCTCCAGGAATTCGGCCACGAGCCCACCCCGGAAGAAGTCGCCGACGAGATGAATCTTCCCGTCGAACGGGTGCAGCAGATCATGAAGATGGCGCAGCAGCCCATCTCGCTGCAAAGCCCGGTCGGCGATGGCGACGACACCTCCTTCGGTGATTTCATCGAGGATAAGTCCGCCGAGAATCCCTACGACATGACCGCCTTCTCGCTCCTCCGCGAAAAAATCATGGACGTGCTGGACTCCCTCACCGAACGCGAACGCCGCGTCCTCACCCTCCGCTTCGGTCTGGTCGACGGTTACAGCCGCACCCTCGAAGAGGTGGGCAAGCAATTCAAGGTCACGCGCGAGCGTATCCGGCAGATTGAAGCCAAGGCGCTCCGCAAGATGCGTCACCCGACCCGTATTCGTCAGCTCCACGGCTTCTTCGACGCCGAGCAGATCGACAATCCGCAGAACCTGCTCAACAAGCCGCCGGCGATCCCGCCACAGTTTATCAAGCAAGGCGGCGCCGGCCTTACTCGCGGGCCCATCACGCTGCCCACCCACAGTAATTCGCCGTACGATCCCAGCATCCTCTTGCCTCGGCGTTGAGGTGTGCCGATTCGTCCTTTACTCTGAAATTTGCCTAAATCTAACTCTTCCTCAACATGAGCCTCACCTCACTCCCTCTCGCCATCTTCGGCCTCGGTGGCACCGAATTGATCGTCATTCTGGTGATCATTCTTCTCCTATTCGGAGGTGCCAAGTTGCCAGCTCTCGCCAAAGGCCTCGGACAATCAGTCAAGGAATTCAAGAAAGCCGCCAAAGAAGGCGCGGAGGATGACGAAAAAGAAGAGAAAAAATCCGAGGTCAGCCCGAAACCCGGCAAGAATTGAGCCAGCTCTCCGCCCTACTTAAATTTCAGCCGCGTCCCACCGACGCGGCTTTTTTATCGACCGCTCTTCAGCGTTAGCTCGAAGGCCTCACACTCAAAGGAAAAAACAGCTCACGTGGTAACCCCCCTCTGTCCACGTGTCATTGCGAGGAGCACCGCGACGAAGCAATCCAGCGTAAGGGATCGCCCCGTCCGCCTTCCGCGAACTCGCGATGACAAACAAACGCGTGATACCGGCAGGTTAAAGCCATCACAACGAGCGCTGCCGCAGTTCTTCCAATGCCGTCATCACATCCGCCGGGGTGAGTTTGGCCAGCTGGCCCTCAGGGGCTGAGACCACCAGATGCTTCGCGGCATCCAAGGGATAGGGACCCGTGTGACGCGGCTCACCGGCACCAAAGAGCGCCAGCACGGGGTTCCCCGCTGCCGCCGAGAGATGCATCGGGCCACTGTCCGTACCAATAAACGTCGCCGGTTGACGCACGAGCGAGAGCACTTCGCCCAAGGGACAACCCGTGAGATTCAAAAAACGCCCCTCGGGGATAACGATATGGGGTTGGCATTTTTCTGCCGCACACCAAACGACCCGGCTCTCCGGGATTTTCCCGAGAATGAAAGCGGTCAGCTCATTGTAACTCGTCCACGCTTTGGTCTTCCCCGCACTGTCGGTATAAATCAAAAAAGCATTGTGCGGATCGCCGGTGAAGAAACCCTCCCAGCTGAAGGCCGCTCCCGGCCTAAGCTCCATCGGAAAGAAAAGTCGTTGCGGCACCCCGGCGGCCCGCAGGAAAGGTTGCAGAAAGTCCAAGGAGTGATGCGGCCCCGGCCCCGGCGGCAGAGCAATGCGTTGCTTATAGAAAAATCCCGCGCCTGGCCGCGCATCAGCGCGGCCCCATTTGTCATTGGAGAGCACAGCCGATGTCAGCAACCCGGAGCGCAACACCCCCGCCATATCCCAGACGGTGTCGAACATCTTGATTTTCAGTCGCCGGCGCAGGGCTAAAAATTCACCCCAGCCCGCCTGCTGCGAAAACACAATCGTCTCGCGGACATACGGCGAGGCCTGCACCAGTTCAGCAAACTCTTCGCTCACCACCCAACTGATGCGGCACTCGGGTCGAGCCCACGCCAAACTTTGGATCACCTGAAGCCCATGCACAATTTCATCGAAGGAGAACGGTTGGATAACAAGCAGACTTTTCATCTCAGGGGGTAAGAGGATTGATCTATTTCCCCTAAGTTTTTTCAACTCTATTCAAATTCTTATTACGCGACGGGTAAGTGGTTCGCTCGCCGCGCCACATTCCTCCGTGGTAGGTGGCGTGCTCGCCGCGCCACATTCCTCCGTGGTAGGTGGCGTGCTCGCCGCGCCACATTCCTCCGTGGTAGGTGGCGTGCTCGCCGCGCCACATTCTTCCGTGGTAGGTGGCGTGCTCGCCGCGCCACATTCTTCCGTGGTAGGTGGCGTGCTCGCCGCGCCATTCTGCTGGCCAGCAGAACGAGACAAGCTCGCAACCTACAAAATCACCCCGGTTCATGTAGCCGTATTGGAGCGCAGCGACAACGCGGCCGGAGCCACGTCGCCGCTGACCGCACTTTCGCCCCCGGCTCAAATGCGGCTACAAAACAATCGCCCCCTTGCGATCTTCGCCCGCATTATTCCCCCCGCTCAGCGCCAGTGCTCACCCACCCACGGCGTCGGTTTCACGTAGCGATACAATCCCTTGCCCTGGCCCACCACCGCATCGGGCGGGTTCGGCGTGCCGTGGAAAACCACGACCTTCGCCCCGGCGGGCAGCGGGGGCGTCTTGAAAAGATTGAGCGGAAAGGTGGGCAGGCAACTGTGCTTGAAACTCACGCACCATTCCTTCGGCCAGTAAGTCACCAACCCCAGACGATGCATCTCGCGCGTCAGATATTCCTGCTCGTTGCGCACTTCTTTTTTCACGCCGTCGATGTTCTTCAGAAAATCGGCCAGAATTTCGGGGTGCGCCCCGGCTTCGAAGCGGTACACGGAGGAATTTCCCGTGATGCGCCACGGCTTGGCCCAATCGTGAATGATGCAGAACTTCCCCGGATGCTCGAAAAAGCAATCGATGCTTCCGGTGATCACGATATCGAGATCGAGAAAAAGCGTGGCCCCTTTGAGATCGAAAAGCGGTGAACAAAACGTCGAGAGTTTGCGCCAACCGCGCTCCTTGCCCGGCGGTAAATCCATTTCCGGCAGCGGCCTGATTTCCACGCCGGGACCGATGCCGCTGCCCTCATCGGTGAAGCAAATCAAGCGGTGGGGCCGGGCCAGATGCCGGCTCAGCATGGAGCGCAGCTTGTTGACGTATTCCGGGCCGTATTTCACGCCCCACTTCATGCAAATCACATTGACCATGCCCGAAGATAGAGCAGTCCCCGGCCCATTTGCCCAGACCGAAAACACCCGGACCCACGCAACTTCTCGCTTCCCTCGCCACCCACGACCTGCCCAATCTTCTCCTGCCCCCATGAGTCGTTCCAGCGAACAGTCAAATCTCGGAAATCCCCGTCACTGGCCCACGTGGTTCGGGCTGGGATTGTTCTGGGGCGCGAGCCGGATGCATTGGCGCGAGCAACTCCGGCTGGCGCGTTGGCTGGGCTGGTTCGTGTTTTATTTTGTCCCCATCCGCCGCCGCGTGGTCTTTACCAATCTCCAACTCTGCTTCCCTGAAAAATCCCCCGCTGAAATCCACGCCCTCGCCCGCGCGCATTACGCTGCCCTCGCTTTGGGTCTCTTTGAAACCTGTACTGGCTGGTGGACCGAGAAGCATGAACTCCCGACGCATCGCATCCTTGGCACGCCGCATCTCGATGCCGCCCTCGCCAAGGGCAAGGGCGTGATTCTCCTCACCGCGCATTTCACGACGTTGGAAATTTGCGGCCGCTTCATGTCGGAGTCCGGCGAATTTGGCTGCCTCTATCGCGACCCCGACAATCCCGTGATCGCGCACGTCATGCGCCAGCAACGCGAACGCCACGCCTCGATCGCGGTCCATTTCAACGACCTCAAGGGCCTCATCCGCGCCCTGCGCGCCGGCCACGCCATCTGGTACGCCCCCGATCAGGGACAACGGACGCTCAGCTCGGAAATCCTCCCCTTCTTTGGCGTGCCCGCCGTCACCAACACCGCCACCGCCAAGATCGCCGTGATGACCGGTGCCGCAGTCGTCCCGTATTTCGCCAAGCGCGAGGCCGATCACACCTACACGCTGACGATTTTGCCCGCCTTGGAAAACTTTCCCACCGCCGACGCAAACGCCGACGCGATCCGCGTGAACCAACTTATCGAGAAAAATATCCGCCACGCCCCCGAGCAATACTTCTGGGTCCACAAACGTTTCAAACGCCGCGGTCCCGATTTCCCAGAACTCTACTGACCGCAAGAGTTGGACCACGACCTCGGCAATCCTGAGGCCCCCAGCCCATTTCCTCTCTCTCCTTTGAACACGAAACCACGGATAATCCATTTTGTCACCGGCGGCGGCTCAGGAGCCACCAAGGTCGCGCTCGAGCTTGCCTGCGGACATCTGCGCACCGGAAACTATCAGCCGCTCCTTGTGTTGCGGCGCAAAAAAGCCCCCCTGCCCGGCTCCATGCAGCAACAAATCGCTGCCACCGGGGTGCCCACGGTCTGGGTGGATAGCGGTTGGAAATTCCGCACCTTGCGTCAGCTCAAGGCCGTCATCGCGGATTTTCAGCCCCAGGCTTTTGTCGCCCACGGCAACAGCGAAAATATCTGGGGGCGAAAAGCCGCCTTCGCCGCCAAGATCCCCGTGGTCCTCCATGTGGAGCAAAATTGCGAACGCTACTTTTTCTGGCGTCGCTGGGCCGCTCGCAACCTGGCCGCCCAAACCACCGCGACCGTGTGTGTCTCCCGCGGTGTCGAACACCACCTCCGCCAGCTTGGGCTCGTCGGCCCACGCCTGGAAATCATCCACAACGGCGTTGATGCGACCCGTTACGCCAAAAACGCCCCGGACTTTGACTCACGCGGACAGGACATCATCATGATCGCCCGCTTTGCCCGACAGAAAGATCAGGCCACCCTCATTCGCGCCACCCACCGACTTGTGGCCTCCGGCTGGACCGGCCAACTGCTGCTCGGAGGCGACGGTAAGGTCAGCCATCGGCGCTCCTGCGAAAATCTGGCCCGGTCGCTCGGACTTGCCGAGCGAGTCAAGTTTCTCGGTCGCGTGAGCGATGCCGCCCCACTCTATCACCGCTGCCGGGCCGCCGTGCTCTCGACGCACTACGAAGGCCTGCCGCTCGTGCTCATCGATTATATGGCAGCTGGTTGTGCCGCGATCGCCAGTGCCGTCTCCGGCGTGAACGATATTATTGAGCCCGGAATCAATGGCTGGCTTTTCCCGGCCGGCGACGATGAGGCCCTCGCCCAAGCGCTGAGGCAGGTCCTGGCCGGAGGCAACGCCGTTAAAATCGTCGTCGCCCGTGGCCATCAAGACGCCCCCGCCCGCTTCTCGTTGGAGCAGATGATTGATCGCTACGAAACCTTGGTGCGGGAATTATTGGCCAAACACGCCGTCGGCTGATCAGCCCGTCGACACCGACCCGACTCACGCCAGCGCGTGAGTGCGTTCGAGCAAGAACAGCGCTTGATGAACCTCGCGGCGGATTTCGGCCAGCGCGGCGCGGGCTTCTTCCAATTGGTGCCCGGCTTTTTCGCTGTACTCGGACTTCAGGGCGTCGGCTTTTTCCGCATACTGGGCTTTGAGGGCCGTCCACCGCTCATTCAATTCATGCAGCTTGGCGTCTGAATTCGTGAGCATCTCCCGGATGCGCGCATTCAAAACGGTTTTTTGGCAAGTGAGCCGTTCGTTCAACCGGCGACGGGTGTCGGCGAGCTGGGAAATGAGCACTTTCTCCTCGGGCACACGGCGGAGGCCGCGGACGAGATGAAGTTTTTCGAGAGTCCAGATCGACCACTTCGTCGGATCCCATTGCCACCACTTCACGCCATTGCGGTAATCGTGCTGAAACTCGTGGTGATAATTGTGGTAGCCTTCACCGAACGTGAAAATCGCCATGATCCAACTGTCGCGCGCACTGCAACGATCAGAATACGGCTGACTGCCGACGGTGTGGCAAAGCGAGTTGATGAAAAAAGTCATGTGCTGCACGGCTGTGACCCGAGCGACCCCGGCGAGCAAAAAACCGCCGAGCGCACCCAACCAGCCGGAATGCAAAAAGCCCAGCACCGCCGGTGCCACCAAGCCAACACCCACGGCGATCGCGGTGTAATATTTATCCTGCAGCATGAAGATCCGGTCTTTGCGCAAATCCTGAATATTATCGAGCGGTTGCTCGGCATCGAGTTTGAAGAGAATCCAGCCCATGTGGGCATACCAGAAACCTTGGGAAATATCATACGGGTCGTCCGCGTGATCGACGTGCTTGTGATGCCGGCGATGGTCGGAGACCCAGTGCATCGCGCTATTCTCGAACGCGGCTGCACCAAAAATCAGCGTCAACAACCGGACGGGCCAGCTCGCCTGAAAAGCCACGTGGGAAAACAGTCGGTGATAGCCGAGCGTGATGCTCAGGCCGGTCGCGATAAAGAAGAAGAGAAACATCGAGACCTGGAAGGTATCCACCCCGTATTTCCATAAATACAGAGGAACGGCGGTGCAGGTGACCACAAAAGTGCCAATGAGAAATGCGCTATTGGTCCAGTTGATGCGAGAGGAAGGAAGGCGGAACGGCATGATTAAATAAGTGAACTCCATTCATCGGCCAGTGCGAGCGGAAATTTAGCCGAAGCCAAGTCCGGGCACGGGCAACGCGCTATCCTCTTACTCAGGAGTAGCCTGAAGAACTGAAGCTCAAACCGCGTGCCGATCAATATATGCTTTGATCGCGGTTTCGGTGGCGGACAATTGCTGCTTGATGATCGGACGCTGCTTCAACGCATCCAACGCCGGGTGCGTGGGCTCGGTGCCCATCGCCTCCACCAAAGCCGTGGGAAACTTCGCCGGATGCGCCGTCGCGAGCACGATGCTCACGCGGTCGCGATTCAATTCCTTGAAGGCACAGGCCGTGTGCGGATCGACGACGTAATCATATTGCTCATGCACCCGCCGGATGATCCCGGAGATTTCCGCGTCCGTCGCACTTGAAGAACTGAAAGTATCGCGATCAAAATCTTCGAAACGGTAGCGTCCGTTGGTCTTCAATTCCCCCATGATCGTTCGCAGCTTGGCCGAATCCTCATCGACTGCATAATAGAGGAATCGTTCGAAATTCGACGCCACCTGGATGTCCATCGAGGGCGCGAGGCTGGGCTGCACCGTATCAATCCGGTATTCCCCGCTCTGAAACAGCCGATGCAAAATATCGTTCTGATTCGTCGCCACTTTGAAACCACGCACCGGCACGCCCATCCGTTCGAGCAACCAGCCGGCGAAAACGTTGCCGAAATTCCCCGTGGGCACGACGAACTCGACGTTGTAGCGTTCCTCTTCCGACATCTTCAGCCACGCATAGAGATAGTAAACGCATTGAGCCAGCACGCGGAGCAGGTTGATCGAATTGACGGCGGAGAGCCGGTGCTTCGCCGCGAACTCGTGCTCCCCGAAGATATTTTTCAACGCGTGCTGGGCATCGTCAAACGAGCCGTCGATCGCGAGCGCATGGACATTCGCCGCGCCAGTGCAGGCCATCTGCCGCTCTTGCAAGGGCGAGACGCGACCATCCGGATACAGAATAAAAATCGCGGTGTGCGGCTTGCCGAGCAAGCCGTGAATGGCGGCCGCGCCGGTATCGCCCGAAGTGGCCCCGAGCACATTGATGCTCCGGCCAGTCTGCTCACATTGCCAGCCATAGAAATTACCGAGCAACTGCAGCGCAAAATCCTTGAACGCGAGTGTCGGCCCATGAAAGAGCTCGAGCACATAGGTGCGGTCATCGAGTTTCTTCAGCGGTGCAATTTCGGGATGAGTGAACGTCGCGTACGACCGGCGGATGAGATGCTCGAGGACCTCCGGTGGCACATCGGTCGCGAACAGGGAGAGAAACTCATGGCACAGTGCCGCGTAGCTGAGATTCCGCCACGCCGCAAAACGCGGAGTGATATCAGGCAGACTTTCCGGCAGGAATAAGCCGCCATCCGGCGCGAGCCCAACCGCCACCGCTTGGGAAAACGTGTGCGGCTCGGTCTGACCGCGGGTGCTGATGAATTTCATGCTTCGATGTTTTGTTGGCGTAGGTGGCGTGCTCGTCGCGCCACGTTGCGCGGCAAGCGCGCAACCAACATCGTGAAGAAAAGCCTCATTCCTTTTTTCCCAGTCCGAAGGATTTGTGCACGGCGCGCTGGGCGTCATCGGCGCGTTCGCGCGGGACCGTCACCGTGATCTTGATTTCCGAAGTCGCGATCAACTCGACGTTGATCTTTTCCGCAGCGAGGGCTTCGAGCATCTGGGCCGCGACGCCAGCGTGCGTGCGCATACCGACCCCGACGACGGAAAGCTTCGCGATATTCTCAAAGGCGACAGCTTCTCCACCCCCGAGGTTGGCAAACACCGCCGGCAATACGCGGACGGCATTCGGGGCATCGTCCTTCGGCACCGTGAAGGTGATATTCGCGACGCCTTGGTGGCCGATGTTCTGCACGATCATGTCGACGTTGATGCTGGCCTCGGCAAGCGCGCGCAGCACAGCGGCCGCGCTGCCGGGTTTGTCCGGCAGATTGCTGATGACGACTTTGGCTTGGTCCTTGTCGACGGCGACACCGCGGACGATGACCTTTTCCATGTAAGCGACTTCTTCTTTCACGATAGTTCCCGGGTTGTGGTTAAAACTGCTGCGGACTTCAAAAACGACGCCATACATTTTGGCGAATTCCACGGAGCGCGACTGCATGACCTTTGATCCTTGGCTGGCGAGCTCGAGCATCTCGTCGTAGCTGATTTCATTCAGCTTGGTGGCATCCTTCACGTAGCGCGGATCGGCGGTATAAACGCCATCGACGTCGGTGTAGATCTCGCATTTGTCCGCCTGCACGGCGGCGGCGAGGGCGATGGCCGTAAGATCGGAGCCGCCACGACCCAGCGTGGTGATCTGGCCGTGTTCGTTCATGCCTTGAAAGCCGGCGACGATGATGACCTTGCCTGCGTCGAGATCGCGGCGGAGCGCGACAGGGAAAATATTCGTGATCTTGGCCTTTGTGTGGACGAGATCGGTCACGATGCCCGCTTGCGCGCCCGTGTAGGAAACAGCGGGAACGTCGATCGCGTGCAGGGCCATGGCGGTGAGCGCGATGGTCTCCTGTTCGCCGATGGCGAGCAACATATCGAGCTCCCGGGTGTCGGGCCGGGGATTGACGGCTTTCGCCCGGGCGATGAGTTCATTCGTGACGCCCGAACGGGCCGAGACGACGACGACCAATTGATGACCCTCTTCGCGCGCGACTTTGATGCGGGACGCGACGTTTTTAATGCGGTCGGTATCGCCGACCGAGGTGCCACCATATTTCTGAACGATGAGTGCCATGGATTAAACCTTATTTATTGGCCTGCCGGAGCGTCATTTGGCAAGGCCGTTGTGCAGTCTTTTCGAGTTGCACATCGACCGGACCATCGGCGCCAACCGGGTCATGCGTCCGGTTTCGCCTTTTCCGCCATCGAAGCGGTCTTCTTCACGGAGCGATTTTCGGTGCCGTTGAGCAGTCGCTTGAGGTTTTCCCGGTGCCGAAAAATGACAAACAAGCCGATCAGGGTGGTCACAATATTCAACGGCAGGGGATTACCGAGTACCCAGCTTGCCGTCGGCACGACGATCGCCGCAAGGATGGAGCCCAATGAAACGAAGCGCGTGGTATAAAACGCAATCACCCAAACCGCCGTGCCGATCAGACACGCCAGCGGGATCAAGACGACGAGACCGCCTGCGGCTGTCGCCACGCCTTTGCCGCCTTTGAACTTGGTGAAGAGGGAAAAGGAATGGCCGAGGACGGCGGCGGCGACACCGATCAGCCCTAATTTTTGGCTAAGCCCCGAGGCATCTGCTCCGCTAGACATGAAGCCATTCGCGAAAATATGATGATAGACGATGACCCATCCGGCCGCCAACGCGCCCTTTACCGCATCGAGCGCGAAGACGAGATTTCCGGCGCGTCTGCCCTTGTCGCCGAACTTTTCCCCGAGCACGCGTTTGACGTTGGTTGCCCCGGGATTGCCGCTGCCGACCTTGAAAATATCAACGCCGTGCGCTTTGGCCACGAGGTAGCCGTTGGGCACGGAGCCGAGAAGATAGCCTACAGCGGATGCGACGATGTAGGGTGAGTAATCCATCACAGATGTATGACCTGAACCTGCTTGATTGCCGGATGCGCGGTCAATTCCTCAAGCGCGGCCGCACTCGGCTCGCTGTCGAGATTAAGCACGGCGAGCGCCGTACCGCCCGCCGTGGTGCGACTGAGGGACATCGCGGCGATGTTCACCTTATCGCGACCGAGCAACGAGCCGATCATGCCAATGATGCCCGGTTGGTCGCTGTTCAAATAAACCAACAGCTTGCCCGACGGAACGGCCTCCACAGCCCGACCATTCAGCGCGACGAGGCGTGGATTATTTCCCTTGCCGAGCAAGGTACCGGAAGCAGACACAATCGTCCCGTCGGCCTGCACCCCCTCCACCTGCATGAGTTCGGTGTAATCGGATTCGAGATTGGATTTGATGATCTCCACCTGAATCCCGAGGCGTTGCATGACGCCGGGCGCGTTGATGAAATTCAGGCTCTCTCCGCTGATGCGGCTGAGAAACCCGCGTTGAATCGCGCGCGTCACGGTGTTGGCGTCGAGATCGACGATCTTGCCCCAATACGTGATGCGCAAGCGCTCGACGCGATCGGTCGCGAGTTGCTGCACGAGTGTGCCGAGCTTGTTGCCGAGATTAAGATAAGGCCCGACGACTTTCAGCGTATTCGCATCCAGCGAAGGCATGTTCACCGCATTGCGAATCACGCCGCCATTCAAGACGTCCGCGATCTGCTCGGCCACCTCGATGCCCACGGCTTCCTGCGCTTCGTTGGTCGAAGCGCCGAGATGCGGCGTGAGGTTTACGTTCGGGAATTTGCGCAGCTCGCTATCGGCGGCCAACGGTTCCTCTTCGAACACATCGAGGCCGGCACCGCCCACGTGGCCGGATTTCAGGCCGGCGATCAGCGCCGCTTCCTTGATGATACCGCCGCGAGCGCAGTTGAAAAGCCGGATGCCTTTTTTGCATTTCGCGAGGGCAGCCTCGTCGATCATGTACTGCGTCTGCTCGGTCAAGGGCATGTGCACCGTGATGTAGTCGGACTGCGCCAGAAGTTCGTCCAGAGTTACCGCCTCGATCTGCATCGCCTTGGCGCGGCTCGGGGCGAGATACGGATCAAACGCGAGGACGCGCATGCCGAACACCTGGGCACGCTTCGCCACCTCAGTGCCGATGCGACCCAGACCGACGATGCCGAGCGTCTTTTTAAAAAGCTCGATGCCCGAGAAATTTTTCCGATCCCACTGCCCCGCCTTCATCGACGCGGCGGCTTGCGGCACAGGACGAGCGCCGCAAAGAATATGGGTGAAGGTCAATTCGGCCGTCGCGATCGTGTTGCCCGAAGGAGTGTTCATCACGATGACGCCCCGTTCAGTCGCGGCTTCGACATCGACGTTGTCCACACCCACGCCAGCGCGCCCCACGACCTTGAGCAACGGCGCAGCCGCAAACACCTCGGCTGTAATTTTTGTTTCCGAGCGAACCGCGATTGCGTGCACGTCTTTCACCAGCTCCAACACTTTTGCCGGAGAAGAACCGTAAGCCTCAATAACTTCAAAGCCCGGCTGCGAACGCAGGTAGGCGACTCCCTTGGGTGAGATCTTATCGGCAACGAGGATTTTCATGGAACGCCCAGAAAAGCAGAGCCCACCCATAAAAAGCAACTCCGCAGGCGCAGTAATTGATAGAACAGAAACACGTATGACGTAAATCCGTGTCCTTCAAAAGTTCGGCTACTAGGAATTATTCATTCTGGCTCTCATTCGCCTCGCCGGGTGGGTCGGGTGTAACAGGAAGCGAGTCCAGCACTAGCAGCAGGTGTCACTGCCTGTCGGGTTTCGAAACCACCTCCGTGGTCGGTAGCGCGCTTGTCGCGTTATTCTGCTGGCCAGCAGAACGAGGCTAGCTCGCAACCTACGAATTCAGCCCAAGTTCACAGGCCCGGAGGCCTGTGGCCACGTCACTCGCCGGCTTCAGCCCTCACTTCCTAAACTGCTTCGTTCTTTCGGTTGCAGCGCAGGCGATCCAAGTCTTTCCTTATTCGCGTGGCGAACCCTCCCCCCCTCCCCTCCGCCGAACGACTGGAACACCAGATCCGGTTCATCATCGAAGCCGACAAGCTCAAAGAAATTTTCCGCCAGACGCTGATCACCCAAAGCCGCCGCGCCGAGAACAGCGCCGAGCACTCCTGGCACTTCGCCCTCATGATCATCGTGCTCGCCGAGCACAGTAATCACCAACCGCTCGATGTGCTCCGCGTTTTGAAAATGGTCCTCATTCACGATCTCGTGGAGATCGACGCCGGCGACACCTTTGCCTACGACCTCAAAAACATGGCCGATCAGCATGAACGCGAAGCCAAGGCCGCCACGCGCATCTTCGGTCTGCTCCCAGCGGACCAGACCACCGAGTTCCGCGCGTTGTGGGATGAATTCGAGGCCAAGCAAACGCCCGAAGCCAAATTCGCCGCCGCGTGTGATCGCTTTCATCCCATGCTCTTGAACTGCCTCAGCGAAGGGGCCGCGTGGCGCAAACACGGCGTCACTCAGGACAGGGTGCTCGCCCGCAACGCCCACGTCGCCGACGGCTCGCAAACCATCTGGCAATACGCCGTGAAGATGATCGACGAGACCGTGGCGCAGGGAAATCTCGCGCCGAAACCTCCCGCATAATTTCCCTCCCCAGCTCCATGATCCGTCCCGCCACCACCGCCGATGCCGCGGCGATAGCGGCCATCGACAATCACTACATCGTCACCACCTGCGAGATGTTTGACGAGAAAGCCGTGACTACGGAAGACCTGCCCAGCGCATCCGTGAAACCTGCGCTGCTGGTTTGCCTTGGTTGATCGGGGACGATGCCGGAATTATTTTGGCTAGGCCTACGCCAGCAAATGGAAATCCCGCTGGGCCTACCGCTACTCGGTCGAGTCCACGGTTTATTTGAATCAAGCGGCCAGCACCGAGGCTTGGGCATCCTGACCCCGAGTAATTAGGGTGAGCTCAACTGCGCCGCGATTCGGAATAAATGAAATTTGCCGCGGCGGACGCGGAACTTGACGTGATGGGGAAGTGGCACGGGTCTCCCGACACGTGAGGGCGGGATCACGGGTCAGCAACTGGGCGACGCCATGTATGTCGGCCTCGTGGCCGTTTTCATGGGGCCGTACACCTTGTGCTGTTTTTTCACCGGGCACCTCATCGATCACTGGGGCACTCGCATCATACTGCCCTTGTTCCTCGGCACGATGCCGCTCGCGACCTGTCTGCCCGGGCTGGCGGATAATTTCGGGGCCATCGGGCTGTGCCACTTGGTACTCGGTACCGCCGAAGCAGGCATCGTTCCCGCCGTCATGGTGACCATTGTCATGGGTTTCCCCTCAGTCACCCTTCGCGGCGGGCATCCTCTGGTGGAGCTTTCGTTTACCCCTCACGCGGAGGCGGTGCCCGGGGCCGGCGGGTGAAACCAACGGACGCAGGGTTTTACCGGGATTCCAAACCCCCTCAATCATGACTGTGCGGGTTTGGGTCGGCAGACCGCGTTCATTGCGCTCCAGCAGGCCAATGACCATGTCGATCCCGGTCGCCCCAATCAGGTGGCCATTCTGGAAAATCCCGCTCGTCGGATCCCCGAGTTGCGCGCAGGCCAAGGAGGCCAACCCGAGATCTTGCGGCACCTGACACCCCAGCCCACGGAGGTGATTTTGCACCGCCCCCGGTGTCGGAGTGATGATCACATCGGGTCGCTCCTGCTGCAACCACCCCTTCAACGGAGCAAAATCTGTCCACGTCTTCAGCAACAAAGGTTTCACCGGCTCGGTGCCCGGCAGCAGCCGTTCTGTCACCATCAGGCCCCCGTCCCAGCGCCCTTGAAACCGCGTCAGGTGCGCTTCCAATAAAACCAACCCCGGCCGCAGGTAGCCCAGATGGCGGCAGCTCCTTATCACCTGAATACAGGAGGAAAAATGATCGTTGCACACCGAAGTCAGGGTCGAATCCGGCAAAGGCACGCCCAGTCGCACGGGTGCAAAATAGTCCCAGGTCAGTTTCGGGATCGAAGCCCCGATCGCCAAGGGTCCCAACAACACGCCTTGGATACTGCGGGTGAAGAGCATCTCGCTAAAACGCCCCGCCGTCATGCCATCTTGATGCAGCCAAAACTCCTCGACCCGATAACCCCGATCCTGCGCACATTCGATGGCCCCGGTCAGCATTTGCCGCACGGTGGCCGAGTCCGTTTCCCGCCAGCCCGTGAGCGTATCATAACAGTTGATCAACGCGATTATCGGGCGGTCTGCATGGGCGCGCCCGAGCCGGCGGCTCCGCATCAAGGTGGCAACATAGGGATTGGGCCGATAGCCAAGTTGACGGGCCAAACGTTGAATCCGTTGCCTCGTCGCCACCGGGATCCGGGGACTGTGGGCCAGACTCATTGAGACAGTGGCCTGCGTCACCCCGGCCTTTTCCGCCACAACCTTCATGGTGACCGGTTTTTTCATAAAATTGCTTAACGATATAAATAACGAATCCCTTCCCTAATTGGCAAGGCCTAGTATGTACTGCGCACCCTCGGGCCTGCTGCCCACCACTCTGGTGCCACTGCCCCGAACCCACGAACCTATTCCCCACCAACCCATGAACCGATACCATACCCAATCATCCCGTTATTTAGCCGCTCTCTTGCTGCTCTCGGCGATTACCTCTGTCGCTCAGATCAAACCAGCCCCCGCGCCGGCCGATGGAGTCATCGAGCTAGCCCCGTTTACCGTCAATGCAGATGCGGTAAAAGGCTACGCGGTCTCCGAGACCATGACCGGCAGCCGCGTCAAAACCAAGATCGTCGATCTGCCCTACACGATCAACGTCATGACCAGCGAATTCTTCAAGGACTTCGGCATTTTCGAATTCAGCGACAATATCACCCAGATCAGTAACTTCGGCGGCCTCGACATCGGCGGTAATTTCAATCTCCGCGGTTTCACCTCCTCCTACCAGTTGCGCGATGGTTTCTTCCGCCTCGGCCGTTACGGCTCATCCAACATCGACCGCTTGGAAATTATCAAGGGTTCCAATGCGTCGATCTACGGTCGTACCTCCCCTGGCGGTATGATCAACATGATCTCCAAGTCGCCCAAATCCGTCGCTAATCAGGAGCTCACTTTCAACTACGGTGACTACAGCACGCAGCGCGTGACTTTGGAGAGCACCGGCCCGCTGCTGTCCGGCGTCTTTGGCCAGACCAACTACGTGCTGACCGCCAGCCACTATCAACGGAAGTTCGACCAAGACTACGCCGTCAATCGCAACCAAGAGTACTACTTTGCGATGGACCACCTTTTCGCTGACCTCTCGAAGCTGACGCTCTCGATCGAACATTTCTCCCAGCTCCGTCACGCGCCGCTCTCCCCCGTGCCGCTGATCATCGATCAAAAAGGCACCGCCGCCACCACGGACGACGTGGCCATCGGCTACGCGCGGAACCTCGGCAACTACAACCCGCACGGCCCGCAAAGCGAACTGAACCGCGCCAACACCAGCCTCAACTCGATTTACGAAAAGAAGATCAACTCGATCTTCACCGCCCGCGTTGCCGCCAATTATTATCAGGCCCGCCGCTGGGACTATAACCAGAACAACAGTTGGAGTCCCGCAGCCACTACCTTTATTGCCATCAACCCTGCGGTTGTTGGCACGCCGATCTCGATCACCCGCGGCACGACGCCTAATCGCACCCGCATCTTCGAGGACGGCGGCGGCGTGCAGGCCGATTTGCTCGCCCGCTATTGGACCAATAATCGCGAGCTCGAACACAGCACCCTCTTCACCATCGACTTTAACGACTACTACCGTTGGGACCCGATTCTGAGCTACGCCGGCAGCACCAACCCCGACATCGTCGCTTGGAACACCGCGCGCCGCGTCACCCTCGACGCCAACTACAATCCCATCGGGCCGATCCCCTATTTCACCAAACATTACACGGAATCCCCAGGTGAAATTTATACGCGCAACCAAAAGCGCCGCATCACCGTACTCGGTGGCCTTCTTCGCCATTCGACCTCCCTGCTCAATGGCGATCTGAAGCTCTACACCGGGGCCCGCTTCGATGCGGCCCGCTTCCGCCACCGCGACATCTTAACCCCGGCTTCCTCGTTCACGCCGTTTAATCCCACCTACGTCGTCGGCGACCCTGTGCGCAAGAGCATCACAGCTTTCAAGCCCAACATCGGGGCGAACTACAAAATCAACGAGAAGTTTCAGGTTTTCGGCAACTACAGTGAGAGCTACTTCGTCAGCCAAGCTGACACCACCCTCCTCGTGGCCGATCCGACCTACAAACCCGAGACTGCGTCCGGCTATGACTTCGGCTTCAAAGGCGCCCTCCTCGACGGTCGACTCAGCTACACCGTCAGTGGTTTCTATATCAATCGCTACAACGTCACCGTCACCGACACGGTGGAAACCTCGCCCGGCTCCGGCATCTTCGCGCAGATCCAGCGTCGCGACGGCGATCAACTCGTGCGCGGTTACGAGATCGACGCCAATTGGGAGGTCAACAATGACGTCTCGCTCCTCGTCAGCTACGGCAATGTTCACTCCATTTACACGGATTTCGGCACCTCGTTCCCGGCTGCTATCGGTCGGCTCGTGCCGTTCATCGCGCCTTACAACGGCAGCGTAACCGTCAAATACACCCCGAGCATCGCCCTGCTGAAGGGTTTTTCGACCAACCTCGGCGTCACCTTCGTCGGGGCCACTCCCACCGAATTGCCCAATGCCGGCGATGCCTACGCGACCACGCCGGTCACGGGCGTCCGCGTCGTGACCAGCTCCACCAACCAGTGGGCGCTCAAGGCCCCGAGCTATTCGCTGTTTAACTTCGGCATGCGCTACACGCTGAAAAGCGGCAACAAGGCCACCCACACGTTCGCAGTGAACGTGAACAACGCCCTCGACAAGGAATACCTCCGCGTCGGGGCCAGCGCTCTCAACCGCCTCCTCGGCGAGAAACGCGCGGTCTACTTCACCTACACGATCAACTACAAGGGACCGAAGTTCTGAGTTAACCGCCCCGGTTCCGGCCCGCGTCCGGCCCCCAGGCATCGATGCTATTTCAAGGCCCGCCCAGATTGGGGTCGGGCCTTTTTTTTATCCACACGCCAGATTTTTCCGCTGCGCCCATGAATCCCTCCGACGCAAGCTCCGGAAGATTTGATCAAACCCATCAGCCCAACCATCGTTCATCACCGCTGTCGTGGCACGGGTCTCCGAATCATGCTGACCTCATCCATTCCGCTTTGTCTGCGCGGAGCCTGACGTGATGGGGAAGTGTGGCACGGATCTCAAGATTCACCGTGCTTGCCTCTGCGGTGGTGGAACCCGACCTCCGGGCGGGTTTTGCAACGTGAGCCGGCACCCAGCGCGCCCGGCTTGTCCGTCGTAGCCTTGGCGAAGTCGGAAGGTCGCGCTCCATCTCGATACCGTTCATCCGGTTTGTGCCGTGGCAGGCTCAGCTCGTTTCCTCGTCCCGAATCTCTCCACGAATACTAAACACGATCAGCTCACGAAGGGATGCGGCGTGAAATCACGTCAGGCTCCGCGCTCACCGCGTCCCCCGCATTAAATGCATTCAGGTTCCTCGCTGTTTTCGAGGGGTGGAAGCGCGCAGGAGAAACCTAAGGAACTCAGAGCAACCAAGGCGGGTTTACCACTAATGAGTTTCGCCAATGGGCGAAACTTTAGATTAGCCCTGCGACTGATCGTCTTCGGGGTGGGCTCGGGGAGTCTGCTAATCGCAGACTGGGGTGAATTTGCCTGCGATTAGCAGGCCCTCCAAAACCCAAGGGCGGAGACGATTAGTCGGAGCAACTTCTCCAAGGATTCATCTCTTGATGAATCCCCTCAGAGGATAACTCCCCCCCTCGGTTTCGGTTTCTGGCTTTTTCGGATGGCCGCTGACAGCCACGCCCAGTCGCGGGCATCGTGCAGCGCCGTCGCCCCATAAACAAACACCTGAGCCGATGAGGCGGAGGGGAAATTCTAGTTTCGCCCTTGGACGAAACTGATTCGCGGAAACTCGGTGGAGAGTTTTATCACCCACTGAAAACAAGAAACCTCAAAATCCAACTCAGCCCCCGAGGGCGAACACGGGCAATTCTTTCGCGACGGTGAACTCATCTTTGATCTCACCGACCCGCATCCTTTCCCGGAAGGTAGGTTTGACCTGCGCATCGTGCGCCATCATACGAAGGTGGATAATTTCCGAGTCTATCGCCTGACCGCGCCACCGCAAAACCAACCCTGCACTCACCATGAGCAACACCTTCATGCGCGGTTTCCGTGGCTTCATGCTCTCTGCGCTGGTGGCCACGCCGCATCGGCCAGTATGGCGAGGCTGGCAAAGCCGCCGAAGCCCGCACCAAAAAAGAAGCCACCCGTTTTCTCACTAATCTTCACCTCCTCCCATATTCTCTGGTTCCACTTGATTGATCATGAATAGGGTGCCCTATCTCCCTTCCCTTTCACTCCGCATTCCGGTTAGCCACCGCCGTTTCTCCCTCGCGAGCAGACGGGGCATCCGAGTGTCACTCTGGGGCGGCACCGCTCGGCCCAGCCCGGAGAGAACCAAGGTTTCCTCCTCAAGCACGCGACCGAAAACTATCCACAGCACAGTGAAATCGCTGCGCCCTTGAACTACGCGTACTATTATTTCTCGAAGCCCTGCGGCGTTGCCGCGCCCGGCTCGCTCAACCGACCCATTTATGATCTCCCCGCACTCACTCTGTCTCGTCGGCCTCACTGCGTGGGGCGCACTCACAACCGCATGGGCCGAGCCCGGACGCCTTCTCGTCAACTTCAACCCGGACTGGCAATTCATCCAAGCCGACCCCCCGGGGGCAGCGGCCGTTGATTGCGATGATCGCGCCTGGCGCACCGTCTCGACGCCCCACACCTTCAACGACACCGATACTTTCGACAACTGGTCCCTGCCCGGCCACCGCGGTGAACAGGAACAATGGAGCGGCCGCACGTGGTATCGAAAAACTTTCCCCGCTCCCCGTGACTGGGCCGGCAAAAAAGTGTTCGTGGAATTCGAAGCCGTCCGCCAAGTCGCCGAAGTTTACTTGAACGGCATCAAGCTCGGCACCGCCAAAGGAGGTTTCACGCCCTTCGGTTTTGATCTGACTCCTTATTTGAAAATCGGCGCGCCCAACGTCCTCGCCGTGATGGCGGACAACCGTTTCGTGCGGGATCCGCTGGATCCCTCGATCGCTCCGCAGGCCGCGACGAACGAACAGACGCACCCGAACCTCGCGGCGCTCTCGGCGAAACTGCAGGCAACAATTCCGGCGACCCTCGACGAACTGCAAGCGGATCAAATCCCTTGGAATAACCCGCACTGGCATCCGCCCCACGGTGGGATCTACCGCAACGTCCGCCTCATCGTGACGGACCCGCTGCACCTCACTCTGCCACTCTACAGTTTTCTCCAGACGGAGGGTCCCTACGCCTACGCGACCGACGTCTCCGAACAATCCGCCAAGATCGGTCTGGAAATTCCGCTGCGCAACGAGCGAGCCACCGCCACCTCAGTCGAAGTCAGCGCCGAAATTTTCGATGCCGACGGGAAATCCATTTTCACGGCGCGCACCACCGAACAGCTCGCGGCCGGCGAAACCAAAAAAATCCTCAGCCATTCGATCATCCCCCGCCCGCGTCTCTGGGAACCGGTTTACCCGCACCTCTACCGCGTGGTCATTGCCCTCCGCACGGATGGACAGTTGATCGACAGCACGGAAATCCCGCTCGGCATCCGCGCCATTCGCTGGGACGCGAGCGCCGGACTCTTCGTCAACGGCGCGCACCTAAAACTCCACGGCTGGGGCCAGAAGGCGACCAACGAATGGCCCGGTCTCGGCGCCGCCCAGCCCGACTGGCTGCATTTCTACACCAGCAATCTCATGCGCGAAGCCGGCGGGAATTTTGTTCGCTGGGGCCACGTGCCCGCCGGTCCCGCGCAAATCACCGCCGGTGATCGCCTCGGCATCATCACGCTCCAACCCGGCGGCGACGGCGAACACGATACCGTGGGCGGCGCGTGGGCGCTGCGCGTCGCCAACTTCCGCGACGTCCTGATTTATTACCGCAACCACCCGTCGATCTTCATCTGGGAAGGCGGCAACCAAAAAATCAGCCGCGAGCACGCCGCCGAGTTGCGCGCCCTCATGGATAAATACGATCCGCACGGCAGCCGCGCCTACGCTCACCGGCGCGCCGATGCGATCACCGCCGAGTTCATGGATGTCGGCATCGGCACCGAGGGCGGCCGCGAAATCGCCCGCCTCCCCGTCGTCGAAGGGGAATACAACCGCGAGGAATCACCGCGCCGGGTGTGGGACCACGCCTCGCCGCCCAACTTCGGTTACCCCGAGGCCCAAGGCCAAACCTACCAACTCACCTCCGAGCAATTCGCCATCAATCAAGTGGGCCACTACGTGAAGAAACTCGGCGCGCCCGCCCACGCCGGCGGGGCCAACTGGTTGTTCTCCGACAGCACCAGCGGAGGTCGCGTCGCCGTCGAAGTCGCCCGCACCAGCGGCGAAGTCGACGCCGTCCGCCTGCCGAAAGAAGCCTACTTCGTCACCGCCGCGATGTTCCGCGACGATCCGCAGGTCCACCTCATCGGCCACTGGACTTATCCTCCCGGCACCAAAAAAAACATCTACGTCGCGACCAACGGCGACGACGTAGAACTTTTCCTCAACGGTATCTCCCTCGGACACGGAAAAGTTGCCGAGCGCTTCCTGTTCACTTTCGCGGACATCCCCTTCGCGCCGGGCGAACTCAAAGCCGTCGCCTCGCGCGCCGGTCACCTCGTCGCCACGGACACCCGCCACACCGTCGGGCCAGCCGTCGCCTTGCGCCTCACCCCGCTCACCAATGATCGCGGATTGATCGCCGACGGCACCGACATTGTGCTCTTTGACGTCGAGGCGATTGACGCACGCGGCGAACGTTGCCCGACCTTTCAACAACGCGTCGATTTCGAGTTCACCGGCGAGGGCACCTGGCGAGGCGGCTATAACAGCGGCAAGATTAACTCGATCAACCATCTCCACCTCGATCTCGAAGCCGGCCTTAACCGGGTCGCAGTCCGCGCCAATCGCACTCCCGGAGAATTAACCCTCACCGCCCGCAGCGCGGGATTGAAAACCGCCACCACCAGCGTTCAGTCGCACGCCTTCACCGGCGCGCTGCCCCACCTGCCCTTGGTCACCTTGAGCCACGCCGCCCCCGTCCGGATCATCGTCGCAAGCGCCACCTCCCCGAAGCCGAGCGGCCCGGTGAAGCTCGGCCGGTTTATTCAAACCCTCAACTACACCGCGCCCAATGCCGCGATCGTCCATGTCGAAACCAACGCCGCCGACGGCCGCAACGCCTACGTAAACGTCGACTCACCGTTTGTCGCCTTGCACGAAGACCTCATCGGTGCCGACTGGGTGCAAGCTGACAACCGGGACGCGCTCTACAGCGCCGTCGACCTGATGGAACTGGCAGTCGCCGCCGACACGGTCGTCTGGGTGGCCCACGACAACCGCCTGCCCCGTCCGGCATGGCTCACGCAGCAATTTCAAGCCGCGAATTTGACGCTCCTCGTAGCCGGGAAAAAAATGGACCTCTTCATGCGCCCCATGAAAACCGCCGGCAGCCTCACTCTCGGAGCCAACACCGAAAACACCCGTCTCACCGAGGGAAACATGTATCTCGTCTTCGTAAGCGCCGGAGAGCGCAATTAACTCAAGCCGGTTCTTCAGGGAAAATTTTCGCTACGCTCAGAGTGCCCAGTTCGTTGTTGTTGCTCACGCCGCGAGGGAGGACGGATACGCGCGAGTGATCGTTGCGGGAGCAGCGCGCCGTCAACGACAATTAGAAACCGACACAACGTGTCGGGGATGGGTGAGGAGTCACAGGAGAGAAGGCGCACCCCTCTCCCCTCCTGAAAAGAAGATTTGGGGAGGAGCCGAGGTGAGGGGTGCGTCAGCACCCCTCACCCTCCCGACTGGTGGGAGTTGCGCTGCTCGGGAGAGTGTGGACGTCCGGTTCGATTCCGCAGCTCGCGAGAACGCGGAGGTTCAGCTCGATCCCGCGCTCGATCCTGCGGCGCGATCGCGCCGCGTGGCTCAGGGCTGGCGGTCTTTGGCCGCTTGGGCGCGGTGGCTCTCGCCGCTGAACTCTAGGTGCCTTTGCGGGAGCGTGCGCGTGCGTTGGTGTTTGCAGCGGGGCGCGCAGCGATCGCGAGGTTGCGCAGGGTGGCCAGGACTTGCGCTGTCAACGGCGAGGTGATCGTTGCGGACACTGAAGTAATTCCGACGTACGGCGACAACCCGATGCCGGTTCTTAATTGTCGTCCCTTCGGTGTCTAATTGTCGCCGGGTGGACATGAGGCACTTGGTGCCATCGCTATATTAACTGCTATCCTTCAAGGCGCCGAAAAAGGGGTCAGGCTTGGTTGTTTGCTACGAGCTATGATAGTGGCAACCGCCCGCTCACGGTCACCCGCACCGTTCCCGGCTCACCCGCCGAGACAACCACATTCACGTACGATGCACTCGGCCACCGACTCTCGATGGCGGACGCTCTCGGTCGCACCACGCGC
>Ga0209591_10001950_pt1 | contig 25092 bp, 20 predicted proteins | sample MAT01_FD_187207 | JGI IMG/M metagenome (GOLD analysis project Ga0209591, IMG submission 187207) | Freshwater microbial communities from Lake Fryxell liftoff mats and glacier meltwater in Antarctica - MAT-01 (SPAdes) (version 2) | ecosystem: Environmental > Aquatic > Freshwater > Ice > Liftoff... | reverse complement strand
TTGGCCGCTGTGCGCCCGGACTATTTCCTGCACAATGAATAACCCCAGGCCAGTGCCTTTAGACGAGCGGGTTTCTTCGTTGCCAATGCGGTAAAAGCGCTGAAACACGCGGGTCTTTTCTGCATCCGGAATGCCCGGCCCGCGATCGGCAACCCGCAACAGGAGGCGCTCTCCACTGTGTTTAAGGCCTACCTGAACCGGGCTGCCCGACGGAGAATACTTAAGGGCATTGTCCACAAGGTTGAGAATGACGGACGAAAGGGCCAGTTCGTCTCCGTTCAGGCGCAGTCCAGCCTCGGTTTCCAATTGAACCAATTGTGCCGGGTAGCGCCGCTGGAGGCTATCCACGACCTGCCGGGTACAGGCGCTCAGGTCAAAATCGAGGTGCTCGAAGTGGTGATTGGGGTCCTCCATGCGGGAGGCAAGCAAAATATTTTCGACCATGCGCTCCAGACGGTCAACATCTTCCAAGCTCATAGTGGCGATGCGCTGCACTTGTTCGGGCTTTAACGCCCTTCGATTCAGGGTTTCCATGGCCAGTTTAATGGAGGCCAGCGGGCTCTTGAGCTCATGGGTAATGCTCAACAGAAAGTTATTCTGCTGCCGCGATACGGCTATCTCTCGGTTGAAAGACCGGTTAATGCGCCAGAATCCGATGCTGATGAGGGTTAGAAATACGAGCCCTTCGCCCGCAATCATGGTGTTTTTGCGCTTGAGTTCCGTTTGAAGTTGACGGTAGGATTCGGTCTGAGCGAGGAGCTCTTCTGCCCCCCCCTGGGCCACCCAGGCCTCCCGAAGCGAATCGGCATCTTCCTGAAAGGCCCGCTGGTTCTGCCGCAAAAACAGCAGCGACCACCAGCTAAACGAAGCCAGGATGTAGGCAAAAATCAGGTAGAAAACCAGCCTGTTCTGGCTGCGGTTGGGGGTCATGCCCCCAAAATACGGTCTTTCAAGCCAGAGCTGGGAAGCGAACAGCTGGTATCGGGCAGCAAATTTAGGACTTGATAAATCGGGGCAATTCTTGGTTATAGCAGGGGTATATCGTCCCTCATCTTTGTTTTCATGGAGCAAGGGGTACACGAAACATGTTGGCTATGGGTTTGTCTGCCACCAGCATGAGCACTAAACCAGTCATTACGCTGGATGTCCCTAAAATACGCTGTGTCCGACAAACACTACAGGGAAACAAGGATAACATCTACGGCTGCTTCCTGGTAGTGCCCATTTCTGTGAAGGGTCCACTAAAGCCGCACGGGGTAATTATCCCGCTGCAGGAAAATGTTTGCACCGGCGACATTTGGTCAGGGCTGCCTAAGTCTGTTCAAATTGCTGTTGCCGCTGAAACCCTTGGGGTCATCATTACCACGGTGATTTACAACAAAGTCGAAGATGTGATTTACGATCGGATTCTGAACGAGGCTTGCAATGCTGGGACGGGACAAACCTTTCCCTGGGAAACCATTCGAAAGGGTATTGGAACTATTCCTGCGAAACAAACCCGGATCCCACAGCAATACACGGCGATGAAAGTCGCCATCGAAACCTTGAAGTACTTCAAGATGGACGACTACTTGGGCTCACATTCCTACTCGCTTTTCCTTTCGGAGAGCGCTGCAGATACCTTTCCAAGAGAGTTTGAGTTTGGTGAAAGAGGGAGTAAGTATTTGGTTTCTATTAGAGGATTCTTTGGTTAATGTCTTCCTGTTTGTCCTTTTTTGTTCTGGAGTGACCGCGATAGACAACTATCGCGGCCTTTTTTTCTGGTTGTTGGTCCGATTTACCCCACGCAGCAATTCTTCGAGGCAATAACTTTGATCACCTTTTACGTCCGATTCGCAATTCATTAACAACTCATTCAGATCGCTTAATGCTTTGTCATGTTTGTCAGGGCCCGTTAAAATCAGGGCTCGAATTCGCTAGAACAATCCCTGTTCATAAGCACTAAATCTGTTCTCTTTCTGGAATAGACGCCGGGTGTTACGGAGTGAGCTCTCTAAAATCATGCTGTTTTCTAAACTGTAGTGAGCCGCAAGTTCCAGAATAAACACCCTGGCCTGAATATCCACCCGGTGCGCAGTCTTGAACTGTTTTACCTTGTTGACCCAATCAATGCAGCATTCATAATCAGCCAATTCAAAATAAACAATCATTATATTATAAGAAAATGAAATTTTCTTAGCATCATTGACTTTTTTACTGTATTTAAGGAGGCCAGATTCAATAATAGGGATCAACACCAGGGCCTCCTGAAAGCGATCTTGGTTCATGTAAAGCACGAGTTCAAGAAAAGTAACGTTCTGAAACACTTCCCCCTCGTCATCCAGCGGTAATACCGGCAAATCCTGAAGCTTCTGCAGAGTAGCGGGGAAATTGCGAAAATTTCCCACTTCGAAGGAGGCTACCAGGTAATTCGACTAAACCATTGTGTAATTAATCAATCGGTACTCCGGCATAGTCGGATGTGCTTCCCACCACAACATTTGCTCATACCGCAATTGATACACCATGGCTTTGTTGCCAATGAGTGATTGAAGCATGCAGGAGGTATTCAGATGTAGGTTTTTGATAAAAAATGCCTTGGCATGGGTTTCCTGATCTCTGTTTAGTAAAGCAAAGTCCTGCTCACAGCGTTCCATTTGCTCCTGGTGTAAGGGAGTACCCATCCGGTACATAGTAAAAAAACGATAGTACAGCACCTGCAACCTGTGCACGTAATCTCTGGCCTTTGTAGTTTGTTCCAGCAAAGCCAGCTTTTCATGAATAAGGGCAACATCACTTTTTGACGACAAATACTGCAGAATCTGGCGGTCTAGTAATTCTAATAAAACATACTATATTTTATATTTTAAAGATTTATCGCATAATTTATTCAACCATTTTTATCGTACGCCATTGATCAATCTATCCTTTAGGATGGCATCATCCTCCAGCATGTTGCGCAACTTTAATTCAATACTGTTCTCCTCGCGATATGCGCGCAGCGCCTTTAATATGCCCTTTATTAGGCGGGCGACTGAGGAAGCTGTAAACTTTTTAAGGCTGTGGTGCTGCGAGAGCTGGTCTTCCAATTCGGTTTCATTGTATGTAGGCAAGTCTGTGAGCATGGCAAGCAGCACCACATCATTCTTTTCAGTTTCGCCGCTCCTCAGTTTCATAAACCAACTGACATACCGTAGCTCGTTGTGTTCCAGCGATTGGACCAGATTGTACGCTTCCTGCAAAGTAGTCCTAGCAAAAGAGAGATAAGGTACCAATATAAAACAGTCTCTCAAGCAAGTATGAATTTCATTACTCAGGATTTGCTAAAAAGACAATTTTCTGTTCAAACTGGCTTACCACTCTCCGCTTACTTTGGAGTAACCTAAAACGCTCTGCCATGCCCTCGTTTAACATGCCACAATACTTTGACTTCAGGATCAAATTTGATTTCGCAACATCAAAATTCTTCCTGGTAGCTCTTAATGTGAACGCCAACTTTACCACACTGCTTGTTTTGATGAAACTAAAACGTACAAATTAAAAATATCTTTAAATGGAGGAAGTAATTTCCTGGAAATTACGGAAGAGGCGCCAAATCCTTCAACGGGATTTGTGGATTATCTTTAAAGCGATTCAGCCTTTAATTGTTACTTCTTTCAGGAATTTGTAGGTTCTGCAATTGCAGGAATCATCGGAATTGGTGATGTTAGACCAGTAACTGGCAAACCCTTTAGAATAACAAAATTAGACGATAATTTTATTGCATACTTTAAATTTATATTTTATAGTGGCATCTTGAATTGTCTCATTAAAGACACCACTAACCCAGTCAATACCTTAAGCGCATTTAAATTCGCTACCAATCAAACGTTCTACAAAATTTTAACGTAAAGCCTTTTGCCGTTTTCTACGCGTTCAAGTCTGTGACACAGTTCCAAAGGAGAGGTGCAAGCCATTGCCCTCTCCTTTAATGTAGAGGTTCTAACCAGGGAATTTGCTCGAGCCATTACCTTGGGATGGCCGACAGAATGGAAAAAGCCCAAAATCATATTCTTTCAAGATTACATACCTAACGATTATGCTGATCAGACTGTACAGGAGCACCCCGATCCCAAAAGTTCCTTAATCCCAAATATTCCACAGCAACTAACGGAAACGTCCATTAAAAGTATTTTTTATGGATTTGATGTCTTTGTCATAACCGTTCCCCCAAGCAATAAATCCTTGAAGCAGTATATGCCAAATGGTCCAAGATTCTGGGTCCAAGATGCCTTTGTTTTGCTCTTTTCTGGCACAAATGAAACAATCGTTCACCTAAAAGCGGACGAGTATCAGTGGCCCAACGACACACAAAATAGTTTATATAGAATCAAAGAGCCAAAAGTTATTCTTCAAGGGGGCGACTTATTTGTACTAGACAATATTGTATTAATAGGAGCCACTATTTTAGAATACAGAAGACGCAGTCAGCCTAACTTTCTTGAAATTTGCATGGCTGACCATGTTCATGATGTTTGGACAACCATTCATCTACCTGAGCCTGTTGCTGTTTATCATGACATCGGAGATTTAAAGGCAATCATGGGTCTGATTCAAGATCGCCTCGCGTACCCTTTTTATCATTTAGACCTTTATTAAACTGCGATAGAGGAAAACGACAGAGTAATATTTTTTATTGGGGAAATCAAGCCAACTGTGCTCTTTAATCGTTTAGCTCCGAAAAGTGATAAATGGGGAGCACAACAAATGGCCCAGCTGTTGGACCATCTTGTACAATCGCTCCAAAATTTGGAGAAAACGCTGGGGAAGACTGTACTTCTGGAACGAATTCCAATTTTATTTGGAAAACCAAATCAGGGGATCCACAGCTTTACCAATGGCCTGCTGGTGCACCAAGCAGATCAGGGAGTCTACTTCATTGCAACGCCCACTCTTGGGCACCTTTCTGAGTATTGGCTTAGCCGACGAGAAATCGATGAAGCATTAAGCGTGACGACCGCAGTATTTGCGAAATACAACACGAAAGTCTTTGCCATGCATCTCCATGCTTCTACAGCAAATGCCCAGAATGGCGGCTTGCACTGTGTCTCTAAGATCCTTTGAAGGGTCTTGAACCAGTGGGCAAGCGCTTCCAGGCAGGCATTTCTTTCAAAGTGCGCTTGCCTCAAAACACCTCCCCAAGCGCCTGCACCAACAATGCCGCCCCTTCGTCCAGGATGGCTTCAGTGTGCACGGAAGAAACAAACGCCACTTCGTATCCCGACGGACCCAAGTAAACCCCGCGATCCAGCAGCGCTTTGTGAAGGCGCTTGAACGGCTCCATGGATTCAGGGCGAATGGCGGAAGCGCGGCGGATGGGCGCAGCGTCGGCAAAAGCCAGCCAGAAGATGGACCCAAGCCGGACCACCTGCACCGGCCAGCCCTTCGCCGCAATAACATTTTCAATGGTATGGCAGAATGCCTCGGTGCGGGCGGCCAGACTTTCATAAAAGCCGGGTTGGAGGCAGCGATAAAGCTGCGCACATCCGGAGGCCATGGCCACGGGGTTGCCGCTCAGCGTACCGGCCTGGTAGACGTTGCCCATGGGCGCGACCATTTCCATCAGGTCGCGGCGGCCGCCATAAGCGCCGACAGGCAGCCCCCCCCCAATCACCTTGCCCATGGTGATGAGATCGGGTTTGATGCCGTAATAGCCTGAAGCTCCCTCAAAACCGATGCGGAAACCGCTGATAACTTCGTCAAAAATGAGCAGGATGCCGTGGCGGTCGCAGGTTTGGCGGAGCGATTGCAGGTATTCCGGTCGCTGTAAAAGCAATCCGTTATTGGCGGGAATAGGCTCGATGATCACCGCTGCGATGTCGTGACCTTGCTCTTCAGCCAAACGGGCAAAAGCTGCTTCGTCGTCCAGTTCAAGAACAAGGGTTTGCGCGGCAAAAGCTTCAGGAATACCCGCAGAGGTGGATACTCCCATCGTAGCCAGGCCCGACCCTGCCCGAACCAGCAACGAGTCAGTGTGTCCGTGATAACACCCTTCGAACTTGACAATTTTGTTGCGACCGGTTGCGCCGCGCGCCAGGCGCAGCGCGGACATCACGGCTTCGGTTCCAGAGCTGACGAAACGGAGGCGTTCCAGGTAGCGGTGGTGGTTCAGAATCAGGCTGCCGAGCGCGTTCTCGCAGCGGGTCGGGGTACCAAAGGAGGTGCCGTTTACCGCGGTGGCCATGATGGCTTGCAGCACATCCGGGTGGGCGTGGCCGTGGATGAGCGGTCCCCACGAAGCACAAAAATCCAGAAAGCGGTGATCATCGGCATCCCAAATCCAGGGGCCAGAACCGCGCTGAATGAACAACGGTGGTCCGTAAACCGACTTAAACGCGCGAACAGGGCTGGACACCCCGCCTGGAAACAGGGTTTGCGCGGTTTCAAACAAGGCGGTGCTTCGGCTGCGGTCCATGGTTAAGAAAAAAAACGTATGAATAGAAAGGGTTATGGCGAAGGGCCTTGGCCAGGAACAAACACTGGCAAGGTTACGCTAAACGCGGTTCCAATACCCGGCTGACTTTCAAAATCAATGCGACCGCCAGCGTATTCGACGATGTTTTTGCTCATGGCCAGCCCTAGGCCCATACCGGAGTTTTTGGTGGTGAAATTGGGCACAAAAACCCGCGTCCGCTGGTCTTCATCGATGCCGGAGCCGTTGTCCACCACCTGCACGCGCACCTGTCCGGCAAAGCTGGCCATGACCACCCTGATCTGCCCTTTTCGGTCATCGGGGATGGCCTGGATGGCGTTTTTCAACAGGTTGCTAAAAACCCTTTGTAATTGTTGGCGGTCCGCCCAAACCTGCACGCCTGCGGCGGGCATCGAGAGCTGAATGTCAGCCACTTCCTCGGCTTCGTAGAGCTCGACTACGCTGCGCAGCACCGCTCCCAGATCTACTTGTTCCGGGCTGGGCGTGGGCATTTGCGCGAAATTGCTGAACTCTGTGGCGATATGCGACAGCGTTTCAATCTGCTCCAACAGGGTTCGGCTGACCCGGGCGGTGAGTTCTTCGGCGCGCGGATCACCTGCGGCAATGGTGCGCTGCAGGTGCTGGATGGAAAGCCGCATGGGCGTCAGCGGGTTTTTAATTTCATGGGCCACCTGGCGCGCCATTTCGCGCCACGCACTCTCGCGCTCTGAGCGCGCAAGCAGCGCTGCGCTGCGTTCCAATTCGCCCAACATTTTGTTGTACTCCGCCACCAGCAGCCCGATTTCATCGTTGCTTTTCCAGGCTATCGGCTCGTTGCGCTCCCCTACCCTGATTTTCTGGAACTGTGCACTAATCCGAGTCAGCGAGCGCGTCACCGAATTGGAAATACCGAGAGCTACTAAACCCGCCGCTACCAATAAAAGAACATATACGTTTATTAACGCAACCATGAATCCAGCTACTTCCTGGCGTTGGTTTTTTTCTTTGGCAAAGTAGGGCATGTGCAGGTAGGCCACCGTTTTGCCCGCAGAGGTTTGGAGCGGTCGGTAGGCACTCAGGTAGGCCAGGTTGCCAATCTGTTCGGTTTGCACCCAATGCGAACTTCCCGCGCGCGACATCGAAGCCCAGGCCGCTGGATCCATCATGCGGCCCAGTAAGCCGCGCGTAAAAATGTCCGGCTGCGAGGATTGTTGAAGAATTCCAAGTGTGTCGTATATGTTTAAGTCAATAGCATGAATTTCGCTCAGCGCTCCCAGATCGGAGCGGATGCCCCGGTCGAAGGGCCAGTCGGGCAAGTTTCGCCGAATTGGGTCAACACCCTGCGCTCCCCCTGAAGATTCGTACTCAATTTCGGAGGCCACTGCCGTGAGTTTACGAAGCAATCGGCTTCGGTGATACGACTGGCTTTGTTGATTGAAGTAAGAAATGGTAATGGCCCCAATAATGACGAACGACAAAAGCGTCAACAGCACCACAAAACTTTGAATGCGACCGCGCAGGCTAAAGCTAAACACCGCAGCGAGCGATTGGGGTCCCATCAGACGCTGAATGAGGTAAACCGGTGCCACTAAAAGGGTGGTCAAAATGAGGATGAACAAGAACAAGTAAGAGAACAGCGAAAGCGGGACAATCCAACCGGCGGGCTCGCGGCTGAGCACCACCACTTTGTTTCCGCGTGTGCGGTGAATAAGATGAATCGCCCCTTCGTCTTCCAGGCTCAAAAACTCCTGCCCTGCATTCCACGCGTCCGGCAAGGTCAGGGGGTAGGGAAAATCACCGTTTTGGCTGAGCAGCCTATCGCCGCGGTACAGGGCATGGTCATAGCCCTCGGGGTCCTTGGCCCCGGCATCGCGCATGAGCAGTTCCGGGTACAAGCTTGCTCCACTCAGCACTTTGCTTTCAAGCCGCAGGTAAACCATTCCCGTACCACCACCCTGTCGCGCACCCTCCAAAGGGATGGAGTCGGTGCCTCGCCTATCGGGCGTGGCCGTAGCAGTGCCTCCAGCCTGAACAGGAATTCGCGCCAGGTACGCCATCCTTCCCCCGTGCAAAAGATGAAAAAGACCCTCTGCGCCCGTTTCTTCTGACTGCGCTTGAATCAGGCTGTCCAGGTATATCTTTCCGGGCGAAGGGTCGCTGTGCAGTGCACGGCCCTGGGCATCAAAGTACGAGAGGCTGATCCGGTAACGGTCATAGTATTGGCTGAGGTAACTGTTGACGATCTGTTCGTTGGCGCGGCGCACAGCCGGATAGGCATCGGCAAACAAGGAACGCACTACCGGGTCGCGTTGAATGGCATTGGCCACACCGGCAAAGAGGTATTCCATGACCGGGTCCTCATCGGAAGCCAAACGGTAGGCGTAGCGGCGCAATTCCGCTTCTTCGCGTTGGGTTTCCGTGCGAATAAGCAGAGCCGCTGCAAAGGCTGCAAAATACGCTGCCCAGATGAGCAAACCGGGCAATCCGTTTTCTTGTCGGTCTGCTGTGGAAAACCAAAGCGACAGGCCCAAAAAAATCCATGCACTGAATAAGTGCTGGAACATAAAAGGCTCGTCACCAAGCGGTAAAAAGACCACCAGCATAACATAAATTATGCTGCCCAGGGCCATTGCGGAATAGCGCTGCCAAGCTGTTAGGGCTACCCGCTTCCAGGCTCTGGCCAGCCATCGGCCCATTAGGAAAAGGTTGGCGAGCAACAAGGCCGCCGCCAGCAATCCGGCGAAACTGAAAGCGTCAAGCACCAGGAAATTGTCCAGGTTAAATGAAATGTTGGAATCGGCCACGAGGCTGAAAAACACGTTCACCACAATTCGGAACAAGCCCAACAGCAACACCACCGGAAGCGCCGCGCTCAACCAGGGCGGACCGGGCAATTTGCTAAACCAGGGTCCTGGAGAGACCATGCGCAACAAAAACAAGCCGAGGACTCCCGCTAAGGCAGCATCCATAATGAGTTGCCCAAGCGACCCGGCGATGCCGGGGGAGGCGTAATAGTGCGGGTCGAAAAGCGGCAAATGAAACCAGTCGGTTGGCCAAAGCCGCAGGCGGAACACCGTATGCAAAAGGTACAGGGCAATGATCAGCAGCAGGGTGGCCGCCAGGTTGTGGCCGAGAAGGATCCAGCGCCGCGCGAGGAGGTAAAGCCCCAGGAAAGAGAAAAACAGGCAGGCTAACCCGAGCAACAGTTGCCACGACCACGCGTTCTGTTTGCCCCGGGGAAATAGCAGGCTAAAAACGGGCGTGCCCCGGGCATCGCGAATGGTGTTGGTGCTCAGGTCAGAACCCAACAAGAGCGCATGCTCCGGAATACCGAGCTCGGGCAAAAACGACGGCTCCAGGTAGCGGTTGACCAGGCTGTACTCGCGGCGAATGGGAATTAGGCCGATGGCTCGATACTGTGCCCACGAAACGCCGCGCAACGCGTAGAAACCATTAGCCAACCGGACCATGACCTGTTGCTCGCCCAACTCAGGCAGCAGCGGATCGGGCAGGACCTGGTTGGAATTCCACCAAACCAGGCGGTTGTTTTCAAAAATATAGAGGGCGAAGGGGGTCTGCCGCAACAGCTCCGTATCCGGTGCGTCAAGGCAGCCGGTGGCCAGATCGTTCAGCAGGGCCGAATCGCGTAGCAGGGCACCCAGTCTGGTGTCCAGTTGGCGAAAATTGGCTTCTATAACCTGAGAGTGCCGGTTGGCCCAGACGGCAGTTCGGTTGGATGCGGGTTGCCACGCATCGGACAATGGGCCCGTCAACCCGCACAGAAGGCCAAGGGCCAACCACAGCCAGGGATTGAGCAGGCGCTGCAGAAGGCTACGCATCGGCGTTCAAAGGTAACCATATTCGCATGATTTACTGGAAGATATGCCCATGGCGAGCCTTCGTGTCCATTTGTATATATGCCCTAAAGCGTCTAGATTTGGTCGCTTTCCAATTATTTAAACCCTATTCTTCGCTTCATGAAGAAGACTCTACCCCTGCTTGGGCTGCTGATGATGATCAGCACCGCCCTATTTGCCCAAACCAAAACCATTTCCGGTACCGTCAAGGACTCCCGGACGGGAGAAACGCTCCCTGCCGTAAACGTCTTTCTGCGCGAAGACCCCACGCGGGGTACCGCAACAGATTTTGACGGCAAGTACTCGCTGAGTGTTCCGGCAGAAGCAACGCTGCTGATTTTCAAAAGCGTTGGCTACGAAGAAAAAGAAGTGGCACTGGGCTCCGGCAATCAAATTCTCAATTTGGAATTATCCGACGCTGATCTGCGGCTGAACACTCTGGTGGTTTCCGCTTCTAAACGCAGCGAAAAAGTGCTGGATGCGCCAGCCTCCGTTACCGTTATCGGACGGGACAAATTGGAGACCACCGTGGCGTTGACGCCCATTGATAACCTCAAGCGGGTGCCCGGCGTGGACATCATGCAAACCGGGTTAACGTCAGCCAACGTGAACATCCGGGGTTTTAACAACATTTTTTCCGGTGCCATGCTCACCGTAGTGGACAACCGTTTTGCTGCCGTGCCTTCGCTGCGCCTGAACGCGTTCCAGTTCATCCCGGCCTCCAATGACGACATCGAACGAATTGAAGTAGTGCGAGGTCCCGGTTCGGCCCTTTACGGACCGAACTCTTCTGACGGGGTACTGCAAATCATTACGCGCTCTCCCCTTGACCTGGAAGTGGGCGATTACCAGACTACCATTTCAATGGGTCTGGGTATTAAGCAAAACACAGACACCTTGCTGGAGTGGGACGAAACCAACCAGATGGTCAATTCCCGTACCTACGATTTGGGGGAACGCATTGTGTATGCTCCGGAGATTCGCCATACGGCCCGCGTTTCTGAAAAGTTTGGGTACAAAATCATGGGCGTGTTCCAGAAGGCCAATGATTGGGTTACCTATGATCCGCGCGAACCCGCTATTGGCACGGAAATGTTCACCGGCTCTATCCGCAATGGAACCCCCTTTACGGTAGATACCAACATCGCTCCCTTCCCCTTTGAGCGCGACTTTAACTCGGAGAAACTCTCCGGCGAATTGCGTTTGGATTACCAGCCTAACGAAGACCTGAACTTCATCTTTAATGGTGGTGCCACCCAAGGAAGCAACCTGGAATTGACTGGATTAGGTGGTGGCCAGGCAGTGGGTTGGATTTACTGGTACGGCCAATTGCGCATGAGTTATAAAAACTTGTTTGTGCAGTATTTCGTGAACTCCTCTGACGCTAATGATACCTACCTGATTCCACAAGGTGGAAACGAAATTCAACAGTTGATTGACCGATCCAAACAGCACGTGTTATCGGTCCAGCACCAGAGCACGCCAACGGAAGCGCTTCAACTGATTTACGGGGCAGACATTCTGCTGACCCGCCCCAACACGGAAGGTACCATCAACGGCCGCTTTGAGGACGCCGACAACGTAAATCAAGCTGGCGTATACGTACAAGGAGAATATAAATTTAGCGACGCCTGGAAATTTGTCCTCGCCGGTCGCGTAGACTACCACGACCCGCTGGAAGAATTCCAGGTTTCCCCACGCGTCGCCTTGGTGTACAAACCCGCTCCGGAGCACACCATGCGCGCTACCTACAACCGCGCCTTCTCTACCCCCAGCACGCTCAACATTGCGCTTGACTTGTCTAATGGTTTGATCCCCAACGGCATCAACGTGCGCGGTATCGGCAACCCAAACGGCTACAGCTACGAGCGTGACGAAACCGGGCTGCCGTTGTTCCTCAACCCCTACAACGACCAGTACTACTCTCCTTTCACCAACAGCAACAACAGCTTGTTCTGGGGAACCTTTCAGAACACACTTGCTGGTTTACTGGCAGAAGGCGCCGGTTTGCCTCCCCTCATTTTCCAGGGAATTTTGGACGTGTTGCTCAACGGCATGAGCGCAGCTTCGGGTAACATTGACATTATTGGTGTGGACTACGCTGGTGTGGCCACTGGTGGAACGGTTGCAGACAACACGTTTGACATCGCTTCCCTGAAAGACTTTGGCAAAATAGAAAGCTCCATCACCCAAACCGTTGAGTTGGGCTACAAGGGGTTATTGGCCGATCAGAAACTCTTTCTGACAGTAGACGGATTCATGACCATGATCGACAACTTCGTCACCCCGCTGACCAACGTTGCACCGAGCATGATTTTTGACCCTACCCAATTAAGCGGCGCACTAGGTCCAAACGCACCTGGGGGTCTGTTGTTTGACAACCTGGCAGCTTTTGAGGCGGCCAGTGCGAGCTTGTATGCAACGCTGGTGGGCTCGCTTGACGGACAGGGTTTCGGCTCTGACATACCCAACGGGTCCATTTGGGACGAATTTGCGGTTATTGTGGGTGGAGCCAACCAACAATTAACCTTGGGTACCGTTGCCCCGAACGACACGCTCGTAGGTGCCGATGCCATCCTGACCTACCGCAACCTGGATGAACAAGTGCGCATCTTTGGTGCAGATGTTGGGGCCACGTACCTGATCAACCGGGACGCCAGCATGAGCGCTTCGTTTAGCTGGATCAACAGAGACTCCATTGTAGTAGAAGGAGCTGCTGGAGGCTACATTGCTCTCAACGCACCGAAGTACAAATTCTCGTTGGGTTACGACCACCGCCTGCCCAAAACCGGCCTGACCTTTGGCGGCACCTTCCGCTGGAACGACGGTTTCCCAGCCAACTCGGCCATCTACGTAGGCCAGGTAGCTTCTTACAATGTCCTGGATGTTCGCATGAGTTACCAACCCAATTTCGCCAAAAACTCGCGCATGATCGTGGACATGAGCAACGCCCTTGGTATTGAGTACCGCACCTTCCCCGGTGCGCCGAACATTGGCCGTTTGACTATGGTTAAGTTGCAACACACTTTTTAGGATACCCCTAAGAATTACAGCGGCAAGCCTTGTTTCTGGGTTTTTAGGAGCTCCCTAACGGGTTTCCCTTTCGGGGGAAAAGCGGCGCATCCCAAAGCGGGTGCGTCGCTTTTTTTTCAAGGATCGGCAATAAGCCGGGCCTTAGCTGCGTCGCTTTTTTTTGCGCCGTAACTTGCGAGCATGGTCGATCCCGTCTTGCCCGTGACTCCAAAGCAATCTTCTGGCGACAAAGCTGCTGCGGGTGCGGGAGCCTTTCGCCAGGTGCCTATTTGGCGAACGTTGAAAGGGGCGCCGAAAGCAGTTTCCGATCCGGTTACCTGGTTTAATGAGCTCATTGCCGATTACGGTGATTCCTGCATGTTGCGCGTGCCCAACGGCCAGCGCATTCTGCTGACCGCATCACCAGGGCTAATTCGCCATGTGTTGCAGGGCAACCACCGGCAGTACAGCAAGACCTGGCTGCAAACGCGGCACCTGGCTGCTACGCTGGGAAAGGGTTTGCTGACCAGCGAAGGCGAGTATTGGCTCCGCCAGCGGCGATTGATTCAGCCGGGCTTCCACCGGGAAAAACTGGCCGCCCTTGCCGCCGGCATGCAGGATGAACTGGAGCGCAGCGGCCAGGACTACGACGCGCTCGCAGCATCAGGCGCGCCTTTTGACCTGTTGGGGTCCATGATGCGGCTCACCTTTCGCGTTGTGTCGCGTTCGCTTTTTTCTACCGACATGGACCCCGCCGAACTGGACCGCGTGGAGCATGCGGTGACGGAAGTTCAACGCCATTTGGTGGCCACGGCCCGGCGACCCTGGACCAAGCCCTGGCGACATGTAAACGGCGCATATCGCCGCGCTGCCCGCCTGAAAGCCGATGTGGATCAACTGCTTTTTCGCACCATTGACGAGCGAATGCAGTCCGGCTCCAACGGCCAGGACTTGCTGGACATGCTGCTGGAGGCGCGCTACGAAGACACCGGTACGGGCATGTCCCGCCTCCAATTGCGCGACGAATCGCTCATTTTGTACGCGGCCGGGCACGAGACCTCCGCCAATGCCATGACCTGGATGTTGGAGCAGGTGGCCCGGCATCCATCAGTGGAGGCCGCGCTTTTGAAAGAATTTGACCGGGTGCTGGGCACGCGCTCGCCCACGTTCAGCGACCTGCCCGCGCTTGCGTATACCCGCCAGGTGGTGCAAGAGACGCTGCGGCATTATCCGCCTGCCTGGGCCACCGACCGCTTGTGCGTGACGGCAGACACCTACCAGGGTGCGGCGATTCCGGCTGGTATGGTGGTACTGCTTTTCCTGCATGGCGCACACCACCATCCGGGTTACTGGACGGAACCGGGGGCCTTTAGGCCAGAGCGCTTTGCCGAATCGGGGGATGTCCGGGGCGTGCGCGAGGCCTATTTTCCTTTTGGGGGGGGACCGCGCCTGTGCATCGGCAACAACTTTGCCATGATGGAAATGCAACTCGCCCTGGTGTTTCTTTTGCGGCGTTACCGCTTCCGCCCGTTGCTTTCCGCTACTCCGCCAGCCGAACCGCTTATTACCTTGCGTCCACTCGGCGGAATGCCCATGCGCCTTGAACGGCGGGGGTGAGGTGGGCTAACCGACCTGTTGAGGTGGGCGAATTTTGTGGCTGAACAAATGTTCAATTATTTTGAACGAATGTTCAATTATAGTGAACATTTGTTCAATTTCGCTTCTCTCCTGATGTCAACTAAGCTTCTCTCCTGTTTCGCTGATCCACTCTTTGTCAATCCGCAGGCGTTTGGCCTCTTCCCAAAACCCGTCCATTTCGTCAAGAGACATCGCATCAAGAGACAGTCCTTCTTCAACCGCACGGCGTTCGATGTATTCAAAACGCTCTTTGAACTTGCGGTTGCATTTCTCCAGCGCGGTTTCTGGCTCAACCCCAATGAAGCGACCGTAGTTGACCAGGGCAAAGAGCAAATCGCCAAATTCCTCTTCAATGGCTTGTTGATTGGGTCCACCTACTTCGCGCTGCAATTCAGCAGCTTCTTCTTCCACTTTAGCCCAAACTTCTCCGGCCTCCCGCCATTCAAAACCAACCTTTGCCGCTTTTTCCTGGATGCGCTGCGCCTTGATGAGCGCAGGTAGGGAGGTCGGGACGCCCGCCAGGACCGACTTCTTGCCCTCGCTGAGTTTGAGTTTTTCCCAGTTTCGCTTGACCCCTTCCGCGTCCTCAATTATGGCGTCGCCATAAATATGCGGGTGCCGGTGCACGAGCTTATCGCAAACTTTGTTCAAGACGTCCGCAACATCAAATGCACCTTGCTCATCTGCAATGCGCGCGTAGAATACCAAGTGCAACATCAAATCGCCAAGTTCCTCCTTTATGCCGACCATGTCTTTGTCAACAATGGCATCAGCCAGTTCGTAGGTTTCCTCAATGGTCAGGTTCCGCAGGCTCTCGAGCGTTTGCTCGCGATCCCAGGGACACCTTTCCCTGAGTTCGTCCATGATGGTCAGCAGTCGGGAAAAAGCCTGCAATTTTTCTTCGGTGGAATGGGCCATAGCGCGTTGGGCAAGTTGATTTAGGGTACTTCCGCGGTTCCAGTGTCCTACAAGCCTTTTCGACAAACGCAAAGTTAGGGAATGGGCAGACCTTTTGCCGGATCTGAGGGCTTATGGTACCCCCAAACCATTCAATTTAGGGGCAGCATTGCAGGCAAAACGGGCTTACCTTTGTTCAAAGATGCCTTCAATAAGTTATGGCTATGCAAACATTCCTTCTCACGTTGTTAGTAGTTGGGCTCTGCGTTATCGGGCTGTCGCTCCGCATTTTATTGGTTAAAGGCGGTGAATTCCGCGGCACATGCGCCACCAACAACCCTATGTTGCGCAACAAAATTGGAGAATGCGATGTTTGCGGCCGCAAGCCCGGCGAAGACTGCCAGGGCGAGTTAGCTCCGGTCAAGAGCCGTTCCTAACCGATTATCAGGGAATCGCCGCGCGTTGACTAAATCCGATGGTTTGGGCGGCCGTCATGATGTTTGCTGCGTCCAGGTAGATAAAGTAGCCTTCTATTTCAGGCAGTTGCTCCAACAACCGCATTCCCCGATCGAGCCCAAGCACCATGCAGGCTGTCGCATAGGCATCCGCTTCAGCGGCGGTTGGAGCTAACACAGACACACTTAACAAATTGGAACGTTCGGGATACCCCGTTTTAGGGTTTAAGGTATGGCTGTAGCGCACGCCATCGCGCTCCCAAAACTTGCGGTAATTGCCAGAAGTAGCCAATCCGGCATTGGAAACCCCAACCAAAATTTGGGCTTCACGGCCATTTTCCACCGGCTTTTCGATGGCTAAGGTCCAAGGTTTGCCGCGATCGTTGTACCCGGCCGCATACACTTCGCCACCAACTTCTACCAGATAATCTTCTATGCCCTGGCCCTGAAGGATGGTTGCGATCTGATCGGCTGCATAACCGGGGGCAATGGCGTTGAAGTCCAATTCTACGGACGGGTGCCGCTTTGCCACCGCTTGCCCTGCAAGCGCTGCACCTTCTGTTGAAGCCTGGGACAGGATAACCTGCTCATCCAAACCGACGTGCTTTAGCAGGTTGCGGATTTGTGCGGTATCCGGTTGTCGCTCACCAGCAAAGGGGTCTTCCCGAAAAAATCCCCAGTAACGCAGAAGCGGGAGAACAGTGGGGTCAAAGGCGCTTTGCGATTGGCGATGGACGGCTTGGCTCACCCGAACCAGGTCTCCAAACCACACGGAACAGTTGCCGGAGCTGCTGATTCCCGTCGTGGACCGGTTCCATTGGCTCAGCATCGAGCTGCTGTCGTAGGTGGACAAGCAGGCATTGAATTCCAGGAGAAAGGAGTCAACGAGCGGCTGCAGCTTTCGGTCCGAATTGGCGAGGTAAGTAATGTTGTAAGTGGAGCCCATGGTCTCAGCCGTGAACCAAACCTTGAACCGACCATCGGCTATTTGTACAGCCGCGAAACTGCGGTCTTGCTGGCCTTGCAAAAGCGATTGCTCGTTGTTCTGCTCTGCCGGATTACATCCGCTTAGCATAAGGCTGGCGGAGACTGAAAACCTGCACAAAGCGCTAAAAAAAACAGACCACCCGGAAAGGGTGGCCTGAAAAATTGCGAGACGCTTCATCTTCGTTAATTAACCGCCGAAGTCGTCAAAACTGATGTTCTCATCGGGAACTCCGAGATCATCGAGCATTTTGATTACAGCAGCGTTCATCATCGGCGGGCCGCAGAAGTAGTACTCGATCTCTTCCGGCTCGGGATGGTTGTTGAGGTAGTTAGCTATCAAGACCTGGTGAATAAACCCCTTATAACCCGTCCAGTTGTCTTCTGGAAGAGGTTCAGACAACGCAATATTGTATTGGAAGTTAGGGAATTCTTCTTCAATCTTGCGGAACTGGTCCGTGTAGAACAATTCGCGCTCCGAACGACCGCCGTACCAAAAACTGACCTTGCGGTTTGAGCGCAGGGTGTTGAACAGGTGGAAGATATGCGAGCGAAGGGGGGCCATACCCGCGCCACCGCCGATGTAAATCATTTCCTTCTGCGTGTCCTTGATAAAGAATTCCCCGTAAGGACCGCTAATGGTTACTTTATCACCGGGCTTGCAGGCGAACACAAAGGAAGAGCAGATACCAGGATTCACCTCCATCCACGCATTTTTGGTGCGATCCCATGGTGGGGTGGCGATGCGGATGTTGAGCATGATGATGTTGCCCTCAGCCGGGTGGTTGGCCATGGAATAAGCCCGGAAAATGGGCTCCGTATTCTTCATCTTCAAGCTCCACAAATCAAACTTATCCCAATCTTCGCGGAAACGATCTTCCACGTGAATGTCCGTTTTGAAGTCAACAGAACAGACAGGAACATCAATTTGGATGTAACCGCCTGATTCAAATTCCAGGTGCTCGTCCTCGGGCAACCGAACCACAAACTCTTTGATGAAGGTGGCTACGTTGTGGTTGGACACCACTTCGCATTCCCACTTTTTGATACCGAAGATTTCTTCGGGTACTTTGATCTTGAGATCGTTGCGGACCTTAACCTGGCAAGCAAGCCGCCAGTTTTCCTGGACTTCTTTTCGGGTGAAATAGTTGACTTCGGTGGGTAGAATCTCGCCCCCCCCTTCCAACACCTGGCAGCGGCACATGGCGCAAGTACCCCCTCCCCCGCAAGCCGAAGGCAGGAAAATATTGCGTGTCGAAAGCGTGGTCAACAAGGTTGAACCGGGCTTGGTGGTCATCGGATTGGCATCGTCACCATTGATGGTAATCTGCACGTCACCTGAAGGCATCAGGCGAGCTTTGGCGATCAACAACATCAGCGTCAGCGTAAGGATAATTACCATAAAGGCAATCAGAGCCGAAACCATCGTGGCGCCTACTGAAGCTAAGAGAATCATAAGAGAGAATCCTGGTTAAGAGACGTCAAAGTTTGATGCCCATGAAGCTCATAAAGGCAATGCCCATAAGCCCCGTAATGATGAAGGCGATACCCAATCCTCGAAGGGGTGCCGGTACATGGGAGTAACGGATTTTTTCGCGGATGGCTGCCATGGCCACGATGGCCAGAAAGAAACCGAATCCTGAACCTACTCCAAACACGCAGGCTTCGGGAAAGTTGTATTCACGAGCTTCCATGAACAAAGCACCTCCTAAAATGGCGCAGTTCACCGTGATCAGGGGCAGGAAGATGCCCAAGCTGTTGTACAACCCCGGTGAGAAACGCTCAATGACCATTTCAACCAATTGCACCATGGAAGCAATAACGGCGATGAACACGATCAGTTTCAAGAAGGTTAGATCGGTGCCGAATACGCCGCTCTCCGAGAGCAAAAAGGTTAACACCAGCCAGTTGATAGGCATGGTAATGCCTAACACGAAGATGACAGCCAGCCCAAGACCGAATGCCGTGCTAACGCTTTTGGATACTGCCAGGAAGGAGCACATACCCAGAAAGTAAGCCAACACCATGTTCTCAATGAAACTGGCTTTTATAAACAGATTGAGGGCCTCGACAAATGACATGACGGAGGGAATTGGAGGTGTTAAGAAACGTCAATCAATTTGGGATTGCGCGCGCGCTGCACCCAAATCATGAGGCCGATTATGAACATGGCAGCCGGAGGCGCTAACATCAAACTATTGCCCATGTACCAGTCGCCAAGTACCTGGTAACCGAAGAGTTGGCCTTTGCCCAAAAGCTCCCGACAAAAAGCAACGAAAACAAGAATGATCCCATAACCCAGGCCGTTGCCAAGACCATCCAGGAAGGATTGCCAGGGCTTGTTGGCCATAGCATAAGCTTCCAAACGGCCCATGACAATGCAATTGGTAATGATCAACCCGATGTAGACCGAAAGCTGCTTGTACAGGTCAAATTGGAAAGTTTTCAGGGTCTGCTCAACCACAGTAACCAAAGCAGCAATGACCGTCAGCTGCACGATCATGCGAATCCGACCTGGAATGCCTTTGCGCAAGAGCGAAATGAACAAGTTGGAAAAAGCGGTTACCAGGATGACCCCGATAGCCATCACCACAGAAGGTTTGAGGGCGGAGGTGACCGCGAGCGCAGAACAGATGCCTAGCACCTGCACGGTGATCGGGTTGTTGTCGTTGAACGGGTCGGTCAACAACCGCCGTTCCTTTTTGCCGAACAACTCGGTCTTTTGCTGAATCGCAACGTCTGCCATGTTACTGAGCGTTTTTTAATTGATCAAAATAAGGCAGGTAGGCCTGAATATCCTCATAAAGCATTATCGTAACTCCATCAGAAGTGATGGTTGCCCCCGTGATCCCATCAATCTGGTGATCAGGATTGTCCAGTTTGCCCTTTTTCATGGCCACGCTCACGTATTTGCCAGAAGCATCGTAAATGCTCTTACCGATGAAGGGGTCGTTGTAATCGCCAGGGTTGTCTTTGATTTCTGCCCCCAGACCCGGTGTTTCTGCTCTGTGGTCCATAGAAATACCTATAATGGTAGCCATGTCTTCTTTCAACGCAACATAGCCCCAAATCTTATCCCACAAGCCGTTTCCGTACATGGGAATGATGTAGCGGGTCTGTCCGTCGTGCTTGTAGACGTACAAGGGGTAGCGTTGGTCTTTAGGGTCGAGCTTGGTCTCCCTGAACATATCAATGTCTACAGCGGGGACTGCACCTTCTATGACCTGCATATCCACAGAAAGGACCAGGCTCTCTATACGGTCATCAAAGACGGCTGAAGCCTCGGCTTTTTCGACATCCGCTAAGCCTACTGCTTTGAGGATGTCAATTTTGGAGGCCAGTTGCTGGTTGAAAATCTGTTTGGCTTTCCAGCTGGTGGAAACAAAAGCCAGGGAGACAGCTACCAGGACGGTCATCACCACAGCATAGCTTATGGTGTAGACGTTGCTTTCTTTATCCACGGGCAAGTCGGCGTTTTATGTTGCTGCGGATGATGAAATGGTCAATCAACGGGGCAAAAACATTGAGTACAAGGATGGCCAGCATCCAACCTTCAGGGTAGGCCGGATTGAGCACCCTAATGATCATACCAGAGACTCCAATCAAAAATCCGTAAATGTATTTACCCGTGTCTGTTTGCGTTGCGGTAACAGGGTCAGTAGCCATGAAAACAGCAGCAAACAGCAAACTCCCGATGATGAGGTGATAATGGGGAGGTACAGCCATGAAGGGGGAATTCAAATCAAATCCGGCATTGGCGGCATTGAAAAGAAAACCGGTGAAAAGTGCACCCACAACGAGCGAAACCATGATTTTCCAGCTCCCAATGCCACTGACCACCAAGATGAGGGCACCAATTAAAATAGCAGGTTTGCTCATTTCACCAATGGATCCGGGAATGAACCCCAAAAAGGCATCCAATGGGGCGTAATGCCCCCAGGTTTGCGTAGTTGTAGAATAAACGGTTTCCGTAGTAGGAACCATCAGGTTGCCGGTCAGACCTACTTTAGCCAAAATAGCATTCGGGGTGGCACCGCTGTAACCATCGGCCATTTGCGCAATCCAGACGTCGTCGCCTGAGATGTCTAACGGGTAAGCAAAGAACAAAAACACCCGGGCGGTCAGGGCAACGTTGAGGACGTTCATGCCCGTGCCACCAAAAGCTTCCTTGCCGATGATTACCGCAAAAATAGAAGCTACCGCAACCATCCATAGTGGAATGTCCGGAGGCATGATAAGCGGAATCAACATCCCAGAGACGAGATAGCCTTCGTTTACCGGGTGACCGCGAAATTGCGCGAAGGCAAATTCCACCCCTAAGCCAGCACCGTAAGCTACTACAATGATGGGCAGCACATGCAGCAACCCAAAACCAAGCTTGTGCCAAAAGCCTTCAAAAAGACCCAGGTACATCTGCTGAGAGACAAAGTGCATGTGTCCCACGTTCAGGATACCGTGCAACAACGCGGGCAACATCGACACAATAACAATAAACATGGTCCGCTTCAGATCGATGCCATCTCGTATGTGCGAACCGCTCTGAGTGGTATGCGGGGGAACGAAGAGGAAGGTCTTGATCGCGTCGAAGGTGCTGTGCATCCAATGGAACCGGGGCAGCTCTTTGGTAGCCGGATCCGGTTTATTGGACAGGTGGGGTTCCAGCTTTTCGATCTGCTCCCAAAGTGGTTTGGAGATCGCGTCGCGCAAGGGTTTAATGGGATCCATATCAGTGCTTGATCAGCTTTGGCTGCGAACGTACTCCAAGCCTTCGCGGAGAATGTCCTGAACATCAATTTTACTGGTGCAAACAAATTCGCAGAGGGCCAGGTCTTCGGTATCTACCTCGTAGATGCCCAAACCCTCCATTAATTCAAAATCACGGGAGAGAATGGCCTTGAGCAAATGCACCGGATAGATATCCATGGGCAAAACTTTCTCGTATTGGCCACTCATGACAAAGGCCCGCTCCTCGCCATGCATGCTGGAATTGACCACAAATCCTTCTTCAGGCGCATCGTTGGTAATGATCGGGTAGGTTTTTGAAGCCGTTGGACGCGGGTACGAAGGAAACAACCATCCGAGCAATTCAGGTTGATCGCCTTCGGCAATGACAGTGACCAAATCGTCGTAAAAGGATAAGTGACCGCTCGGTTCTACGCGCTGACCGGTGAGCAGGTTGCCGCTTATGACCCGCACATGCTCATTCCGCAAGTTGTTGGCGAGCAGTTGTTCCACCCCGGCACCCAGACGTGTCTTGAAGTAGCGGGGTCTGGCCACTTCTGGTCCTGCAAGGGCTACGATGCGCTCGGGATCGTACTTTCCTTCGGAGAAAACTTTTCCGAGCGTAATAACATCTTGTGGACGAACGTACCAAACCCGATCGTTCTTGTTGATGGGATCCAAATGGTGAATCTGCACGCCAACATTTCCCGCAGGATGTGGGCCGTCAAACCAGTTGATTTGAACGTTAGCGGCTTCGTTGAGCGTATCCACGGGTTTATGGCGGACATTAAGATTCAAATGCACTTTGCCGCTGGTTAGTTTGCGCAACACGTCCAGACCTTGCTGGAAAGCCAGCTTCTTGCCCTGCAAAACAAAGTTGTAATCCGGGGCGAGCGGCGAGGAATCGAAGCCAGAAACGTGGATGGCTTTAGGTTCATCACCCGGGTCAGCAATAATGTTGAAAGGGCGCTGGCGAATCAACGGCCAAGCGCCGGTTTCAAGCAAACGCTGAATGACGGCCTGACGATCCAGCGAAGCCGGGTCCACACGGGGCCATTCGCGGTAGCGAATGATCTCGTCGGAGATTAATATAACATCTGTTATGCTCCGCTTTTCCCCCCGGCGGATTTCCACCACCTGGCCGCTTACTGGCGAGGAATAGAGCACATCCGGATTGGCTTTGTCAAAAAACAAAGGATCGCCTGCCAACACTTCCGAGCCTTCCTGGACCAATAATTTTGGAATGGGGGAAAGACCGATGAAATCGCGCGGCTTTACGGCAAAAGTGCGGGCGGAAAAATAGCTTTCCAGCTTGTTTGCGGGATGCCCTACTACCTTGATATCCAGGCCCTTGCGAAGTCTTTTGACCATACTCATTGCCATGCCCTGATTTTGCTGCGGCAAATGTAAGGATAAACATCGTTTTTTTAGGACGCAGAAGGCACTTGCTTTTTGTCTTTACGCCTCATCTTTATCCACCATCTTTATGCGTCCGTCTCCCTTTTCTGGCATCGCTAGTGCAATATTCCTCTGCGTTTGTATAGCCCTTGTAACGCTTTCTTGCGGTCCGCTTCCGGAGACCCAAAACCGCCCCCTCCCCCCCCCAATGCCCGTTCCGGCATCCCCTTCAGCGCAGGAAAGTGAGGCGGCGCCGGACGTCCCCCCCAGCAAACCAGGAGGACTAGCGCCAGCAGGTACCGGAGCACAAAACGGCGACCAGGCTCCAGGCAACGCGGCAGCTGCCGGCAACGCAAGTCGCCAGCAGAGCGAACGCCCTTCGCCCGCCCCCCTCGATTACCGCGACCGGACCTTCCGGCCCTCGCTGCATTCCGCGCGGCTACAGCCCCCAGGGCAACCGCTGGAATTGCCGCTGCTCACGCTCGGTTCCGCGCAGTCGCTCGAGCTGCTCTTTGACGATCTTTCGCCTGTGGTGCGCCCTTACCGATACCGGATTGTCCATTGCAACCGAGACTGGACACCCTCAGAATTGGAAGATTTTCAATACTTGGAGGGCTTTGATCGGGTGGCCATCAACGATTACCAATACAGTACGCTGGCGCTGCAGCGCTACATCCACTACCGCGCACAAGTTCCCGCTCCGGATCAGCGCATCACGCGCTCCGGGCAGTACCTGCTCTATGTTTTCGACGACGACAGACCAGATGAACCTGTGTTAACCCGCCGTTTCTACGTGACGGAAAACCTTGTAGGCATTGAAGCAGAGGTAGTCCGACCACCCGGCAGCCAGGAGCGCAACACACACCAGCAAATTCGTTTTCGGCTGCTAACCCAGAACCTGCAAGTGAACAACCCATACGAGCAGTTGGGGGTGCACGTGCTCCAAAATGGGCGTTGGGACAATGCGCTGCTGGATGTGCAGCCCCAGTTTGTGCGCAACAGCGAATTGGTGTACGAAAGACCTGACCAGCTCTTTGAAGCGGGCAAAGAATGGCGCTTTTTCAGTTTGCGGTCGCTTAGATTCCTGAGCGAACGGGTGGCAGAAATTAGCAACCAAACCACCAAACCAAGCGTTCGGCTGTTTGAAGACGAAGTGCGGGTGTATCAGGCCTACCAGTACCGGGCGGAGATGAACGGGTCCTGGTTTGTGGCCATGGACAACAGCGACCGGCCGGAGGTGGAAGGCGATTATGCTGAAGTAGCATTTTTCCTGGACTTCCCGGCACCCCTCAACGATGGGGATTTGTTTCTTTTTGGCAACATGACGGAATACCGTTTTGACCCTGAATTTCGGCTAACCTATGACCTGGATCGCAAGGGTTATTCTACGACTCAATATTTCAAGCAAGGTGTGTACAACTTTCAGTATGCCTTTGTAGAGAAAGGTTCCAAAGAAGCGGATTTCACCGTTGTGGAAGGCAATTGGTTCGAAGCGGAGAACCACTACGACATCTGGGTGTACTTCCGCGAATTCAACGGTAACTACGACCGGCTCGTAGGGCATTCCCGCATTCGCTCGGTGCGCTGAGGCTCTGAAAAGCAAAAGGCCGACCCCAAAGCAAAAGGCCGACCTCCTGGTGGAGATCGGCCTTCTCAATATCAAAGCGATTAAGCCGGATGGCCTAGCGCGTCTTGATTA
>Ga0209591_10001949_pt1 | contig 25102 bp, 22 predicted proteins | sample MAT01_FD_187207 | JGI IMG/M metagenome (GOLD analysis project Ga0209591, IMG submission 187207) | Freshwater microbial communities from Lake Fryxell liftoff mats and glacier meltwater in Antarctica - MAT-01 (SPAdes) (version 2) | ecosystem: Environmental > Aquatic > Freshwater > Ice > Liftoff... | reverse complement strand
TCGACCGTTCTCGCGGCCGATCCATCCCGGCTGGCTGCGTTGCCGGTTCCGGTCCTCGGGTCACCTCCGTCGAGGATGCTCCCCTGCGGTCCTCACCGTCGCCTTGCCCTCCGGGCGCCTCGACCGTGATCATCGATCGACTTGTTCATTCGCGGGCCCTAAGCCGCGAGGCGCCGGCGCCGCCGCGCCGCAGCCCCCGAGGTGGGTGGCGCAGTAGTGCTAGCGCAAGCGCCCCGCGCGGTGCTGCACCAGCATGCCGACGATCATCGAGGCGACGAAGGCGAGCGCGGGGAGGCTGCCGCTCGCGGCGGCGACGAGTCCCGGACCCGGGCACAGCCCACCGAGGCCCCAGCCGATCCCGAACAGCGCAGCCCCCGCGATCAGCGGGAAGTCGACATCGTTGCGCGTCGGCAAGTGGAACTTGACGTCGAACCACGGATCGCTGCGGCGTTTGGTGAGGCGCAGCAACACGGCGTAGACCGCGACCGCACCACCGATCACCAACGCGAGGCTCGGATCCCACGCACCCGTGACATCGAGGAACCCGATCACCTTCGCGGGCTGGGTCATCCCCGAGATCAGGAGGCCGACGCCGAACAGCGCGCCACTCGCCGCGGCAAGCACGATCGACATCACGGCGCAGCGGCGGCCACAGGTCGCCGCGGTCACAGCGCACCCGCGAGCGAGGCGGTCACCACGCCGGTGGTCATGAACGTCGTCACGGCGACGAGCGACCGGCTCGACAGCCGCGACAGTCCGCACACACCGTGCCCACTCGTACACCCGCTCCCCATCCGTGTGCCGAAGCCGACCAGCAGGCCCGCGACGATCACGAGGGGCAACGATCGCACCGAGGCGCCGACCAGGGCCGGGGCGACCAGGCCGCCGACCAGGCCCACCGCGAGAATTCCCCCCATGAACGCGAGGCGCCAGCCTCGATCGTGGGCGAAGGGCGGCAACAGGGATCCCAGCACGCCGCTGATCCCGGCGATCCGACCATGGGTCAGAAACAGGAGTGATCCTGCGGCACCGATCAGGGCGCCGCCGATGAGTGCAAACAACCAACTCGGAGGCATGGGGCTGCTGATTGCAGCACGAGTGCCAGAGGTCGTTCGGCCGAACTCGACGCGATCCACGCGAACCTCAAAAGCCCTGCACCGCCATGAAACGACAAGGGCGACACCGACTGTTTCGCGGTGTTTCACGGACGAGCCAAACGCTCGCGGTCCGTCGAGTTGGCTCGTGGCCTCCCCCTTGAATAGGATGAAGCCGTGTTGCCCATCGTGCTTTTGCTCTCGGTCCTGATCGGAGTCTCCCTGGGCATCCTCGGCGGAGGTGGATCGATCCTGACCGTCCCGATCTTGACGATGGCCGCCGGCATGGAGACCAAGGCGGCGATCACCTCGTCGCTGTTCGTGGTCGCCGTGACCAGCGCCGCCGGCGCGATCGCCCACGCCCGGGCCGGCCGGGTGCGCTGGCGGATCGGCGTTACCTTCGGGCTCGCCGGCATGGTGGGCGCGTTCGGAGGTGGCCGGATCTCCGCGTACCTCCCCGGCACCGTGCTGATGATCCTGTTCGGCCTGATGATGGCCGCTACCGCGATCGCGATGCTGCGAGGCCCCACCAAGGCGAAGCCGTCGACGGCGACCGAGCTGCCGACCTCCAAGATCATCGCCGTGGGTGTCGTCGTCGGCTTGGTCACCGGCCTCGTCGGTGCGGGTGGTGGCTTCCTCGTGGTCCCCGCGCTCGTGCTGCTCGGTGGGCTCAGCATGGAGCTCGCGGTCGGCACGACGCTGGTCGTGATCTCGATGAATTCGTTCGCCGGGCTCGCTGGTCACCTCGGACACGTCAGCATCGACTGGCCGCTCGTGCTCGCGGTCACCGGCACCGCCGTGGTCGGCTCGTTCATCGGCAGCAAGCTCGCCGGCCGCATCCCACCGGCGACGCTGCGCCGTGGCTTCGGCGTGTTCATCATCGTGATGGCGGTCGTCGTGCTCGGCAACGAGCTGTTGACCTAGCTCGTCGCGCCACCGTGGTAAGACTCGCGCGATGGCCCGGGCCCGACCGTCCCGTAGCGTGCGCGCGCCGGCTGACGTCGATCGGGCACTGGCGGCGGCCGTGCTCGACGAGCTGATCGGCGCCGCGCTCGTGCTGAACGCCCAGCTCATCATCCGGTTCGCCACGCCGGCCGCGACGGCAGCCCTCGGCTTCGAGGTCCCGATCGGCGCCTCGGCCGCGACGCTCCTGTGCGGCGATCGCGAGAGGCGCCCGTTCGCCGAGGCGCTGGCGCAGGGCATCCCGTTCCACGCCGTGATCCCGCGACCGAGCGGTGGGGATGGCGAGCACGTGCGGGTACGCTCGGTGCCGATCGGCCCGGGCCCGCTGGGCTGGCTCGTCTACCTGTCCCCGATCGCCGCGGGCGATCACACGCCCGTCGAGTTCCACGGGATGTGGACGCGGGATCCGCGGATGAAAGAGACGTTCCGGATCATCGAGAAGGTCGCCGCCGAGGAGATGACGGTGCTCGTCCGCGGCGAGACCGGCGCCGGCAAGGAGCTGGTGGCGCACGCGCTGCACGCGCTCTCGCCACGTCACAACGGTCCGTTCCGCGCGATCAACTGCGCCGCGCTCCCCCCGAACCTCCTCGAGAGCGAGCTGTTTGGCCACGCCCGCGGTGCCTTCACCGGCGCGGTCAAGGACACGCCCGGGCACGTCCAGCTCGCCGATGGCGGCACGCTGTTCCTCGACGAGGTCGCCGAGCTCCCCCTCGAGCTCCAGGCCAAGCTGTTGCGCGTGCTCGAGACCCGCACGGTGCTCCCGGTCGGCGCGCGCGATCCGGTCCCGGTCGATGTCCGCATCGTGTCGGCGACCCACCGGGCCTTGCGGGCCGAGGTCGAGGCCGGGCGATTCCGCTCGGATCTCATGTACCGGCTGCGCGTCATCCCGATCCGGCTGCCGCCGCTGCGCGACCGCCCGGAAGACGTGTTGCTGATCGGCGGCAAGATCATCGACGAGCTCAACGCGCGCGGCCGTCGCCAGCTGTCGTCGATCGCGCCCGCGGCGGAGGCGGCGCTCGAGGCCTACGAGTGGCCCGGCAACGTCCGCGAGCTCCGCAACGTCCTCGCGTACGCCTTCGCCATCGGAGAGGGCCCGATCCTCCAGCTCACCGATCTCCCGACGGAGGTCGGGTCTCCGGGCAGCGCCGAGGCCGAGATCTTCGTGCACAGCGAGCCGGCGCCCGTGACCAACGCCGCGCCCGGCGAGGGTCCCGAGGTGCGCCGGATCCGCGACGCGCTGATCCGGACCAGCGGCAATCGCGACCGCGCGGCCAAGCTGCTCGGGCTCAGCCGCGTGACGCTGTGGCGCCGGATCCGTGATCTCGGGATCGCGTAGCGCCGCGCAACGGGACCGCCCGCCTTCGGCGTTTCACCGCGTTTCACCACCACGCGCGGATCGCCGTGGAGGCGCCAGCGCACGCGGCTGGCAGCTGGCACCCCCGATGCACTGCTCGTCGCCATGCAGGCCAACGCGCAGCACGCTCACCGCCACCAGGATATCTCGCCCTTGGCGGCGTCCGAGGCGCGAGGGACCGCGCTCCTGATCGATGTCCGCGAGCCGCTCGAGCTCGCGGGCGAGCTTGGCCACATCCCGGGCGCAACGCTCGTCCCGCTCGGTACCCTCGAGCGGCACCTCGGAAGCTGGGACCAAGCCTCCGTCGTCATCCTGATCTGTCGGTCGGGATCCCGCTCGACGTGGGCCGCGCAGACCCTCCCCCGTGCCGGGTTCCGCCATGTCATGAACATGGCGGGCGGCATGATCGCTTCCACCGCCGCGAAGCTCCCGATCGCGACCACCTGAGGAGATGACGATGTCGAACCTCCAGATCAAAACCTTCTTCGACGAACGCACGTCCACCCTGACCTACGTCGTCTCCGATCCGGTCACCCGCGACGCGGTCGTGATCGATCCGGTGCTCGACTACGATCAAGCGACCGGGACGACGTTCACCGAGTCGGTGGACGAGGTCACCGCGTACGTCTCGCGCGAGGGCCTGCGCCTCCACTACGTGCTCGAGACCCACGCGCACGCCGACCACCTGTCGAGCTCGCAGCTCCTGCGGCGCCGGTTCGACGCGAAGATCGCGATCGGCGAGCGGATCCGCGAGGTCCAGACGACGTTCCAGCCGATCTTCGATCTGCCGGCCTCCGTGCCTACCGATGGCAGCCAGTTCGACCGGCTGCTCGCCGCCGGCGAGGTGCTGCAGGCCGGCAGCCTCGCGTTCGAGGTGGTCCCGACGCCGGGCCACACGCCGGCCTGCGTCTCCTACAAGATCGACGACGCGGTGTTCACCGGCGACGCGCTGTTCATCGAGGACTATGGGACCGGCCGCTGCGACTTCCCACGAGGTAGCGCCGAGACGCTGTATGAGTCGGTCCAGCGCCTGTACGCGCTCCCCGATGCGACGCGCGTGTTCGTCGGGCACGACTATCAGCCGGGCGGGCGAGCCGTCCGCTGGGAGACCACGATCGGCGCGTCCAAGCGGAGCAACCAGCAGCTCTCGGCGACCACGACGTGCGAGCAGTTCGTGACGCTGCGGCGGGCCCGCGACGCCTCGCTCGCCGCGCCCAAGCTGCTGCTCCCCAGCGTCCAGGTCAACATCGACGCGGGTCGCCTTCCCGTCCCCCACGCCAACGGCAACCGGTACATCATGGTGCCGCTCAACGTGCTCAAGCCCGCCGACGAGCTCGGTGAGCCCAGGAAGCGAGGCTGAGGTGACGCCGTCCGTGATCGCCCACACCACCGACCTGAGCGGCGACGATGCCACCGCGTTCGTCCACGCCTGCGCGCTGGCCGCGGCGAGCGGGGCCCGGCTCGTGACCGTGCATGGCAACGCGCCGGCCGCCACCGAGGCCCAGCTGCCCGACGCGGGCCTGCTCAGCGCGCGGTGGGGCAAGCCGATCGCGCACGACCGGATGTGCCACGAGTGCTGCGATGACATCACCGACACCGTGATCGATGCGATCCGGCGGATCGGGCCCCAGCTCGTCGTCGCCGGGACCCACGCACGCCACGGGCTCTCGGCGCTGCTTCACGCCAGCGTCGGAGAGGCGATCGCGCGCAACGTCGGCGTCCCGACGCTGATCGTCCAGAACCACGGCCCCGGCTTCGTCGATGCCGCGACCGGCGGGTTCCGGTTGCGCCGCGTCCTCGTGCCCGCGGGGACCCGCGCCGAGGCGCTCGCCGGGCTCGCCGCCGCCCGCGCGCTGCTGGGCCTGGCGCGCCTGACCGAGGTCGAGCTCGTGGTGGTCCACGCCTCGGCCGACGGCGATGACTTCGAGCTCTCGGATCTCCCGGTCACCGTGTCCCAGACCCGCGGCGAGCTCGAGGGCGTCGTGGTCGCCGCCGCGAGCGAGCGAGGCGCCGGACTGATCGTCATGGTCTCGCGCGGACACAACGGCGTGCTCGACGCGCTGCGCGGCTCCCACACCGAACGCGTGATCCGCGACGCCGGCTGCCCGGTGCTATCGGTCCCGATCTGAGCTCGAGGATCGGCAGCTCGGCGCCGAAAAAAGTAGCGTCGCGGCCGAGAGGCAAACGGAAGCGCATGGGAATCGAACCCACCGTGCCGCCGCTCGCGCGGAGCACCATCGGCTTTGAAGGCCGAGCCCGGCACCAGTCCGAGACGCGCTTCCACCGTCGAGCGTCCCACGGCGTCGGGCTCGTCACAACCACCGGCCCCGCCGATCGAGTCGGTGCATACTGACCCGATGCACCGCCGGTCGCGTCGAACCCAGCGAGGCTGGGAAGCGATCGCGGTGGCGGCGCTGGTCAACGTCGCGGTGGTGCTGGTGCTCGACCGCATCGTCGTGCCCGGCGAATTCTTGGCGCAGGTGGTGCCGAGCGCCAACCCGAGCTCCCAGCCGCCAGCCGCCGCGCCGACGCTGGTCGAGGCCCAGTTCGTGGGCCTGGTGACGACCTTGCCGCCGGCGCTGTCCCTCGAGTCGATCTTGGGCGCCGGCGACGACCTCGGCGGCACCGGGCGCGCGGCCCGGCCCTCGTCGGCTGAGCTGCCGGGCCGGGGCGCGGCCGATCGGGGCGGCGGTGCCGAGGGCGGCGTCGAGACCTGGACCGAGCGTCGCGATCGCGCCGCCGACGCGGCGCTGCGCAAGCAGGTCTGGACCTCGGATCAGGCGTACCTGGCGCCCCGCTCGGCGGGCCGCACCGTGGCGGCCTCGCCCGAGGCCATCGCGCGCCGGCCGGTGGTGACCTACGGCGATCGCGAGCCGAGGCCGCTCGCCGCACAGGGCGCCGCGATCGCGGCCGTCGGTGACGCGACCGGGCTCGGCAACGACGGCGCGCTCACTGCGACGGGCGCCGACGACGCCCGCCTGGGTCGGGAGGGCGCCAGCGTGCCAGCGCGACGCGACGGCGCGACCACCCGCGTCGCCGAGGCCGCCTTCGTCGATCCCGGCGCGCGCGCGGTCGACGTCGCTCGACGCGGACCCGCCGCCGACGATCGCGCGGTCGCGGCGGCGTCCGATCAGCGGGTGCCCGACCGCTTCGACCTCACGCCGCCGCGCGCGGGCGGCAGCCCGACCGGCGAGGGCGTGCCCGGCGTCGCGGCACCCGGCGTCGCCACCGACGGCTGGGGCCACGGCAGCGAGGCGTCGCGCGCGTTGGCTGCCGACGGTGACGGCGGCGCGCCGACCTGGGCCTCGCGTCGTGATCCCTACTTTCTGGAGCTGTTCCGTAAGCTCGATCAGCGCATCGTGTACCCGCGCCAGCTGGCGATCGGGCTGGTGTCGGGGCGCGTCGTCGCCGAGCTGACCTTGCGCGCCGACGGCACCGTGCGCGACATCGTCATCCACGCCACCAGCGGCCACGCCCAGTTCGACGATCAGCTCGCCAGCGCGCTGCGCGCCCTGGGCACGCTGGGTCCGGTGCCGGGAGCGGTGCTGTCGGGCCGTGACGAGCTGCGCGTGCGCATCCCGTACACCTTCAGGAGCCCGATGATCCAGTAGCGCGAGATTGCCGCTCGCGACGGTGGAGGCGCGCCGTATACTCGAGGCAGCCATGGTCACGACAGCGTCGATCGGGCGACGGCAGCGCGGCGCGCGCCGGCGCGGGGGTGTCGGCGCTGCGCTCCTGGTCGCGGGCGTGGCCCACGCGGTCGCGCTCACCGCGGCCGGGGCCGCCGGGGTCGGGCGGGGCTGGGGTGGCATGGGCCCCGACGACGGCGCGCCGACGCGGCTCGCCAAGCCCGAGCGCCCGCTCCAGCCCAACTGCGCCGGCGATGCGGTCCTGGCCGCGGCGCCGCGGGTGCTGCTGTGTGCGTCACCCTTCGTCGACGACAGCGCGGTGTGCCTGCGCGAGGTCGACACCGCGATGCGCAGCGAGCTGCTCGGCTGCAAGATCGAGGACCTGCCCAGCGTCGCGTTCTCGCTCACGCCCATCGACGCCGCGACGCTCAAGCAGATCGACCCCGAGCCGCTGCTCGAGGCGCTGACCGAACAGAAGCAGCGGGCCTTCGAGGCGGCGCAGCAGCTCGCGCTCGACGACAAGGTCGCCGAGGCGGTGAAGGCGCGCGTCCAGCCGCCGACCGCGCAGGAGCAGGTGGCCGAGGTCGCGAGGCCGGACCACGAGCTCGCCCCAGATCGGGCCCGCTTCGTGTCGGAGTACAATACGAAGGTCGACCGACAGACCGTCGCGCGCGGCTCCGATCGCGAGCCGATCGCGCGGCGCTCGCAGGACGAGGCGGTGGCGCCGCAGGCCGATCCGCGCCCGGCGTCGTCGAGCAAGCCGCCCGACGCCCGCCCACCCAGCGACCATCCCGACGCGCCGCCGACGCCGGGCCAGCTCGCCATGCGCACGCCCGGCGCGATCACACCGTCGGAGATCGCCAGCGACGCCCACACCCGCGGCAGCCGTGCCGGCGCCGATCAGGCCGCGGCCGACGGGCTGCGCAGCCGGCGTGGCGACGGCCTCATCGACCAGCGCGAGGTGCAGCCCGAGCCGTCGCGCGGTGAGGGTGGCGGCGGCGGTGGCGGCGCGCCCCGGGTCGATCTGCGGCCGACCCAGGACGTCCTCGAGAGCGCGGTGGGCGGCGGCTCGGTCGATCATCTCGACGACGTCGCCGAGGGCGACGAGACCGCGCTCAACTCGCGCCAGTGGATCCACGCCACGTTCTTCAACCGCATGAAGCGCGCCGTCCATCAGACCTGGGACCCGGTGTCGATCTGGCGCCGCCACGATCCGACCGGCGCGGTCTACGGGCTCAAGAACCGGATCACGCGGGTGCGGGTGAGCCTCACGCCGAGCGGCCAGCTCGCCCAGGTCATCGTGGTCTCGCCGTCGGGCGTCGACCTGCTCGACGCGGAGGCCGCGCGCGCCTTCCGCGCCGCCGCGCCCTTCCCGCATCCACCGGGCGCGCTGGTCGGCGACGACGGGCTCATCACGTTCGATTTCGGCTTCTATCTGCAGATCGACGGTGGCCGCGCCGACTGGAACATCTTTCGGCCCTGACCGGCGAGCTGGCGATCCGGCGAGCTGGCGATCCGGCGATCCGGCGATCCGGCGATCCGGCGAGCTGGCGATCCGGCGTGCGGCGCGGCCCGGCTCGTCGAGCTCAGCTGGCCTTGGTCAGATCTTCGTAGGCCGCGGGCGTGAGCAGCTCCTCGAGCTCGGCGTCCTCGCTGGGCTCGAGCTCGATCATCCACGCCTGGTAGCAGTCGGCGTTGACCGCCTCGGGCGCGTTGGCCAGCGCGGCGTTGACGCGCACGACCCGGCCCGAGATGGGCGCGTACAGCTCGGACACCGACTTCACGCTCTCGATGGTGCCGAAGCGCTGACCGCGGGTGATGAGGTCGCCTTCCTTGGGCAGCTCGACCAAGGTGATGTCGCCGAGCTGCTCGACGGCGAAGCTGGTGATACCGACGGCCCAGCGGCGATCAGTGGGGCGGACCCACTCGTGGTCGGTGGTGTAGCGAAGATCGGTCGGAAATGACATCGGTGCTCTCGAGGTTGGAGGCTCAGACGCTCGGACGCTTGTAGAACTTGCCCTTGACGACGGTGGCCGCGACGTCGCGGCCGCGGCAATCGATGGTGAGCGCGGTGCCGGCGGCGCCGTACGACGGCGGCAGATAGGCCAGGCCGATCGCGCCGGTCACCGAGATGCCGGGGCCGCCGCTGGTCACGACGCCGATGGTCTGCTCGCCGGCGGGCTGGCTGCGATCGACGACGGAATAGCCGTGGCGCGCGATGGCGCGCTCGTCGATGCGAAAGCCGGTGAGCGCGCGGGTGAGCCCGGCCGCCTTCTGCGCGAGCAGCGCGTCGCGGCCGAGGAAGTCGCCACCCTTGTCGAGCTTGACCGCCCAGCCCAGGCCGGCCTCGAGGGGCGACGTGGTGTCATCGAGGTCGTTGCCGTAAAGCGGCAGCCGTGACTCGAGGCGCAGGCTGTCGCGCGCGCCCAGGCCACACGGCTGCACGCCGGCACCGATGATCGCGTCCCACAGCGCGGCGGCGTCAGCGTTGGCGCAGGCCAGCTCGAAGCCGTCCTCGCCGGTGTAGCCAGTGCGCGCGGCGACGGTCGCGATCCCGGCGACCGTGGCGTCGCGAAAGCCGAAGCTCGCGATGCCGGCCAGCGCGCCTTGGGCCAACCCGTCGACGATCGCGATCGCCTGGGGGCCTTGGACCGCGATGAGCGCGGTGGCGTCCGAGACGTCCTCGAGGTCGACCATCGCGCCGACCTGTTCGCGCATCCACGCCAGGTCTTTGTCGCGGTTCGACGCGTTGACGATCACGAAGTACTCGGTGTCCGAGCGCTTGTAGAAGATACAGTCGTCGACGATGCCGCCGTCGGGCCGGCACAGCAGCGTGTAGACCGCCTTGCCGACCGCCGCGCCGCCGACGTCGTTGGTCGTGAGGCGCTGCACCGCTTCGGTCGCGCGCGGGCCGCGCAGGAACGCCTCGCCCATGTGCGAGACGTCGAAGGCACCGGCCGCCGCGCGGACCGCCTTGTGCTCCTTGATCGTGCCAGCGGGATACGACACCGGTAGGTCCCAGCCGCCGAAGTCGATCATGCGGGCGCCGAGGGCGCGGTGGGCCTGGTGGAGCGGAGTGGTCAGGAGCGGCACCGCGGCATCCTACACGAGCGCTGATCGCACCGTCACGCCACCGAGACGTGTTCGCGGGTGACCGCGGCGTCGGGGCTCGGCCCGGCGATCTCGAAGGCGGCGCGGCGCGGCGCGCGCAGCTGCTCGACCTCGTGCCAGCGACCGCGCACCCGGCGCGACAGCGTGAGCCGCAGATCGCCGACCGCGGTGAAGTGGCAGAAGCGCTGGTCGCCGTCGGGGTCGTGGTAGTGCGCGCGGATCAGATCGCGGGGCTCGCACGACAGCTCGCCATCGAGGCGGGCGCTCAGGTTGCCGGCGCGGAACCCGATGCGACCGGTCGAGGTCTCGGCGCGACCGCCGACGAGCGCCTGATCGAGCCGCGTGAACGCCAGCTCCTCGTCGGGCAGGCGCAGCACCGCGACCGTCATCGGCGGCAGCTTCACCCCGCCGCGTCGGAGCCGGGCCGAGAGCAGCTCGAGCACGACGCCGGGTCGATCGTCGAAGGCGTTGCAGTGCGCCCAGGCCCAGGCGTGGGCGTGCTTGGTGCCCCAGACGTGGGTCTGCGCGCCGGGCGCCCCGGTCAGCTCGAGGCGCTCGCCGTCGATGATCAGGGTGCCGGTGAACGCGACGTCCGGGCTGGGCGACTGGAACGTGGTCTCGCCGAGCCCGCCGCTCCGGTACATCACCGGCGGCAACGGAAAGAGCGTGCGCGCGCCGGGTTGCCACGCGAGCTGCCACTCGACGGCGTGCCCGCCGCCCGAAAGCGCGCCGCGGGCATGATCGTGGCCGAGGCGGGCCGGGCCGATGGAGACCGCGAAGGGCTCGCGGGCCGTCGACACCGACGCGATCGGGCTCTTGCGGTTGATGCCGAACGAGCGCGCCGGATCGGTCGCGAAGCGCGCGAACCACAGCTGGCCGTAGGGCTCGCCGTGGCCAGCGCGGGGCGACTCGAGTACGTAGCGCAGCCAGTAGCCGTCGCGGGTCGCGGGGTCGTTCCAGGTCGCGAACCACACCTCGTAGACGCCGCGGCGTTGACCGTCCCAGCGCGCCAGGTTGTCGGCGACGGTGGTCATGGCGCGTCCGGCCCCGGGCGACCCAGCACGCGGGTCGACATCCAGGTCGCGACCCGGCGCGGCGCGAGTCGGGTCCACACCGTCGTGAGCTGGTTGCCGACGCCGGTCACCACGGTGCGGCGGCCGGCGAGCATCGCGCGCACGCCGGCCTCGGCGACGGTGGCGGCGTCGAGCATCGCGGCGTTGGCGAGGCGGCCGTAGTTGCCAGCGCCGGCCACGGCGTGGAACTCGGTACGGGTGCCGCCCGGGCACAGGCAGGCAACCGCGATGTCGCGCTCACGCAGCTCGACGTGGAGCGCCTCGGAGAAGTCGCGCACGAAGGCCTTCGACGCGCCGTACACCGCGAAGTGCGGGGTGGCCTGCCACGCCAGGATCGAGCCGACGTTGAGGATGTACCGGCGCCGCCCCGCCGGCCTCGGCGTCGGCCTCGCCGCGTCGGCGACGAAGGCGTGGCACAGCGCGACCGTGGCGCCGATGTTGAGCGCCAGCAACGCCGCGCTGCGCGCTGGGTCGGTTGTGTCGAATCGCGCGAAGTATCCTGATCCGGCATTGTTGACGAGAATGTCGATCTCCCCGATCGACCGAGCCGCGGCCCACAAACCGGTGGGCCCATCGGCGCTGGCCAAGTCGGCCTCGACCGCGTCGGCCTCGACGCCATAGGCCGCGCGCAGCTCGTCGGCGAGGGCCCGCAGCTCGGCGCCGCGGCGGGCCGCCAGCACGACGTGCGTCCCGCGACGGGCCAGCGACCTCGCGATCTCGCGGCCGATGCCGCTCGAGGCGCCGGTGATCAGCGCGCGATAACCCGTGAGCACCGCCATGGCCGACCGTACTCGATCGGCGCCGGCGCCGCGTACCATGCCGGCTCATGAATCCACCGTTCGAGGTCGAGGCGGACGACGTGGTCGGCCGCGAGGGCGGCTTCCTCGCGATCCGCCGGCTGGGGCTGCGCAACCGCCGCGACGACGGCACGCTGTCGGCGCGTTACCTGTGCGACTTCGTGGTGCGGCCCTACGGCCTCGACGCGGTCGTGGTCGCGGTCTGGCATCGCGACCCGGCCGGCGTCGTACAGGTGCTGATCCGCGAGGGCCTGCGGCCGGCGCTGTGGTTCGGGCGCGATCCGGCGCGCCTGACCCTCGCCGATCCGCGCCGCCGCGCCACGCTGGGGGAGCTAGTGGCCGGGATCCTCGAGGAAGGCGATGTCGGGGAGGCCGGCCTGCGGGCCCGCGCGGTCGCCGAGGTCCACGAGGAAGCCGGCTTCGTCGTCGAGGCCGCCGCGGTCACGCTGCTGGGCGCCGGCAGCTTCCCGAGCCCAGGCTCGATGCCCGAGAAGTTCTACTTCACGGCGGTCGAGGTCGATCCCGCGACCCAGGTCGCGCTGATCGGCGACGGTTCGCCGATGGAGGAGGGCGCCACGACGCGCTGGCGGTCGCTCGACGCCGCGATCGCGGCCAGCGTCGCGGGCGAGCTCGAGGACGGCAAGACCGAGCTGGCGCTGCGCCGCCTGCGCGACGAGCTGTCGGCGGTCAGGCCTTGCCGGTGAGCTCGGCCGCCGCGACGGCGTCGCCGGCACCCTTGGCGTCCTTGGCGTCCTTGGCGTCCTTGGCGTACTCGTCGAGCTTGCGATAGAGCGTCTTGCGGTCGAGGCCGAGGCGCTGGGCGGCGCGGGTCTTGTTGCCGCCCTCGTCCTCGAGGACACGCTCGATGTACTCGCGCTCGAGATCGGCGACCGTCATGTGGCGCGCGACCGCGGCGCCCAGGAAGTCGCCGGGCTTGCGATCGCGGACGTGACCGGGGAGGTCGTCGGCGACGATGTGGTCGCCGCGGCACAGCGCGACGCCGCGCTCGAGGATGTTGTGCAGCTCACGCACGTTGCCGGGCCAGGCGTACCCGAGCATGAGCTGCTGGGCGTCGTGGGCCAGGCGGATGCGGCCCGGCGGCGTCTGCTTGGCGTTCCAGGTCTGCAAGAAACGCTCGGTCAGCGGCAACACGTCCTCGGGGCGCGACCGCAGCGGCGGCAGATCGAGCTGGATGACGTTGAGCCGGTAGTAGAGATCCTCGCGGAAGCTGCCGTCGGCCAGCATCGCCTCGAGGTTGCGGTTGGTCGCCGCGATCACCCGCACGTCGACGCGCTGGGTCTTGGTCGCGCCGAGCGGGCGGATCTCGTGTTCCTGCAGCACGCGCAGGAGCTTGGCCTGGAGCGGCAGCGCCAGCTCACCGATCTCGTCGAGGAAGATCGACCCACCGTCGGCCTCGGCGAACAGGCCGAGGCGATCGGCGCGGGCGTCGGTGAACGCGCCGCGCTTGTGGCCGAACAGCTCGCTCTCGATGAGGGTCTCGGGCACCGCGGCCAGGTTGACCGCGACGAAGGGCAGCTTGGTGCGCGGCGAGTTGTAGTGGATCGCGCGCGCGATCAGCTCCTTGCCGGTGCCGCTCTCGCCGGTGATGAGCACCGACGCGGTCGAGCCCGCGATGCGCGCGACCAGGCCGAGGATCTCCTTCATCGCCTCGGAGCGCGCGACGATGTTCTCGAAGCCGAACTGTCGCTCGACCTCGCGCTGGAGCCGCGCCACCTGCCGGCGCAGCGAGCGCTCGCTCAACGCCTTGCCGATCAGCAGCACCAGCGCCTCGATGTCGAAGGGCTTGGTGATGTAGTCGTAGGCGCCGAGCTTGACCGCGCGGATCGCGGTCTCGATCGAGCCGAACGCGGTGATCATGATGATGTGGGGCGGGTCGGGCAGCGCGCCGATGTCGCGGATGAGATCGAAGCCGTCGAGGTCGGGCATCCGCAGGTCGGTGATGATCACGTCCATCGGCTCGCGGCGGGCCAGCTCGAGCCCGGCGCTGCCGCCGCTGGCCGCGCGCACGCGGTAGCCAGAGTCGCCGAGCTCCTCGACCAAGAGCTCGCGCATCGCGTCGTCGTCCTCGACGATCAGCACCGTGGCGGGCGCATCGGCCATGGCTGTCACACTACCAGACACCCGCGGTCGCCGACGATTGCGTCGGCGCCCTCACACGCCGGCCGGCAAGAACACGCGGAAGACCGCGCCGCCGGTCGCGGCCTCGTCGACCTCGATCCATCCGTCGTGCTCCTTGACGATGCCGGCGCACACCGCGAGGCCCAGCCCGGTCCCGCCCTGGCCCTCCTTGGAGGTGTAGAACGGCTCGAAGATCTTGTCGCGACGATCCGCCGGGATGCCGGGGCCGGTGTCCGACACCTCGACGCGCACGAAGCGCTGCTCGGGGGCCAGCTCGAGGCCGGGCCGCTGCCGCGTCAACGTCGAGGTCTCGAGGGTGACCGCGCCGCCGTCGGGCATGGCCTGGATCGCGTTGAGCAGCAGGTTGAGCAGCACCTGCTGCAGGCGGTCGCTGTCGGCCATGACCACCGGCAGGCCCTCGGCCCGGATGAGGCGGGTCTTCACCTTGGCGGCCGAGAACTGGCTGCCGAGCAGCTCCATCGTCGTGAGCGTGATCGCGTTGAGGTTGACGCGCGCGTTGCCGCTCGGCCCGACCCGGCGCCGCGCGAAGTCGAGCAGCCGCTGGATGATGCGGGTGATGCGCTCGGTCTGCTCGGCGATGATGGCGGTGTTCTTGAGCACCACCTCGGGGTCGTTGGCCCGCTTCTGGGTGGCGCGGGCTCGGCCACCGATGACGTTGAGCGGCGTGCCGACCTCGTGGGCGATCTCGGCCGCGATCTGGCCGATGGTCGCGAGCTTTTCGGTGTGAGCCAGCCGTTGCTCGAGCGTGAGCTTGGCGTCCGACGAGCGCTGGGTCTCGGCGCGCGACTCGCGCAGCGAAAACGTCATGTCGTTGAAGCGCGCGGCGATGGCGCCGATCTCGTCGTCGCGCTCCGACAGGAGCACGTGCGAGAGGTCACCGCGCGCGACCTCGTCGACGCCGCCCAGGAGCTTGGCCATCGGCTGCGTCATCAAGCTGCGGGTGAGCAGGAACACCGCGGTCGTGGTGAGCCCGGCGATCACCAGCACCCAACCGAGCGCGCGCCAGATGTCGGCGTTGACCTCCTGATCGAGCCGCGCGATCGAGCGCGACACCTCGACCATGCCGGTGACCTCGACACCGCGCTCGCTCTTGGCGCGCAGCGGCACCGCGTAGAACAGGTCGTCGCCCTCGCGCTCGATGAGCGCGATCTGCGGCGCGCCGGCCAGCGCGCTCAGCCGTCGGGTCTGCCCGGTCGACAGCACCGGCGCTGGGCGCAGCGGCGGTGTGTCCGGCACCTCGAGCGGGGCGATCACGACCCGCCACGCGGGTCCGTTGCGCGTCATCTCGCGGCTGAGGTCCTTGGCGATCAGCGTGGGGTCGACGTGGGGGATATCCGCGCCCAGCGACTCGAGGATCGCGCGCAACCCCAACGTCGTCGAGCGCGCCTCGTTCTCGACCGCCTTGAGCCGCACGTCCGCACGCTCACGTACCTCGAACACGGCGTACGCGCTCAGCGCGAGCGTCACCGACAGGGCGGTGGCGACCGTGATGCGCATCCCAATCCTCACTTGCGCATCCTAGCTCGCTCGGTCTTTCACCCGGGGGCGGCGTTGCGGCTGTGATGCTCGGCTTGCGTACAGGAGTACGCGCGCCTGCGCTTCTCGCCGCGCCTTGCCCGCGGGCGAAATCCCTTCGCGATCGAGGATGCGCCCGTGCCCGCAGCGTCGGCGGCCACGCCCTACGGGCGCCTGACACGTCGTCCCGGCAGCGGCGGACTACCGTCAGCCTGAACTACCGTCAGCCTGAACTACGGTCAGCCTGAACTACCGTCAGCCTGAACTACGGTCAGTGGGTGACGGGGAGCTCGGTGCGATCGCTGTCGGCGTCGCTGGAGGTCGACAGCGGCGAGACCGGGGTGCCGTCGACGGGACGGACCAAGCCGGAGGTGACCACGATGGGGCGCGGCTTCTCGAAGGGCAGCTTGGCCATCCGCTTGGCGGCCTTCTCGGCCTTCTCGGCGGCCTTCTCGATCTTCTCGGCGGCCTTCTCGAACTTGGCGGCCACGCCCTCAGCGGCGGCCTTGGCCTCTTGCTTCTTGTCGAGCTCGCGCTCCTCGCGCCGCTTCTCACGCATGCGGCGCAGGCCGCCTGCCATGATCTCGGCGATGAGCTGGTCGTACTGGATGCCGATGGCCTTGGCGATGAGCACGAGGTCCGAGTAGCCGGGCGTCAGGCCGGGCAGGGGATTCACCTCGAGCACGTAGATGCGGCCGTCGGCGTCCATGCGCAGATCGACGCGCGCCACATCGCGGCAGTCGAGCGCCCAGAAGGTCGCGCGAGCGATCTTCTCCATCGCCTTCTGCTCGGCGTCGGTGAGCTTGGCCGGGCACTCGTAGAAGACGTGCTCCTCCCACTCCTGCTTGACCTCGTAGTTGTAGACCGGGCGATCGGTGTTCTTCTTGAACTTGATCTCCATCGGCGGCAGCACCCGCGGGCGCTTGTCTCCGAGGAGCCCGACCGTGAACTCGCGGCCCGCGATGTACTCTTCGATCAGCGCGGGCTGACGGTAGCGCTCGACGCAGCTCTTGACGGCGGCGCGCAGCTCCTCCTCGGTGTCGACCACGCTGGTCGCGCCGATGCCCTTCGAGCTGCCCTCGGCGTTGGGCTTGACGATGAGCGGGAACTTCATGTCCGGCGACAGGCGCTCGCGCGGCGACTCCATCAGCTGGAACTTCGGCGTGAGGATGTCGTGTTGGAGCAGCACCTTCTTGGCCAGCGCCTTGTCGAGGGCGATGGCGAGGGTGGCCGAGTCGGAGCCGGTGTACGGCACGCCGAGCAGCTCGCACAGCGCCGGAACCTGAGCCTCGCGGTTGCGACCCTCCACGCCCTCGGCGATGTTGAAGATCAGGTCGACGTCGGCCTCGGCCAGCACGCGAGGCAGGTCGGGCGTCGCCTCGAGGTGCACGACGATGTGCCCTTGGCGCGCGAGCGCGTTGGCGATCGCGATGATGGTCTCGGGCGGATCCCACTCGGCCTCGTCGTCGCCGTTCTTGGCGCGCTTGACGTTGTAGGTGAAGCCGACGCGGATCGGCTGAGCGCGCCCGGGACGCCGTACCACGCCGAGCTGGCTTGCGGTCGCCAGGCCCGAGCGCAACGCCGCCGAGTTGAGCACCGACGCGATGGTGTGACCGTAGCCCATGCCGAGCTGCGAGGTCGCGACGAACAACGCCGCGCTCGGCGCCAACGACGGGATCGCGTTGGCCTCGAGGAAGTAGATGCGCCCGTCGGGGGCGATGCGGAAGTCGAGGCGGGCCAGGTCGCGCAGCCCGAGCGTGCGGATGACCTCGGCCGAGATCTGGCGCACCCGAGCCGCCAGGTCGCGCGGGATGTTGGCCGGGCACCGGAACGACACCTTGCCGGGCTCGACGTTCTTCAGCCGGTAGTCCCAGACGTTGTAAGGCCGGTCGGCCGAGGTCTCGAGCAGGAGCTCGACCGGCGCCAGGATGCCGCTGTCGTGGCCGATGCCGTCGACGTAGCCGACCAGGATGTCGGTGCCCTCGACGTACTCCTCGACCAGGACGCCGTCGGGGTACGCGCGCAGCGCCGACTTCAGCACCGCCGCGAGGTCCTTGGGCTCGCGCACGACCGAGCTGTCGCGGCCGCCGCCCGAGCCGTAGATGCCCTTGCTCGAGCCCTCATGGTTCGGCTTGACGATGACCGGGAACGACAGCCCGGGGCCGCGCTCGGTCACCATCTCGAAGTTGCGGGCGTTGACCAGGCAGGCGCGGGGGGTGTCGACGCCGGCGCGGCCGACCAGGAGCTTGGTCATCCACTTGTCGAGCGTGAGCGCGTTGACGTACGCGTCGGAGCCCGTGTACGGAATCCCCAGCTCCTCGAAGAGCGCCGGGTACAGCGCCTCACGCAGCTTGCCCTGCTGACCCTCGGCGGTGTTGAAGATCAGATCGGGGTCGATCGCCTCGAGCCGCTCGAGCAGCGTCGACGCGGGGCCCGAGACCTCGACCTTCTCGCACTCGTGACCTGCCGCCTCGATCGCCGTGGCGATCGCGTTGACGGTGTCGACGCTGTCGAACTCCGCCTCTTTCTCGGAGTGGCGGACGTCGGTGAGCCGGAGGTTGTGCGTGAACGCGACCTTCATCAGAGACGACCTTTTGTTCTGCCGACCGAGTGCCGACGTTCGCGATCTAGCAAACCGGTGTGACAGCGCGGCGTCAAGCGAAAGGACGTACGCCCGTGCTACCACTTTCGGATGGCCGCTACCGAGTCGATCGACGTCCGCACCACCACGCGCTGCGAGACGATCGACATCACGTCGCTGGTCCGCGCCGCCGTCAAGAAGAGCGGCATCGACTCCGGCATCGCGACCGTCTTCTGCCAGCACACCACCGCCGGCATCACGATCCAGGAGAACAGCGATCCGCTCGTGAAGGCCGAGCTGACCGCGCAGCTCATCCGCATGGTGCCGTCGCCCACGGCCGATGGCGGTGCCAGCGCGGCCACCAACGTGGACGCTCACGTGAAGAGCAGCGTCATCGGTGTCTCGCTGTCGTTGGTGGTCGACGGCGGCAAGCCGACGCTCGGACCGTGGCAGGCGATCTTCTTCTGCGAGTTCGACGGACCGCGCAACCGCCGCCTGCTGGTGAAGGTCGTCGGTGACGTGTGATGCATCGTCGCGCGTCCTCGTGCGTCGATAGCCCTGTGAAGTCCCTCCTCGCCGCGTCGTTCGTGGCGCTCGCCGCATGTCGAGGCAGCGCGCAACCCACCACGCCACGCCCGCCCGAGCCGACCAGCGTCTCGACCGATCTCACGCCCGGCAAGGACCTGTCGGAAGCCCAGCCGGCTGACGGCGCGACCAGCGGCGACCCCGGCGTCCGTCCCGGCACCGGCGGCGGCCGGACCTACGACCTCGAGGAGATCAAGCTGGTCGTCAGTACGGACGCCGGCGGCGAGGCGACCATCGACGCGGTCTCCGCCCTGGCGCTCCTCGATCAGGCCCAGGCGGCCCTCAAGGCGTCGCGCCCCGCCGAGGCCATCGCGCTCTATCGGCGCCTGGCCGCCGAGTTTCCGACCTCGCGCATGGCGCCGGCCGCGCTGTACGACATCGGCGTGCTCTACGAGCGTCAGGGCGACGTCGTGAACGCCGTCGCCGCGTACCGTGATCTGGTGACCCGGTTTCCGACCGGCGCCGAGTCGCTCGACGCCCACCTGCGGATCGCCGGGCTCCTCGCCGAGAAGCGGGACTGGAAGGGCGCCGACACCACGCTGGCCGAGATCCTGACCCGCGCCGACCTCGCGCACGCCGAGCGCCTCGAGGCCCAGGCCCGCCGCGGCTACGTGCAGCTCGAGCTGGGCGACACCGCGCTCGCCGAGACCACCTTGCGCGCCGCGGTCGCGACCTGGACCCGCGCCCAGCGCATCGACGATCGCTACTACATCGCGATGGCGCACTACTACCTGGCCGAGCTGCGCCACCGCGACTTCGCCGCCGTGAAGCTGCGCTCCGCCGATGACCTGCTCAAGGCCGATCTCGTCAAGAAGGAGGCGCTGGCCGCCGCCGCCTACGACGAGTGGCGCGAGGCCCTCGAGCTGCAGGATCCGTACTGGGCGCTGGCCTCGGGCTACCAGATGTCGCAGATCTTCTTCGAGCTGTGGCAGACCGCGGTGACCTCGCCGTTCCCCGACGGCCTCGGCGCCAACGCGCGCGCCTTCTATACGACCGATGTCCACGACCGGGTGCGCCGCCACCTGCAGACCGCCCTCGACGGTCACCAGATGAACGTCCGCCTCGCCGGCGCCTACGGCGTCACCAACGCGTGGAGCGAGGCGTCCAAGACCCGGGCCCTCCAAGCCGCCGGCATCCTGGCCCGCGAGGCCCGCGGCGAGATGGTCGCCACCGTCCCCGAGCTGCCCCCGACCGCGCAGACCGGGCCGGTGAAATAGTTCGTCACATCGGCGCGGTGAGCTGCACTACCTCAGCATGACGACGCCGTTCGACCCGCAGCTCGCGAACGACCTTAACATCGAACAGGCGCTCACGGATCGAGGTGGGTTGTCGCCGGGGCGGCTGCCGGCGACGGCGCGGCTGATGCCACGCACGCAGATCTTCCTGATGCAGGCGCCCGGTGGCGGCCTCGAGCTCGGGCCGGCCAGCGAGCAGGCGGTCGCGCGCGCGTCGGCGTCGAGCGGCGCGCTGCTGCCCGAGGACGTGCGCGGTCGTTTCGAGTCATCACTCGGCACCGACCTGTCGGGCGTCCGCATCCACACCGGTGGCGAGTCGGCCGACGCCGCGCGCTCGGTGAACGCGCGAGCGTATACCACCGGCAACGACATCCACTTCGCCGACGGCCAGTACCAACCGGCCGATCCGTTCGGCCTCCACCTGCTGGCGCACGAGGTCGCGCACACGGTGCAGCAGGGCGGCCGACCGGTCGCTACCCAGGCCAAGCTCGAGGTCTCGCAGCGCGGCGACGCCGCCGAGGTCGACGCCGATCGGGCGGCCGACGCGATGATCGCGGGCGAGGCCACCTCGATCGGCCACGGTTTCGCGTCGTCGTCGCGGCTGATGCGCGAGGAGATGGACGCCAAGTACTACGAGTGGGCCGCTGACGACGGCGAGAAGCGTGCCGCGCAGAGCGGCTTCCAACAGAGCCACGCCACGATGGGCGTGGTCACCGCCAGCAACGTCGGCGACAGCGCCGCCGCCGACTCCGAGATCGCCAAGATCCGCGAGTCGGACGACGAGTTCATGAAGTACTTCGGCACCATGCACCTGCCCGACGAGCGGATCAAGAACGCCTACGGCGACAACCAGAAGGCGGTGAGCGCGCTGTCCGACTTCACCGCCGAGAGCGGCGTCGAGAACACCACGATCACCAACTTCAAGGTCCAGTACCAGCGGCTCATGCTCGACTTCGAGCGCCTGAGCTCGATGGTTGCGATGTCCGGCATCAACGGTGACCAGTCTGGCGATGCCGCGGCCAACGAGCTGGTGAAGCAGGTCAACCCAGGCGCCGCCGAGAGCGCCGCGGTCCACAAGGATACCGACTCGCCCGACGCCGCCGGGGCCGGCGTGATCGCCGTGAAGCGCGCCGAGGCGGTGAAGTGGAAAGAGGAGATGACCCAGGCCTCGGCCGAGATCGGGCCCCACGAGCTGCAGGTCGCCGCGGCGCAGAACGCGTACCTCACCGCGTGCAACGAGATCGCAGCCGGCCTGGTCGCTCGCAAGGAGCCCCAGGCCGCGACCGACCTCAAGAGCCTGCAGGCGACCATCGATCAGATCAAGGGCATCGCCAAGGCCATCGCCGGGCTGGCCTCGAAGGCGGTCGGGGGCGCGCTGGGCGGCGTCGTCACCAGCGCCATGGACTGGAATGCGGGCGCGCAGAAAGCAGATCATGACGCGCGTGGCCGGGGCTCGGCGGGTGGCAGCAGCGTCGTCCTGCCCCCCGTGGGCATGCCCTACGAGCAGAGCCATGGGGACGTCGACATCAAGATCACCAACGTCAAGAAGACAAAGGGCCAGGAAATCGGCGCCGCAGTCGGCGATGGCGTTGCCGGCAAGATGCCCGACATCGTCGGCGAGATCGTCGCCCTCGGCTTCACCGCCAAGCTGGCGACCGCACAGGCCAAGGCCGACGCCGCGCTCGAGACCCAGCAGGCCGCTTCCAAGCGCGCGCAGATGACCGCGCTCAACGAGAAGTACATCCTGCTCCGCAAGGCCGCCGAGGACTTCGCCAAGATCGGCGCCCAGCTCGAGCGCGCCAAGAACAACTACCGGCGCGCGGTGATGGAGTACGCGCGCGCTGCTGACCGCACCGGCGGTCGCAACAGCAAGAAGATGCAGACCCTCGCCGCCTTCCTCGGCGAGGCCGATGCCTACCTCGCGCAGTCGAAGGGCACGATCGCGATCGGCAACAACGAGAAGGCGCAGGCCGAGCGCACCAAGGACAAGCGCGGCAAGATCACCCTCGCCACCGGCGACGACGCGATCCGCTGGTGGGACATCAAGGAGGAGAAGCTGACCGCCAGCGACGGCAAGACCTGGCGGATCAACAAGCATGACGTCAAGCTGCCGGTCGGCGCCAAGGCCAAGTCGGCGCAGGGTGAGGGGCAAGGCAATGAGGGCGCGGCCGCGACTATCGAGAAGGAGCAGGCCCGCCTGGAGAAGAACGAGGACTGGATCGGCAAGATGCGTGGCCCGATCGCCGCGCAGCTCAACCTTGGGTAAGGTACTTACGCAGCTGGGCTTTGACCCGCTCGAACCGCTTGCGCAGCGCCGCGGCATGGCGATCGCAGGCCGCGGCGTCGGCCTCCTCGCCGAGCAGGACGTGCGCGATCTCGCGCCAGCCCAGCTCGCGATCGACCCGCAGCACGAGCAGGATTTGATCGTCTGGATCGAGCTGGGCCCGCAGCGTCGACAGCTCGTTCTTCGAGCTGGTGCGCAGGTGGAGCGCGGTCGTCGCGCGCACCTCGGCCGCGATCGCGCTGGCCGGCGCTTGCGACAGCGGCACGCGCTCGCCGGGGTCTCGCCCGCCACGCACCCGCGCCGCCGCGTGACGCGCCAGCATGTAGCACCACGTCCTGGTCGAGCAGCGACCGTCGTACCGGCCGAGGCTGCGCCACAGCTGATCGGCGAAGGTCGAGAACGCGTCGGTCGCCTCGACCTCGTCGTGCAGCACGCCCACCAGCCAGCCGTAGATCTCCGGACCCCAGCCGCGGACCGCGCGATCGGTCGCCTCGTCGAAGGCACGGGCCGCCAGCAGGGCGGCCAGCTCGGCCTCGAGCGCACCGCGATCCACCGTCATCGCGCCGCGGTCGTGGTCGCGCCCAGCCAAGTGTAGCGGTAGGGCGGAAACCACTCCACGTAGCGGTCGTGGCTCTTACCCCACGCCGCCTTGTACTGGTACAGGCTGGTCGGCCCCAGGACGATGTACTCGATGTAGCCGACGTTGGTGCAGGTGTCGCAGTTGGGGATGTCCGCGGTCTTGCCCGACAGGATCGTCGAGCCGTCGCCGATGCGCTCGAGGGTAAGCTCGCCGCGCATGCCCTTGCCCTCGATCCGGTTCCAGTTCTCGTAGCTGTAGGTCGTGGCGTCCTTGCGCAGCAGCTTGACCTCCCACGGCGTGTCGCCGCCCGGGTCACCGCGCCAGCGCCCGTCGCGCGGATAGATCGTCTGTGGCGCATGGTTCGGCGCGGGCCGCGTCGCCGCGAAGGCGATCACGCCGCCGCCGATGGCCAGGAGCAGCGCGGCCGCGATCGCCAGGCGACGCTGGCGAGCGCGTCGCGGCCGCAACGGCGTGAGCGGTGGCGCGAGCGCGGCTCGCATCTCCGACGCGGTGGTCGGGCGTCGCGCCGGGTCGATCGACAGCGCGCGCGTCACGACCGCGCGCATCGCCGCCGGCACGTCGTCGGGCAGCCCGCCCGCGCTCGGCGGTGGCCCGGCGCCCGACGGTGGCCGCGCGCCGGTCACGCACTCGACGAACAGCACCGCCGCGGCCCACAGATCGCTGCGCGCGTCGGGCGCTTGATCGTGCTCGGGCGCCATGTAGCCCGGCGTGCCCGCGCTGCGGGTCAGCGTCCCGACGATCGTCGCGCCGCTCACCGCCACGCCGAAGTCGAGCAACTTCACGCGATCGTCGGTGGTGACAAAAACATTGCGCGGCGTGAGGTCGCGATGCACGAAGCCGCGATCGTGCGCGTAGGCCAAGGCCGCGAGCACCCCGTCGAGGATGGCCGCCGCTTCGCGCACCGGCAGCGTCTTTCGCCGACCCAGGCGCGCCGCCAGGGTTTCGCCGAAGAGCAGCTCGAGGACGAGGAACGGGGTGCCCTCGTGATCACCGACGTGGTGCAGCGTGACGATGCCGGGATGATTGAGCTGGGCGGTCGCCTCGGCCTCCCGCTCGAACATCTTCGCGAGCCGGGCGCGCTCGTCGGCGTCCCGCCCGCTGGTGCGCGGCACCTTCACGGCGACCTCGCGGCCGAGCCTGCGATCGAGCGCGCGATACACCGTCGCCATCCCGCCCGCACCGATGCGCTCGCGAAGCTCGTAGCTTCCACCGAGCACCGTCCCCGCTGGCAGCGTCAGCGCCGGAGCCTGGAACGGCGCGTGCGCGATGGCGCGGATCGCGCTATCCAGCGTGGTCGGCGTCTCGCCGACGGGTGAAGGGCCCGACATCACCCCGATAGTACGCAAACCCGACCGCGATCCTCACCCCGATCTCTGCCAGGATCCATCCTGAAAAGCCGCGGATCCCCGTTGACTTGAGAGTGTCTGTCGCCTATACAAGCGCGGCCTAGAGCCCTCCGGCTCTGAGATTGCTAATTCCCCAACCATTACGCTGGCGTAGCTCAACCGGTAGAGCACCTGACTTGTAATCAGGAGGTCGCGGGTTCGAGTCCCACCGCCAGCTCGGCGCATACCAACCAGCCGTCTTCAAAAAGTTAGAGGTCACGTCAGACCAGGCCGATGCGACATCATGGAGGAGTTCCCGAGTGGCCAAAGGGAGCAGACTGTAAATCTGCCGGCTCCACGCCTTCGAAGGTTCGAATCCTTCCTCCTCCACCGGGACCACGACCTTCTTTGCGGGTGTAGCTCAGCGGTAGAGCTCCAGCCTTCCAAGCTGGATGTCGTGGGTTCAAATCCCATCGCCCGCTCTCTACTTGAACCAATCAGATTCGATTCGCCCTCTTAGCACAGTGGCAGTGCACTTCCTTGGTAAGGAAGGGGTCATGAGTTCAATTCTCATAGAGGGCTCCAGCTACTAATCACGATCGCGTCAACGTCACGTCGCGCAACGCCTCAGCGCTAAACCAGGCACGTAGGAGAACGTCATGTCGAAGGAGAAGTTCGTCCGCAACAAGCCGCACGTCAACATCGGGACGATCGGCCACGTCGACCACGGCAAGACCACGCTGACGGCGGCGATCACGAAGGTGCAGGCGTCGAAGGGCTTGGCGAAGTTCACGG
>Ga0209591_10001939_pt1 | contig 25202 bp, 18 predicted proteins | sample MAT01_FD_187207 | JGI IMG/M metagenome (GOLD analysis project Ga0209591, IMG submission 187207) | Freshwater microbial communities from Lake Fryxell liftoff mats and glacier meltwater in Antarctica - MAT-01 (SPAdes) (version 2) | ecosystem: Environmental > Aquatic > Freshwater > Ice > Liftoff... | reverse complement strand
TGCCAAGCTAATGATGATGACAGCCACACCGTTTAGTAAAAATATAGAGGACGTAAATAATCAATTATCCTTGCTCCCACAGCCTTATGATGAGCAATCAACACATCTTTCTTTAAGTGTCAAAACAAACAAATGGTTCGTGCAAACGGTTGGAGAACTATCTGAGTTGCCACCTTGCTTTGTATTAACTACTCCTACTGTCGTCAAATACTTTGGTCAATATGATGAAAATGGAGACCGATACGTATTTTTTTCAGAAAGTGATAAGCGATATTTTCCACGTCTTTTACATCTTCGTACAATACATTATCAAAATCCTCTTGAAAATTTCCTCATAGAATTATTGGAAAGTAAATTATTGAAACAAAAACCAAAATCCAACTTACAACAAGATACTTTATTCGATTTAGACGAATTTATTGAAGTGGGAAAGAGAAACCCACTTTTTGAAAGTCAGATCGTGCATCAGTTTTGTTCTTCACCTGCTAAAGTACAGGACTTAGTTAAACGTATTATCGAGGGGAAGCTGAAAATTGAATTTGCTCAACAAAATGAGTTAACTACATATTTAAAACAAAATGTTCCGTTAATCAGCCAATCTAAACAAGCAGAACATGATACGAAGTTTACTGAATTGATAAAAATATTAGACAGCGCAAGTGGTGAAAAAGTAGTCGTATTTTGCATTTACCATGAGACTGCTCAGGCATTAGTTCAAGGGATTAAAGAGCATCGACCCACAATAAGTGTAGAAACTACATCCAATTTAAAACCAGGGCAAGCCGAAAAAGTTTTAAGAGCTTTCTCTCCTATAGCAAATGAAGTTGATGAAAATGAGCAATATACCCCCGTCAATGTCTTAATCGCCACAGGTGCTATTGCCGAAGGGTTTAATCTACAAGATGCAGCTATCTTGGTGAACTACGATCTATCTTGGACTGTACTCCAATTAGCACAGCGTATGGGAAGAATTCTCAGACCATGGCATGAACCCAGAGAGATTGCCATTTATAATTTTATTCCTTCAACTATAACAAATTCGGATTTACATGTTGCAATGAATTGGGGACGACGACTGGCAAATTATGGTGAGCAACATCGCTCTTTTGCAGATATTCCTATCCTTTTACATCCAGACAAGATTTCGGAAGATGTGGAAATGATAGAATTGGCCCGCAGTTTGCAACACTTTGACCAAGTTGATCTTAACTTAGATCAAGTATTGGAGTTTATTCAAAGTGCGGACCAACTTCGTACAACTTCATTTTATGACGATCTCGCAATTATTTCTTTTGAAGATAGAGAATTTATAGAGCAACTACCCCCAGCGATACGTAGCGCACGAATGACAAAAGGACGTAAATGTCTTTTTGTATTATTTCAAAATCGTAAACGTTACTATCCGGTTCTGTTTGATAGTACTGGGAACATTCTTATTAATAGCAACAATCCTGATGCTATAATGAAAGAAATCAGATGTGATCGTAATGAAATGCGAACACCAGTTAACTTATATCCTGAAGATGACGAGTTTGATGAATGGATCGAGGTATCAAAAACTAACTGGGCACATGACATAAATATCGAGGATGCCACAGTTCAAGTCATATGCAGCTTAGCCCTTATACCTTCTGTGCGCTAAATACCAAACTTCAAATGCACAATCCGGTTGACGGTGTTCCGCAGATCAGATAGCGACGCAGGCCAATTCAAATCGAGCGCAAGCCAACGTTCCGCATAGCGATCATACATCGAGACATCCCCCAGATGAGCAATCCGGTTATCCCACGCTACGATGTCGGCGGTATTGCGAAGTCCCCATTTAAATACCGCGCTCGTCTTGGATACCATATCGTTCAGATGAGTCCGCCGTGCCTGACTAAACCCCATCACTTCCAGCAGCATCTCCGCACCAGAAAAGCGATTCGCCAGCGTCAAGATCAGCATTTTTACGTCGGCCTCGTCGAAATACATTAACAGCCCTTCGGCAATAAATAACGCCGCCGGACGCTGTTCAATATCGTCCAGCCACGAAAAATCCAAAACGGATTTTGCGATGTAACGGTGACGCGCATCCGGCGAAATGAACTTCTCGCGGATTTCAATCGATTCCGGTAAATCTAGTTCGTACCAAAGGATGCGCCCGTTATCCATGCGAAAGTAGCGCGTATCTAATCCCGCGCCGAGGTTGACGATCACACCATCTGGGTTGGCGGCGATAAATGCCCGCACCTGCTCATCAAAAATCTCGGTACGAATAGCAACACCCGTTTGCGTGGCATTCCCGTCCGCAAAGCGCGAAAAATCATAATCGATTCGCGCCATCATCTCGACGGCTTTTTCGTCGTTGATGATTCCGTCAGGACGCTGCGTTTCTATCGCACGCGAATACAGCGGGATCAACATCGTCTCTGGAACACCTGTCAATTTTTCAGTCGAAACCTTCTCGCTCATACGGCTTTCCGTTCGTTATACGATATAATAGGGATAATTGAACCACAAAGAGACGAAGGATACAAAGATTTATGACTCAAAATGGTTTTCACTTTGATTTATCCGATTACGCGCCTTCTGTTGATCTCGCCAGTGCGGAAACGATGCCCTCACGCTGGTATACCGATCCGGCTTTCCTTGAACTGGAAAAAGAAAAAATCTTCTGGACGACATGGCAGCCCGTCGGACGGTTGGATATGGTGGCGCGTCCCGGTGATTATTTCGCTTGCGAGGTCGTGGGCGAACCGTTGGTTGTCACACGCGGCACGGATAATGAGCTTCGCGCTTTTTATAACGTCTGTCGTCATCGCGGCGCACAGGTGGCGCGGGGCAAGGGCAATCGTAAGAGCCTGCAATGTATGTATCATGGCTGGACGTATGGCCTCGATGGGCGCTTAATCGGTGCGCCGGAATTCGATGGCGTGGCAAATTGGCAAAAGCAGGAAGTTTGCTTGCCACCGGTGAAGGTCGAAGCATGGGGGCCGTTCATCTTCGTCAATCTTGACCCCAACGCGCCGCCGATGCGCGAGACGGCCTATGGGCAGCTCGCGGACGAAATCGCGGCGAAGGGTTTTAAAATCGACCAGATGCGCCAATTCGAGCGACGCGATTATCTGATCGACTGCAATTGGAAGGTTTATGTCGATAATTATCTGGAAGGCTATCATCTGCCAACAGCACATCCGGGACTGTTCCGTGAGATTGATTACGATCAGTATCGTGTCGATACCTTCCGCCATCATTCGTCGCAATATGCCCCCATTCGTCCTGCCGCCGAAGGTCAGGTGCAAGGACGTGACCGTCGTTACATCCGTGACGAGGGCGAAGGTGAAGCGCTCTATTACTGGATTTTCCCCAACGTCATGTTGAATATCTACCCTGATAATATGTCGATCAACATCATCCTACCTGCCGGACATGATAAAACGCTGACGATCTTCGAGTGGTATTTTGAAGAACCCGGCACAGGTGAAGGCTGGGAAAGTATGCAGCAGACCATCGCCTTCAGCGACGAAATCCAGCAGGAAGACATTGAAATCTGTGAGATCGTACAGAAGGGTTTAACCTCGCGCTCGTATGATCGAGGGCGCTTCTCCGTCAAGCGCGAGAACGGTGTGCATCACTTCCAAACGCTGGTACATGAATATCTGACGCGGTGATAGAATCGCGGACAGGAGTATGTTAAAGAGCGTCATCATTATGCTGCCTGTCCGTACCGTAAATCAGTCCGATATTATGAGCAAGTCTTCTTATTCTTCAAAGGAATAATCTATGAATTCGCACTTACCTCGTTTGGAAACTGAGCGCCTGATTTTACGCCCACTAGAAATGACCGATGCGACCAATATTCGACAGTTGGCGGATCACCCCGAAATCGCCGCCAATTTGCTTACCATGCCGCATCCCTATCCCGAAGATGGCGCGGTAGAATTTATCGAGAAGATGCAGGATGCGATAAATGCACGGGAAGATTTTGTCTTTGCAATTACTGCCAAGCCGTCCGATAACCTGATTGGCGTTATTGGTCTGCACCCGCGTAAGGAACATCATCGCGCCGAAATCGGCTATTGGCTCGGTATCCCTTTTTGGGGCAATGGTTATGTCTCGGAAGCAGCCCGGCGCGTGATGATTTTTGGTTTTGAAGAACTCGGCCTAAATCGCATTTATGCCTCGCACTTTACCGATAATCCCGCTTCGGGCAAAGTGATGCAGAAAATCGGCATGACCTACGAAGGCACACTGCGCCAACATTGGTATCGTTGGGAACGTTACCGCGATACATCCTACTACAGCATTTTGCGTGAGGATTATGATGCCCTTAAAAACAAAACAGCCCCGAAGGGCTGAGTTGTGCAGAATCTGCTTTTTTGGGTGGGACGCACCTCGTGTGCTATCCCGAAGGAGTGTTAGAGGTACGTGCCCCCAAGATTGACTAACATAATGTCGATCACCTCCTCGTAACTAAGCCATCGATAAAAATACTATAGCACGATTTTTCTGCGAATGCAAATTAGATTTGTGTAGAATTTTATACAGATTTGCACCCTTATGATAGTAAAGCGTACTTTCTGACCCGATCAAACATTAATCAGGGAACTTCCCAACCACCCGCAACGGGCAGAACATGTCCGGTCACAAAAGATGCTCCGTCTGAAAGCAGCCACTCGATTGCGCTGGCGACTTCATTCGGTTCGCCGATACGTCCCATCGGGTGAAAACTCGCCATGTACACTTCGGATTCAGGTGTGCCGCCAGAGAAATCCATAAACATGGGGGTACGAATCGAGCCAGGGCAAATAACATTGACACGGATGTTCTGTTTGGCATATTCCAGTGCGGTGGTTTTAGTCAGCGCAATCATGCCGGCTTTACTGGCGGTATAGGCGGGTAGGCCGGGGAAAGCGATCACACCAATTACGGACGCGATGTTCACAATCGAACCACCGCCAACTTTGAGGATTTCGGGGATGGCATATTTCATCACATGCCATGCACCCGTAATATTCGTCTGGATAACATCCTGCCAATTTTCCTCTGTACAATCGACTGTGTTGGCGACACTACCAACTGCCCCCGCACTATGGACGACATGATCTAAACGCCCGAAGGATTTGATCGTCGCGGCGATTAGCGCTTCTACCTCAGTCGCATTGACCACATTCGCTTGCGTAAAATCGGCTTGCTTGCCATTTTTGCGAATAATGTCAACGGTTTCCTGCCCTTTAGCTGCATTTCGGCCAGAAACCATAATTTTTGCGCCCTGACCTGCCAACAAAATCGCCGCCGACTGACCGATGCCGGAACTACCACCCGTAACTAAAACAACTTTCCCATCAAATTGTCCCATACCAAGCGCTCCTGTTTTGAAGTAGATGAAGAGAATATAGGAAATTGAACCGTCGGGGTACAATGTTAGAAATTACAAGCGACTTGCTATAATCTTAACGAAGATTTCGTTAAATTACGATCAAAAATTGGGTGTTTCTGTGTCACTGGAAAGCACCTGCGTTTGAAGGGCTTTGCGGCGGACACGGCGGCGATAAAACCAGTAGACACCTAGAATTACAATCACTACTAGCGCTATCAACAACAAAGGCTGATAGCGCTCCAAACCAGCCAAGATGTCACGCCAATTTTCGCCCAGCACAAATCCGGCATACGTCCAAAACCCTGTTACGAGGGCAGACATCGCCGCCGAATACACGATAAATTTAGGGATAGGCATCCGGCTCATACCTGCTGTAAGTGAAACTGCACTTCTCAGGACTGGAACCGCTCGCCCAATAAAGACGAATAGGCCGCCATATTTAGCAAACAGGCTTAAGGCGCGGTCAAGTTCATTTTCAGAAACGGAGAAATATTTGCCATACCGCCGGACGAGGGCGCGTACAGCACTCTCACCCGCATACGCACCGATCCCATACAGGACGAGAGACCCGATGATCGCGCCTGCAATCGCGGAAAACCACACGCCAAAGAAGGATAGCTTACCTTCCGCCACCAAAATTCCGGCAAACGGCAACAGCGGATCGGTTGGAATCGGTGGAAAGACATTTTCTGCGAACATCACCAGAAAAATACCCGGATAGCCGATTGCTTCCACGAAATTTTCAATAAACCCGATAATCTGATTTGCAAAGTCGCTCATTTTATCATTTTACACAATATAGGGCGTACTTGCGCCCGTTTTACTCATGCCGCGAGGATCAATCGTCACGTCAATGCAGGCCGGCAGACCACTGGCAAATGCCCGCTGCAAAGCATGGCCTAAATCATTTGGATCATCCACATGCTCCCCATATCCGCCCATCGCCTTGACGATTTTATCGTAGCGCGTGGGCGCGAGTTTGGTTGCAATCGCCCGTTCTTCACTCACCATACTGACCTGCGGCGTACGAATCTGTCCCCAACCGGAGTCGTTGCCGACGATGCTCACAATCGGCAGATTAAAACGGAGCGCCGTATCAAACTCAAATCCGTTCAGCCCAAACGAACCGTCGCCGTTGATAATCAACACGCGCTTATCAGGATATAAGTGTTTCGCCGCAATCGCAAACGGCGCACCGACTCCTAAGCACCCCAACGGCCCTGGATCAAGCCACTGCCCCGGATATGTCAGGTCGATCACCTTCGCGCAGGCACTCACGATATCGCCACCATCCCCGACTAAAATAGTATTTTCGTCGAGAAAGTCATTGATCGCGCCGCCCATCCTAAAATGATTGATCGGCACATCCGGCAGCGTCTTCCATGTCTCAAGCTGGGCGTTTTTCTTATCTTCATCTTCGCGCAAGTCGCGCCCCCACTCATCCCAGCGCAGCCCTTGTAAACCTTCAACCAGCGCTTCCAGTATCAAGCGCGAATCCGCACAAATTGCAACTTCCGCCGTACGATTATGATTCAATTCTTCAGAGTCGTTTTCGATCTGGATGATTTTACTGTCAGGATTCCAGCCGTCTTTGCCATACTTGAGGCGGAAATCGAGCGGAGTGCCGATTAAGAGGACGACATCCCCTTCCCGCAGTGCCTTACCTCGCGCCGATTTAAAACAGTTGGGATGCGTCATTGGCAGAGTCCCGCGTCCGCCGCCGTTGGTCAGCACGGGGATTCCAGTTGCGTCGGTGAGTTCACGCAGCGCATCAGCCCCTTGATCCCAATAGACCTGCGTCCCGGCGACGATGACGGGCTTTTTAGCGGCACGGAGCAAGTCGAAGATTTGCGCTATCGCGCCAACTTCTGGCTCAAGTGGCGCAATCGTCACGCGGGGATGAATGTCCGGTGCATCAACGGCATTAAACAGCACATCAAATGGCATTTCGATGAAGACCGGGCCAGGTCGTCCACTGAGCGCGGTTTTGAATGCCTCCGCCATCAACGCGGGGATCGATTCCGTTTCCGTCACGGTAAAGCTGGCTTTGGTGAATGTCTTGAACATGTCGGTTTGCGGCATTTCTTGCAGCGCACCCATGCCTTTGGTCTTAAGTGGGGCAGCCCCGCCGATTAGAATCATGGGACTCCGTGCCTGATACGCATTCGCCACACCTGTCACCGCATCGGTCACACCGGGGCCAGCCGTTACCGCCGCCACGCCAATATTGCGCGTCAGACGGGCGTGCGAGTCAGCAGCATGGGCGGCGGCCTGCTCATGCCGGAAGTCGATTACAGCGATGTCATTATTGAGGCAGCCTTCGTAAATAGGGAGGATATGCCCGCCGCACAGCGTATAGAGCGTATTCACGCCTTGCGTTTTGAGTGCGCGGGCAATCAATTCCCCGCCGAGTGTAAACATAAGATTTTTCTCCAAAAAATGAATTAATCGAACAGCGATTAGTTTAACGCAGAATAGAGTCTAAGGCATGGGAGTGTAGGTTAATCATATCAATCTCCGATCGAATAAAATCTGGCATAATCGCATAATGAAGAGAAATAAGCCTTATAATAAGCTGAAAGAAAATAGGAGTCGTTGAATGTCAGATTTGCAAACACTCTATGCGGAAATTGACCGACTTAAACCACACGACCTAATTAGGTTACAGGCGTATATCGAAGAACGCGCTCAAAGTGTTGTGTACCTCCTATCGTCAGATCATCTTAAAGCAATTGACGAGGCTGTGCGTCCTGTACAAGACGAAGCTGCGAACATGACCGAAGAAGAAATCAATGCCGCGATTGACGAAGCGATTGCAGAGGTGCGGCATGAGCGAAAAAGTGCGCGTGGTAATTGACACACAGCTTTTTCTACGGGCGGCAGTCAATCGTCAGTCACTTGTCGGGAAAATTATTTTTGATCTTGCCGAGCGTTACGTCCTTGTCTTTTCTGTCGAGACAAAAAATGAAGTTAAAGATGTACTTACACGCCCTAAGCTGAGACTAAAATTTAAGCAGTTGACTGATGAAGTTACAGAAAAGGTTCTCAAAATTTTCGATTCGGCTGTCCTTATTAAATTACCCAACCCAATTCCATCAGTTTCTCGTGATCGAAAAGACGATATATTTTTGGTCTGCGAGATTGAGGGAAACGCCCGTTATCTTGTAAGCGAAGATAAAGATTTGCTTGTTCTTAATCCCTACAAAGGCGTTCAAATTGTGGATGTGCCAGCTTTTTTTACGCTGGTGCAAACATCTTTCGAAGATACTTCCGAATAAAATTATCCGATATTGCTGCATATCAAAGGCAGTTAAGATAGAGCATTCATCGAATGAAGACTAAATGTATAATGCTGGAAATGATGCTTTATAAGACAAAACTTGATTGAGGCCGAATGCACATACTCGATACACAAATTGACACGCACGACGAGCGCTACAGACAGAATGACGCGCATAATCGGGGGCTGGCGGCACAGCTTCAGGAACGGATGGCGCAGGTATACGAGGGCGGGGGAGAACGCTATCAACAGCGTCAGCGCGAACAGGGCAAGCTGTTCGTCCGGGATCGCATCGACAAGCTGCTTGACCCCGGCTCGGCTTTTTTGGAAGTTGCCCCGCTGGCGGCGTGGGGATTGTATGACGGTGAAGCACGGGCGGCGGGCATCGTCGCCGGAATCGGGCGTGTGGGCGGTGTGGAGTGCATGATCGTCGCTAACGACGCGACGGTGAAGGGCGGGAGCTATTATCCGATGACGGTTAAAAAGCATCTCCGCGCCCAACAAATCGCCTTGGAGAATAACCTCCCGTGTATTTATTTGGTCGATTCAGGTGGCGCATTTCTGCCGATGCAGGATGAAGTGTTCCCCGATTCGGACGACTTCGGACGCATTTTTTACAATCAGGCTGTGATGAGCGCGGCGAAAATTCCCCAAATTGCATGTGTGATGGGAAGCTGTACGGCAGGCGGGGCGTATGTCCCGGCGATGAGCGATGAAACTGTCATCGTCAAAGGGACGGGGACGATCTTTCTGGCAGGGCCGCCGTTGGTCAAGGCCGCGACGGGCGAAGAAGTGACGGCGGAGGAATTGGGCGGGGCGTATGTGCATACGCATATCTCCGGCGTAGCCGATCATTATGCCGAGGATGACGATCACGCGTTGGAGATCGTGCGCGGGATTGCCGAGACGCTCAATCGACGCAAGCGAGTCGAGATGGACATCGCACCGCCGGAAGAACCGCTGTATCCCGCCGAGGAACTTTACGGCATCATCCCGACTTCATTCCGCGAAAGCTACGACGTGCGCGAGGTGATCGCCCGTTTGGTCGATGGAAGTCGTTTCCGCGAGTTCAAAGCCAACTACGGCACGACGCTGGTGTGCGGATTCGCCCGTATCGAAGGCTATCCAGTGGGCATTGTCGGGAATAACGGCGTGTTATTTAGCGAGTCGGCGCTCAAGGGGGCGCATTTTGTCGAGCTTTGTACGGCGCGGAATATCCCTCTGCTCTTCCTTCAAAATATCACTGGATTCATGGTCGGGAAAGCATACGAATCGGGCGGGATTGCTAAAGATGGGGCGAAGATGGTTCATGCTGTGGCGAATGCCGCCGTTCCGAAGTTGACAATTATCATCGGGGGGAGCTTTGGTGCGGGGAATTATGGCATGTGTGGGCGGGCATATAGTCCGCGCTTTTTGTGGATGTGGCCTAATGCCCGGATCAGCGTGATGGGCGGGGAACAGGCTGCCAACGTTCTCTTGACGATCAAGCGCGATCAACTGGCGCGGGGGAGCGAACCGGATATGTCTCCCGACGAACAGGCCGCGTTCAAACAGCCGATCCTCGACAAATATGAGCGCGAGGGGGAACCGTATTATTCGACGGCGCGGTTGTGGGATGATGGCATCCTCGACCCGACACAGACGCGGCGTGTGTTGGGGCTGGCGCTGAGTGCCTGCTTAAATGCGCCGATGCAAGAAACGCAATTTGGTGTGTTCAGGATGTGATTTTTGGCGTTTAGCTGTTAGCTGTTAGCTTATGGCAGAAAGCGCCTCGTTTGCTGCTGCTGCTGCCGAAAACAAATCACTGGCAGCAGACCCTTCCCTTGCTGCTGCCGATGGAGATTATTTTGTTTGAACCACAGAGACGCAGAGAATACAGAGCATTTTTATAGATCAAGAATAGCACAAAAGTTCTTTTTCGTCAAGCGGTTATGAAAATTATGCTAGAATTTATGGAGTGATGAAACGGAGGCATGATGAGCGAACAAATAGCAGTCCCGGTAGACCTCAGCAAGTACATCGAAAGAAAGCGTTATGGGGAGCGTCCCCACATTCGCGGAAAGAAAGTCTTAGTCTCATTTGTTGCGCGGAGTGCGATTGCAAACAATATGAGCGCCAAAGACCTCGCTTATGATTTTACCATCACGGAAGAGGAGGCGACGGCTGCCCTCCTTTACTACTATGAACACAAAGAAGAAATTGACGCGCAGGATATACAAGAACAGCGTCTCTTTGACGAAATGTATGCGCTTTACGGTGAAAAAGATAAGCAAGAATGACGATCCGTTTTTATTTCGATGAAAACATGCGTCGTGTTGTAGCAAAAGGGTTAATCCAACGGGGCTTTGAGGTCACGATGGGTGTCGATGTTGGGATGCGGCAGAAAGATGATGATATGGAACATCTCCCCTATGCAACTGAGCATGGCATGGTACTGGTAGCATTTGATCGGCCTTTCGCTGGGCGCACCATGTCGAAAACCGACCATGCGGGGCTTGTTTGTATCGACGATAAATTGGCCGAAGATATTGGGAGCATAATCCGCGTTTTGGTGGAATTTGCTGAGACGCATACGATTACGGATGTTCAAGGCAAGGTGTTTTGGTTGAAATAATATCTAAAATCCTTAATATGGCATGGCAACACATTGACTAACGACACAGCTTATACCATTTTCAGGATGTAGGTTTATTTTTACCATAAAATTCGGGAAGAAATTTACGTCCAAGTTTTACTCCGGCGAAATAGGCAACCATTAAACCAATGATTAAACCGCCCAATATCGATAGAATAAGTATCCAAAGGCCAATCTCCGGACTATCGGACATTGCAATACGCTCCTCATAGGGGGTGGTTGCTCGAAAATATAAAATAAGCCCAATGGCGCAAAAAATTGTCCCAATACCACTTGCAATGTAGAGAACAGCTATTCCAAGCACAAGGATAATTATTTCACGGATAAAGCGCCTTTTATCAAAACGATTTTTAAGCTTCATAAAATTTCCGTAACTACACAGGGGAGTATAGCCAAAAGGAAAAAACGAGCTATAAAGTTGGGGTATGAATAACGTGCGCGAAGTAGAACTTCTTGCCATTATCCGAGAACAGCAGGTACTCATCAAGCGGCTCACAGCGCGTATTAAGTATTTAGAGGCGCAGCTTGCCAAAAATAGCAGCAACAGCGGCAAGCCGCCGAGCAGCGATGGGGGGTAGGGCGATGTACAAAATCGTACCGCCGCGCCCCTCACAAAATTCATCCTCAAAAGCCCCAACACGTTTCTTTTACCGAAAATCGTCTATTTGTAACGATTTTTAAACCATCCGCTAAGTTATGACGAACTCATGATAGTGACTGAGGCGCGGTACAATAAAGGGACGAAACAAGGAGCTGACCGGATGAAGATTTTACGCGGATTAATTTTATTGATGATAAGCCTGCTGCTTGGTGTGGGGATAACTTCCGCGCAAGAGAACCCTTATCGGCTGGTGGATTTAACGGATTCTTTAGGCGCTTCGCCCGCGACTTATGCAGCCGTTGCCCTGCGTTCCAATGGGCTGCCGGCGGTTGCCTTGCGTGAGTCGGGAGCGCAGTTCGGCACAGATCGACTCAGCATCCGTATGCTCGATGGCTCGGCATGGACGACGCTTGATACCACACCGCTGCTCGATTCGCTGTCTAGCCAGATCAGCGAAGGCGGCATCGACATCACCTTTGATGCAAACGACAATCTGATCGTCGCGCTGAATCGTGTGGTCAGCGATATTGGGTTTGATGCGTATGGCACATTCGTCGCGCAATGGGATGGCGCGAACTGGTCTCAAGTCGGTAATTTTGTCAGCGATGAAGCGAGCATCGGGCCAATTTACCTGCTGAATACTGGTGATTCGCTGGCGTTGGCTTGGCTGACAGAAAATTCTGTTCATGTTAGCCAATGGACGGGCGAGACATGGCAGCCGCTTGGTGACGGCTTACCGATTTCGCAAGGCGCACAACCGGACAAACTGTTTGCGGCGGTCAGCGGGAATTCGCCAGTTGTTGTGTGGACGGAGACATTTTCTAGCGGAGAAACTGGACTGTCTCTGCGTGGATGGAACGGCTCACAATGGGCATCACTACCAGATTTGCCCAATCAAAACGATTTCCAAATTGGCGTTTCGTCTTTACAAGGGTTAACCAGTACCCCCAATGGCACGATTTATGTCGCCAGTGCCGATGAATCCAGCGATGCCACCCGTTATGTGACCGCCTGGCAGCTTTCTAGGGGTGGGTGGGTGGAAGCAGGCGCACCTGAGCAGGCGTTAGAATCGGCTTGCGCGCAAAATCATGGTATTGCGGCAGGTTCGGATGGAATACTTTATTATGGTTGGACAGCGGACTGCCGAAACGCGCTCCCTATCACACGCTGGACAGAGGGGCAAGGTTGGTCTGCACTTGGCGAGCCGGTGGCGATTGGCAATATAGGGGAAAATGCGCCCCCTGTTACGCTTAATATTGCCCCTGATGGAACGGTATTCGTCGGTTGGCTGGAATCTGGCAGTCAAGTGAACCTTCAGTTTCAGTTCGCGGCGTATCTCCCCACCGGATGATTACGTTCCTGTAATCTTCCGGTTTCCTCTGAAACGAAAGCGATTATTCAGCCGTATAGTTTTGCATTGCGTATGTGGTTTCAAAATAGCAAATTACATAAAAACGAGGAATATATATGGCGACAATCGCAAAATCCTTTCAAGGCGGAAATATCCGCACGACAACCAGAAGCTATCCAGCGGGGAGCCTCCGCTTTGATTGGTTTTTCACGCTCCTTTCCACTTGGGTCATTTTTGGGCTTTATATCGACGGCTGGGCGCATAATCATGGGCAGGTCGATAACACCTTTTTTACGCCTTGGCACGCGTTGCTCTATTTGGGTGTACTGTCGATTGGGGTGTTTTTGTTTGTGAATCAATGGGCGAATCTTCGCAAAGGCTATCCTTTGATGCGGGCGCTGCCACAGGGCTACACACTTTCGCTCATTGGCGCAGGGTTATTCATGATGGGCGGCGGATTCGATTTCGTTTGGCATTCGATTGTTGGCTTTGAGGTTGATCTTGAAACGCTGCTCAGTCCAGCTCATACGCTGTTGGCGACAAGCGCAGGTTTAATGATCTCTGGCCCCATTCGTGCGGCTTGGGGGCGCACTACGTCTGGCAAACTGAGTGATTGGCGCATTATTGGGCCGGCTTTGCTTTGCCTGACTCTTTGCTTTTCGCTGTTCACCTTCTTTACTAACTTTGCCAGCCCTATCTCTACCGCAATTGCGGCAGTCGATCCAGCCCCTAATAATGCGCTTTTCAGCGATCTCTATGTGATGAATAGCGATGGTACAGGTCAAACGCGCCTCAATAATGAGGCTGGTGCATCCTTCTGGGGCGGCGTGTGGTCGCCAGATGGCACACAAGTCGTTTTCAGCAAGGGAGATGCCACTACCGAAAATAATGAAACCTCCCTTTATCTCATGAATGCCGATGGCACAAATCAGACCCAGTTGACCAATCTACCCGGCAGTGAGTATCGCGCCTCGTGGTCGCCGGATGGGGCGCAGCTTGTCTTTGTATATAAAGCCGATGAGAGCAGCAATGATCTGTATCTCGTAGATACGGCTGGCGGAACTCCCCAAGCACTCACTGAAACTGATTATTCTGAATACGGCCCGGTTTGGTCGCCGAATGGGGACAAAATTCTGTTTGCATCCGACCAAACCGGAACGCTTCATCTGTACAGCATGAATGTTGATAGTAGCAGCGCTGGACAGTTAACCACTGAGGGCGCAAATAATTGGGGCGCGAATTGGTCGCCCGATGGCTCACAAATCGTCTTTCATTCTGATCGCGGCAACAACACCAGCCTTTTTGTGATGAACGCCGATGGCAGCGACTTGACCCGACTTACGCATGATGCGTGGGATATTACGCCAGCTTTTTCGCCAGATGGAGCGCGCATCATCTTTAAGTCATGGCGTAATGACTTTAGCGATATTTATACACTGGATGCGGCCTGCATCAGCCAGCCGAACACCTGTGATGAAACAATCGTGAATCTGACCAATAATCTGGCGTTGGATACGATCTTCCCGGAATTTTCACCTGATGGAAGCAAAATTCTGTTCAGCGCCAATGGATATGATCTGCGCTCGCCCTTCTACTTAACGCAAAGTTTAGGCATTGCCAGCATCATGCTTCAAGCAGCCTTCTTGATGGGTATTATCCTGCTGGCGCTTAAGCAGTGGCGGTTGCCATTCGGTGCGCTTACGCTGATTATTGCGCTCAACGTCGCGCTTATGACGGTCTGGGAAGATACCTACGCGCTGATTCCAGTTGCGATTGGGATTGGTTTGGCGGCGGAACTTTTGCTTGCAGTGCTAAAACCCACGCCAGAGAGACGCGGACAATTTTATTTGTTCGCCTTCCTTACGCCCGTCCTTTTTTACGCGGCGTATTTCGTTGCGATACAAGTTTCTAGTGGTCTTGGTTGGACGATGCACGTCTGGATGGGGACAATTGTCTTTGCGGGTCTGGTAGGTCTTCTTATGAGCTTCCTGCTCCTGCCGCCCTTCGAGGCGAAAACGCCCGCTGTGTAAGACAATAATAGGGGAAAGCGCATCGCTATTGGCGCATCGATAAGTTGAAATCATGGTAGGGAGTGACCTACGAGTCACTCTCGGCGGATAGATAAACAACCCCACGATGCCCTTTGTTTTAAACAGCTCTCAATGATTTCCCTAGCGGTTTGTTCATCCAATTTTCGCTAAAATTTCACATATAGTCCGCAAAATCTTTTCAAAAGCCGCTATAATAGCCTCCTACAAAAACATCATAAAAACCAACCTAAATGTAGGAGACCTTTATGCTCAATCGTGTGACCCTCGTCTTGTTTATGCTGCTGCTCCTTAGCTTACCAAGCAGTATCCAAGCGCAACAAGACCCCATCGAAAACCTGATCGGCCCCGATACTTACCCTGCAAATATGAACCCCCTCACCGGTCTCGTAGTCGATAATCCGGCATTGCTAGAACGTCGCCCACTGCTCGTCAAAATTTCAAATTCGCCTGCTATCGTGCGGCCTCAATCTGGCTTGAACGAAGCCGATATTGTATGGGAACACCTGCTTTCCGGCGGTGTCACGCGGTTTAGCGCGATTTTCTTAGGTCAAGATTTAGAAAAAGTCGGTCCCATCCGCAGTGGTCGGCTGGTCGATTTTGAATTAACGCGCATTTATCGCAGTCTTTTTATCTACTCCGGCATGGCGCAGGGGACAATCGACATCTTGAATCAGGATGCGTTGGTTTCCACCCGTGTTGTCGGCGGGGCGGGGCCATGCCCGGCTTTATGTCGCTATCCCCGTGCGGGAGTGGCCTTAGAACATACATTGTTCGGCAATACCTTAGATCTGCGTGATTTGGCGATAGAGATGGGGCGCGATACTTCGCCACAACCTGTTTATGGCATGGCCTTCAGCGAGACACCGCCAGACGGGGGCATTGCTACAAACGGTATCGACATTAATTATAATGAGACAACGATTGAATGGTCATACGATGCTGGCTCTGATCGCTGGTTACGCGCTCAGGATGGTATCGCTCATTTTGACGGATTGACGATGGATCAGGTCAGCGCCGCCAATATTGTGGTTTTTGAAGAAGAACATACCATCCAGCCAGAAGTGACCCTTGACTATTGGGGGCCGGGCGATTTCGCATTTTCCGTCAACTTTATCGGCAGCGGGCGGGTTTATCTTTTCCGCGATGGGCAGTATTTTGAAGGTGAATGGCGGCGCGAAACGCAAGAGGGTGTCCTCACTTATTTTGATTTAAATGGCAATCCACTGCCGTTTAAACCCGGCAACACCTTCTTTAATCTGGTGCCGCGCTGGGTGGACGGTTATCAATTATCCTTCCATTTAGCTGATGCCCCGCTTGCGCGTATTATGGGAGACATCGGACAAAATATGCGAACCGGCCCCAGTGAGGCGTATCGCCAGCTTGATGTCGCTTATCCGGGCGATACCTTTAGCGCGATTGGGCGCAATCGCAGCGCGGATTGGGTGCAGGTCGAGCGCGACGGCGATGGTGTTTACTGGATGGCGCTATCCTCATTGGATTTGAATGGATTTAATGTGAACCAACTTCCTATCTCTCGACCAACTAATGAGCGATAAAATCCTAGCGGAGGCCGATAGGCTGCCAAAAATTGAAATGGCTTGGCAGCCTTTGCGCTTTTCTGGTTCAAAACCTATTTTTTTCTACGTGTGTGTCGCCTATCTCTTGATTGCGATACACACCCTTCAACTCCGCGCACAAAATTCCTCGTTGTCAGACGGCTTCATCCGGGCAGACCGACTCGGAATCGCTCACATCAGCGCGCCGGGAGATCTGGATTCTTCTCGTTATTTAGCGGCGCTCGAACTGGGAGCAGGCTGGAATCGCTGGCCTCTCTATTGGGATCGGGTGCAAACCGCCGCCGATTCATGGGATTGGCAGGCTTACGATCAACAGGTCGCCGCCGATTTCGCCGCACGATTAGAAATCAACGCGATTTTGCTGGGGCGACCCGAATTTTATGCTGATGATGAAGCGCAAATCACCGGCTTATACGCGCCAATTTTTGCAAATGGCGGCGATCTTCCCTCTGATGATAAAGCGCTTAACCCTGAAAATCCTTGGGCGCAGTTCGTTTATGAGGCGGTGAATCGGTATAAGCCGGGTGGATTGTTGGCAACCCAGCTTGGCTTACCCGAAAACAGCGGTATTCGCGTATGGGAAGTTTGGAATGAGCCAGATTTTCGCCAGTTCTGGCGCGGCAGTTTTGAAGATTACGCCCGTTTGCTCAAAGTGGCGTATATTGTGGCAAAACAAGCCGACCCGCAAGCACAGATTATGTTCGGTGGGCTGCTTTATAACACCAATGGGGTTAATTGGCTGGCGCAAGTCTTGCGGATTTATTCGCGGGATTCGCTCGCTCCCCGCTTTAACACATTTATGGATATTGTCGCTGTTCACAATTATGGCAATCCATGGCGCAGTGGCTGGCTGGTGCAGGTGGTGCGGGATTCGCTCATCGCCTACGGAATCGAGCGCCCGATTTGGCTGAATGAAACGGGTGTTCCTGTTTGGGATGATTACCCCGGCCCCACTTGGGAGTCTGGCAGTATCGCTCGTGTCAGCAGTCAGCAGCAGGCATGGTTTTTTATCCAAAGCGCGGTTTTTGCTTGGGCGGAAGGCGCGGATAAGGTGTTTTATCATCAACTTTTCGACGACTGCGGTAATCAACCTGCTGGGACGGACTTCGCGCCCAACGCGGGAATGCAGTGTGGCGGGACATTTTGTGTGGGGGATGCCTTCGGGTTATATCGCAATCCTTCGGGGGCGGCTTGCTTCCGGCAAAGTCCACAGCCCGGTACGGCACGACCCGCAGCAGCGGCCTACCGGCTTGTAGCGGAGGTCTTCGGGAGTGCGGATTTTACCCCACTGGATCACTTTAATCTTGATAACAAAGTTCGGGCATTTACGTTTAATCGTCCTGAAAGGGATGAGCGCATTACGGTAGTGTGGAATACGAGTTTTGAGCCTGTGACCTTTAGTGTGGAGGCGGTTGGGGAAGATGCCCAGCTTATCCGCTTGGATGCAGCGAATAATCAACCGACGTTGATAAACCCTGTTGATGGCACTTATATGCTTATCCTGCCAGCAGCACAACCGGATAACATCCCCGACGCGCCGCCTGGTCAGGATGCCGCGATTGGAGGTGAACCGTTGATTATGATCGAACGGCTGAATGGTCGTATTTCACCCGTTGCGGTGGCTTCGGAGTTTGATTCGTTTGTATCGCCCGATCAACCGCTACTCGTGCCGACGAACTCTCCTATGCTGGAAGCGTCTTTCACACCAACCATGGCAGCGACAATTCCCCCAACCGAAATCGCACCGACGGCGATTCCGACCTTGAGTCCGGTGCTGGATACAACGCCCCCGCTAACGGGAATCGCGCCGTTGGCGGAAGTCAGCCCAACGACGTTTACGGTGATCTGGGGAGGGCAAGATGATACAACGATTGTGAGTTATATCATTTGGGTGCGTGAAAATAACGGTGAGTGGACGGTATGGCTGGATACCTCTATTACCTCGACGTTACAAAACAGGGCGACTTTTATCGGAACATCCGGCAGCATCTACGAGTTTGCGGCGTGGGCAGTCGATTTGAATGGCAACTGGTCCTCTAATATTCAATTGCAACCGCAAGCGATAACGCGGGTGCAATAAGTTTTTAATCTAGCAGAATGTTCTAGGACGTAACTCAACACGCCCTGTTCGCTCTTATGTTGTTAACCTGTATTTTAATCACTCCAGCCAGCGGCGGGGAGTTTGATCGTTACGGAAGTCCCGACGCGAGGGATAGAGTTGATCTGGAAAGTTCCCTTGTGGGCTTCGATGATCTGCCGCGCAAGGGGCAAACCCATTCCCATGCCTTGCTGTTCCGTCACGTCACGGTCTATCTGTTGGAAATAACGCATCGCCCAATGAACACCATCATTCGCCATGCCTACCCCGTAATCTTGAATCATCATCCAGACATCATCGCCTTCCGTCCATTCAGAAACGATGACATCGCATTCTTCCGGCGAATAATCCAGCGCGTTAGCGATCAATTCTGCCAGCGCATGAATCAGCGCTTGTTTATGACAGCGGACAAGCACATGGCGATTGCGTTCATCAAGTACAACATTGCTGCTGCCGCGATGATAAGAAAAGCGACGTGCAGTATTGATCGAGGCGACCAAAATCTCCCACATCGGGAAGTCCATGCCGGATTTATCAAGCACTGCTTCGCTCATGATACCCGTTTCAATCTGCGTTTTAAGCACCATCTGTTCGACCAAATGGCTTAGACGATCACTTCCAGAACGCATAATTGAAAATAATTCGTCCATCTCCGCTTTATCAAGATGGTCGAACTGGCGCGAGATCAAATCTTGCACCATCATGATCGAAACAAGCGGAGTCCGTAGTTCATGGGCGACCATGTTGGTAAGCTGTTTTTTGGCTTGCTCAACTTCTTGATGAGTCACTTCACTCACAACTTTTACCCGGCTTAAACGGGTGTTGACGGCAGAGACTAATTCCGCATTGGTAAATGGCTTAGTGAGATAATCATCCGCGCCGAGTTCCATGCCTTGCCGCATCGAAGGCCGTTCCACCCGTGCAGTAAGAAAGATAAAAGGAATTAAAGTCGTCTGTGGTTCTTGGCGAATCTTAGAAAGCACCTGATAGCCATCAAGCCCCGGCATGGCGATATCGCAAATAATCAGGTCGGGATGATCTTCGCTCGCTTTTTCTACACCCATCACCCCATCGCGGGCTTGAATAACATCGTAACCTTCATAAGCCAGCATTTCAGAAATCGCTTCACGAATTGATTTTTCATCTTCAATCACGAGGATTTTCATAAGTTGGTGTCTCCTACCAATTTTGTATTTGTTTGTTTTAATTCAGGACTTTCGCTTACCTCACCCCCCGGCCCCCTCTCCAATACTTGGAGAGGGGGAGAAAAACGCATCTTGAAGTCCCCTCCCCATTGCATGGAGAGGGGATTTAGGGGTGGGGTAAATGCGTGAGCGAAAGTCCTATAATTAACTTATCATAAATCAATCAAATAAATAATTAAACTTTTTTCGGTTTGCTCAATTATCTATAAATAATGCGCTAAAGATACCTAAAGAATTTTTGGCTATTAAACCGCTTAAGATGAGCATAAAATGTATCGCTGCAACAAAAATACAACTGGATTGATACCCAATTGCAGGATTTTGGGCTGCATTTCGCTGGATATTCCTGAGTTGGTACGCTAGACTTTCATCAAAGCCAGCGCAAGGATCCTCATCCATGACTTTACCTGATATTCTTCTGGTCGAAGATAACCCTGATATTGCAGAACTTGAAATTCGTATTTTGGAAAAACGCGGCTTCTCGATTCGTCATGCCACAACGACGCGAGGGGGTATTCTGCTGTATAACGAACATAAGCCCGATCTCATCATCCTTGATTTAAATTTGCCCGATATTGGTGGCTGGCAGCTTTTAGAATATGCCCGGCAAAGAGGGCGTGTTCCACCCGTGATCGTCACCTCCGCCAATGATGACATGCTCAACCGGATTAACGGCAAGCTCTACAACGTCAATCATTATCTTGTGAAGCCCGTCAGCAAGCATATTTTGGTCGAAGCGGTCTATGATGTGCTGAAATTGCAAAATGCCCGACTTTAAGCTATAACGGGCTTCATAACTTTAACAATTTAATGGGGTAGGCAATGCGAGCCTTAATTCCGTCTTTTATCAGTGATCGCTATCAATCGCAGCAGTCGCAAGGGCGTTTTCATACGGCGGCTCTTTTCGTTGATATTTCGGGTTTCACCGCCCTGACCGAATCGCTGATGAAGCACGGTAAAGAAGGCGCAGAGCATTTGACCAACGCCCTCAATACCATTTTCATCCCTCTCACAGCCGCTGTATTTGCACATGGCGGCTTTATCACCACTTTTGCGGGTGATGCCTTTACTGCCTTATTCCCCGCAGATAATCCAGAGACGCTGCACCATACCGCGCAAACAGCCTTTCTTATCCGCGATTTCTTCAGCGCTCATCCCAAGATTGAAACGCCTTATGGCAGTTTTAGCATGGGGGTAAAAGTGGGGATGAGCAGTGGCGAGGTCGATTGGGGAATCGTCGGGCAGGGCGAAAAGCACACATTTTTCTTTCGGGGGGAAGCTGTGGACTCTTGTGCGTGGGCCGAACATCACGCGCAGCAAGGCGACATCATCGCTGCACCTTCCTTTATCCCACAGCTTGCGAATATCGCCACCTTCATCCCGATTGAAGATCACGCCCGACTCACTTCTTTGCTGCAAACTATTGCCCCCAAAACACAAGTTCAACCGACCTTCACCCGCAGCGAATTAGATCCTTTCGTGCTGGATGCCCTCATCGACTTACAAACGCAAGCAGAATTCCGCGATGTGGCGAGTGTCTTCATAGCCTTCGATGCGCCAGACGAAACAGATCGCTTGAATGCTTTCGTCAGCCAGGTTTTAGTAATCACCGCCACTTACGGCGGTTATTTCAATAAGCTGGACTTCAGCGATAAGGGCGCGGTGATGTTGATCCTGTTCGGCGCGCCTGTCGCCTATGAGAACAATATCGTCCGGACGGCGGATTTTCTGCTGGCGTTAAAAAAGACCGTTAATGATGTTTCTTGGCGGGCGGGGCTGACTGTCGGGACGGTTTATGCCGGGATTATGGGCGGTGTGGAACGCTGCGAATATACCGCTATTGGGCGCGTGGTTAATCTTGCTGCTCGTTTGATGATGGCGGCACCCGCAGGCGAAATATGGCTTGGGTCAGCAGCCAGCGAGGGACTGGCAAATCAGGGTTATGCGCTTTCATCTGCTGGATCATTTACATTTAAAGGCATCAGTCAGTCGATGGATGTGCAGCGGTTGGAAGGCGGCATCACAGGGAAACCGCTTGAATTTGAAGGCCGTTCTTTTGTGGGACGGAATGCGGAACTCACGCAGCTTGCATCCTTGATTCAGCCCATCTTCAGCGGACGTTTTGCCGGAATGATTTACATTCACGGTGAAGCGGGTATCGGGAAAAGCCGTCTCGTCTATGAACTCTTGATCGGCGCTCCCAACCTCAAAGTATTCACTTTTCCGGTAGATGAAGTGCTACGGCAATCGCTGAATCCATTTCGACGCTTTTTGCGCGAGTATTTTGAGCAGACGCAAGACAAAAATCTCGCACGGTTTAATCAAAAACTTGATGACCTTATTCAGATCGCAAACGATTCGAATCGTGCCGAAATCGCCAACGAACTGCGCCGCACACGCTCGATCTTAGCCGCGCAGGTTGATCTTTATACCGAAGACTCACTTTATGCCCAACTAGACCCCAAATTGCGCTTTGAAAATACCCTGATCGCTTTTAAGCAGTTGATTTTGGCGGAAAGTCTGCGCCAGCCCCTCGTTTTGCACATTGAAGACGCGCACTGGCTGGATGATGACTCACAACTGATGATTGATGCTTTAACCCGCGATGTTGCTGCTTATGCCTTCGCGCTGATCCTTACCAGTCGTTATCAAGATGATGGTACGCCCTTTATGCTAGATGTCGATCCTGATGTGGTGCAGTCACAAATTGACCTCGCTCATCTCGCACAAACAGATGTGGCGGCTGTCGCCAAGCAAATCTTAAAGGCCGAGGTCAGCAGCGGATTAGCCACATTCCTTTATAACAAAACACACGGAAACCCCTTTTTTATCGAGCAGCTTGCTTTGTATTTACAAGAACGCGAACTGCTGCAAAATCCAGACGCCAGCATCTTAGACATCGCCCAAACCGAGATCGCCCCCGTACCCGACAGCATCAACGCCGTATTGATCGCCCGTTTAGATCGCCTCTCTGCCCAAGTTAAACAAATCGTGCAAACGGCGGCGGTGCTTGGGCATGAGTTTGAAGTGTTGGTGCTTGCCGCCATGCTGCATGAGGATACACGGCTACTGGAAAAAGTGCGTCAGGCGGAAAACCAAGCCATCTGGACAGCACTCACCGAAATACGTTATCTCTTTCGCCATGCCCTCATGCGTGATGCTGCCTATGACATGCAAATGCGGGCGCGGCTGCGCGAACTGCATCTTTTGGCGGCAGGCGCAATAGAACGGCTCTACGCGGAAAACCTCGCCGAACATTATGCTGATCTCACCTATCATTACGGATGCGCTAAAGACGATGCCCGTGAGCGTCCCTATGCGCGATTAGCAGGCGAATACGCGGCTGTTCAATTTGCCAACAGTGAGGCGATCCGTTACTTGAATCGTGCGCTGGAACTTACGCCTGAAAGTGATTCGGCTGAACGCTTTGATCTGCATAAGGCGCTGGAGGCTGTTTGCAACCTACAAGGTGATCGGCAGACACAGCAATCCCACTTAGAAGCATTAGAAGCGCTTTTGGCTACTTTAGATCAGAATGAGCGCCGCGCCGAAATCGGGATGCGCCGCGCAAATTTCGCCTTTGTCACAGGGGATAATGCCGGGACAATCGAAGCCGCGCAGCAGATCATGGCGCTGCCTCAATCGGATGCTATAGCGGAATATACTGCACTGGCGAACCGTTGGTGGGGATCGGCATTGCTCCGTGCTGGCGAGTATGCCGCCGCGCAAGAACCGCTGGAACGTGCCTTAGCATTAGCGCAAAAGCATCATTTGCCAATCATCGAAATCGACGTTTTACGCAACATGGGCATTAAAGAAGGCGATCAAAACAATCACGTTGCCGCGCTGGAATATTACAATCTCTCACTCGCACGCGCTCAACAAATCCGTTATCGTGATGGCGAAGCGGCCGCACTCAGCCAGATTGGTATGGTGAAGAACCGTCAAGGCGAATATCTGGCCTCTAAAAATGCTGCCGAGCAAGCACTTGTCATCTGCCGTGATATTGGTGATCGCTTGTTGGAAACCAATCTCCTCGGCAATCTGAGTGCGCTCTTTTACGCACAAGGCCAATTAGAAGAGGCGAAAAATTATATCGAGCAGCAGTTGCGCCTTTGCAACCAGATAGGTAATTTATATGGGGCTTGTATCGCGCAAACTAATATAGCTATGCTGGTTTCAGATCTCATGCAAACTGATGAGGCACTGCGCCGCTATGAAGAAGCACTGCGCCTCACCCGCTTGATCGAATTCAAAGAGAATGAAAGAAGAATTCTCAATGGCATGGGGATGCTTTATCAAAATCTTGGTGAATATAGTCAGGCCAAAACTTATTTAGAAGAAAGCTTACAACTGCGGCAAGCCGCCAATGATCGAGGAGGGATTGCGGAAAGTTTAGCCAACCTGGCTTATCTGGAAGTTAAATTAGGCCGCTACGACTCGGCAGAAAATTTAGCCCAACAGGCGCTAGCGCTCTTTAATGAAATTAACTACCCTTACGGCAAGTCAAATATTCTCTCATTCTTAGGTATGATCGCCAATCTCACGGGCGATTACGCGCTTGCTCAAGCCTACTGCCAGCAGGGGTTAACGATTGCCAACGAAATTCAAAGGCCTTCTGAGCAAGCGCTTGCCTTATCAGAACTTGCTTTTGCTCTCAATAGACTAGCGCAGCCTGAAGAAGCCCTTGCATACTATCGCCAATCCTTTGAAATTTATCACCAATTAAACCAGCGCTATTATGAAATTGAAGTGTTGGCAGGTATAGCCACCTGTTTACTTACCCTGAATCAACTTGATGAAGCCCTAATGGAGGTTGAGTTGATCCTTGGTGATCTGCATACCACTCCCACTAATATCATGTATGAGCCTATCCGTGTTTATCTCACTGTATATTATGTTTTGAAAGCCGTGTGGGACTCTCGCGCAGAGGAAATCTTGAAGCAAGGGTACGAGCTTCTGCATCAAAACGCCGCCAACACCCCGGATGAAGACTCGCGCCGCAGCTATCTGGAAGCCGTGCCGCATCACCGTGAACTCAT
>Ga0209591_10001938_pt1 | contig 25203 bp, 22 predicted proteins | sample MAT01_FD_187207 | JGI IMG/M metagenome (GOLD analysis project Ga0209591, IMG submission 187207) | Freshwater microbial communities from Lake Fryxell liftoff mats and glacier meltwater in Antarctica - MAT-01 (SPAdes) (version 2) | ecosystem: Environmental > Aquatic > Freshwater > Ice > Liftoff... | reverse complement strand
TGCCGCCGCACCAAACTATCTAAAATTCCAACTTCATAACCTCGATTGGAAAGGTAAAGAGCAGTTGCCCAACCGCAATACCCATCGCCACCAATAACCAGGACTTTCATCTTAACCAGTTTTTACTCGCTGATAGCTAAATCTATCAGGTTTATGTCCCCTCTTAATCATTATTCTGCGGGAGATGTGAATTTTAGGGGGAGTGGGGAGTTAGGAGTTAGGAGTTAGGAGTTAGGAGTTAGGAATTAGGAGTTAGAAGAATTTTTCCCCAATTCCCCGTGCCCAATGCCCTATTAAAACTTGGAAATCCGATACTGCTGGGCAATGTAATAAAACAAACGATAGTAATCTGGAAAATTTTGGCTTTTGCTTCGTCCTTGCCAGTAGTACTTTACTTGACTCTGAGTTAGTGTCAGTGTCATCGAACCTACTTGTTGATCAACTTCTACAACCATTACCCCAGATACTCCTTGGGCGGTCTGAAAGTTTGGTTTTATCTTGTTCACAGACTCTTGATCTGTAACAATCGAATTTGGCAACTGCTGACTTGCCCATCCCCGAATTTCCACTGAGTTATCTTGTGGTGAAATAAACGCAATTCCATCATCATTTGCTGGGGCTGCTAAGGAAGTCCAGTTACTCGGATATAGAAATTCAAAACCATAACGGGAGTTACTATAAGTTTTCCAGGCGATCGCTCCGGCGTTAAAATCAGATGCAGTACAACCCCATAGAATTATAAACAGGGCAATGACTCCGCTAACGCTGGCGGCAAACCGATAAATTCTTCGCCCCAAACTACAGATTTTATTAGCAGTAGTCATTTACATTACACATTTTGCCAAAGTCACTAATTTTATCGAAATACCAGAAACTCAGATCAATACCTTGCACTGAAAGAGCGCTCATTAAAAATTCAATAATATTCAGGATATTTACCATTCTCTTTTGAGTTCTCGGTAGAGAAACTTATATAAAGTGCTTTATCACACAACTAACGTACAGTTCATCTCAGACAGCCGAGCTAACTTTGGAGCTTTTTCACTTCCAAACCAACACATCTTTACAATTTCCACCGAATCTTTCTGTAATTTGCATCGGTAAGCCAAACGACGAAAAACCACCAGATATTGATGTTTCTGGCTTACCAGATTCGGATGTGGCATCTCGCATCCACGCGCAAATCTGGGTAAATGGGGACGAATACCATATCACTGATTTGGGCAGTTCTAATGGTACATATATTAACGGTGTAAAACTTCAACCTCAAGTTTTTTCTCCCCTACAACCGGGAGACAGAGTTTCCCTTGGGCAGGGAGACAAAATAACTTTTATGTTTAGGGTACAGCAACACTCTGCATCTGCCACAAAAAATCCTCCGCCAAACTCCGCGCCCACAAAAATTACAGTTCCTGCGATCGCTAAAGAAGAGGAAGATCAAGTAGTCCTTGCCAGTAAGCTTATTGGCTTAGGGCTAATCCTCGCAGGGATTACATTTTTAAGTACAAGCATTTATATCAGTGTTTATTTACGTAGCACACCTGGAATTTTGCTGTGTATGGGAGGTGTAGTAGCTCTGAATTGGGGTGGGCGCGATCATCGAAAACTAGGATGGGTGTTGATTGGCATCGGAATTGCTCTATTCATCGCCAGTGGTGTTGTAATCGGCTCAGTTTCCCTTTTTTCGATGCTAGTGTCATTCGCTGGCATCTCCTGTGGATACCAGTTGTTTACAACCGGAAAGGTGTTTAACTTTAATCCGCTGACGCTCCAAATAATCAAAAAATAAGCCAAGTCAGGCAATCATTGCTTTATCGCTAAGTTCCATCAAGGTTTCAGGTTTTGAATTGACAGGTTTGTAGTGAGCGATTTATCGCTCAATTCTCAATATAAATAGCATTTCAGCCCCAAATGTAAACAAATGTAACAAAAATAGCGTTAAAACGTTTTGCCATCTTGACAACCAATAAAGAAACCGATAACTTGATATACATACCCGGGTAAGACCGTTAAAGAGTTATATGCAAACGCAAACTAAGCAAAAGGTCACTTTGTATTTATCGCCAGAGTTGCACAGAAAATTGAAGATTCGTTCAGCAGTCGATTCACAGCCAATGTCAGAACTTGCGGAACGCGCCCTCGTTTTTTACCTGTCGAATTCAGAATTGGTTGACGAGGTAGAAGATTCTTCTTATGGGCGGACTCATAGACTTTATTCATGCCCAACTTGTGATAGTTCGCTAGTCTTACGTGATGGGGAACTGGTTACTTTGGGCAATCAACCAGGAGTAGTTGGTCAAGAACGTCTTCCCATTGATGAAATGGATGAAACTAATCCCAAGGGTGAGGAAGAGTTAGTTCCTTGCTAAATAAGAATTATGAATTATTCGTGATTTGGTTGTCTTTACCAGAAGCAATGTCTCTACTGTCTCTATAAGGTCTCAAGTAGGTCGAAGTATGAAAGAAGAGCTCAATATCCTAATTCAAGCTCAATACCCTTTAATCTACCTTGTGACCTCCGAGGAAGAGCGGGCCGAGCAAGCAATTTCCACGATCGCCCAGTTATTAAAGCCCCTGCGCCGAGTATTTATTTGGACAGTAACACACGGGATTGTGGAGTATGGTCAACCCCGGAATGTCACTCAACATAATACTGTGTCTCCTGAGGCAGCGATTGAGTGGATAATCAGGCAGAAAGAACCAAGTATATTTATTCTTAAAGATTTACATCCATTTATAGATGCTCCTGCAACCAACAGATCATTGCGCGATGCGATCGCCAGCTTCAAAGGTACGCAAAAGAACATCATTTTGATGTCGCCGATGCAGCAAGTACCTATAGAACTGGAAAAGGAAGTTGTAGTTCTTGATTTTACATTGCCAGATATGGCTGAGTTGAATAAAGTACTTACTTCTCATATAGATCAAAATCGTGGTCGGCGGGTGACAACAGAAGCCAGAGAAAAGCTTCTCAGAGCCGCTTTGGGTCTAACTAAAGATGAAGCCGAGAAAGTCTATCGGAAGGCACAGGTAACTACCGGGCGTTTAACGGAAGATGAAGTAGATATCGTTTTATCTGAGAAAAAGCAACTAATTCGGCGCAATGGCATCTTAGAATATATTGAAGAAGATGAAACCATTGATGCTGTAGGTGGCTTAGACGAGTTAAAAAGATGGCTCAAGCAACGCTCTAACGCCTTTACAGAAAGAGCGAGAGAGTATGGTTTGCCTCAACCAAAGGGGATGTTAATTCTCGGAGTTCCCGGTTGTGGTAAATCGTTAATTGCCAAAACTACTTCCCGGCTGTGGGGTTTACCACTGTTGCGGTTAGATATGGGGCGAGTCTACGACGGCTCAATGGTGGGACGAAGTGAGGCAAATCTGCGAAACGCCCTGAAAACAGCAGAATCTATTTCCCCAGCAATTTTGTTTATCGATGAATTGGATAAATCCTTTGCTGGTAGTGGAGGCTCCTCCGATTCTGATGGGGGGACTTCAAGTAGAATCTTCGGCTCTTTCCTGACATGGATGCAAGATAAGAAATCACCAGTGTTTGTGATGGCAACCGCCAACAGAGTAGAACGCTTACCTGGCGAATTCTTGAGGAAAGGACGCTTTGATGAGATTTTCTTTGTGGATCTGCCAACACCGGAAGAACGGCAGCAGATTTTCAATATTCACCTGACGAAACGCCGTGAAGACATCTCTCGATTTGATCTTGAGCAACTAGCCAAGATGTCTGATGGCTTTTCTGGGGCAGAAGTTGAGCAAGCGATCGTTGCGGCAATGTATGAAGCTTTTGCCCAAGATCGGGAGTTCACCCAACTAGATATTATTGCTGCACTGAAGGCAACATTGCCGCTGTCTCGAACGATGCAAGAACAAGTAACGGCTCTGAGAGATTGGGCCAGACAGCGCGCACGCCCCGCAGCATCCTCCGTAGCTGAATATCAGCGAATGGAGTTTTAAAAGCTTTCCTCTGCCATCCCAGGGGGAAAGGCTAGCTCTGAATGCTAGCAGTTATAAAAAAAGCCGCATCCTGTTAAACGCGGCTTCGCCCGAAACAAACCGTTGTCGTTTTTCTCAATCTTCTTATTGGAGGAAACCCAAATGTCTCACTTTAGCACCCTGCGTACCAAGATCACCGATGCCGAAATCCTCAAGGCTTCCTTGCGCGACTTAGGTATCAGCGTAAAGACTGAAGCTGATGTCCGTGGTTATAACGGTCAGCGTGTCCGTTCTGACATCGTTGCTATGTTGGATGGCGAATATGACCTCGGCTGGTCTCGCAACAGCGATGGTTCTTTTGACCTAATCGCTGACTTGTGGGGAGTTGCTAAGAAGCACAATCAAACCGAGTTGATCAACTCTATCAACCAAAAGTATGCTGTTAACAAAACTTTGGCTGAAGTAAAACAACGCGGTCTGCAAAACGCTAACGTGAAGTTGGTATTGCAATAACAATTTCTCTGCGCGTTCCCAAAGCTGAACGGGTTAACCACATAAATAGCGGTTAACCCGCTTTTTTATCGGGACTGAGATTAATTTCTCAGTCCCGATTTTGTTTATGATTCATTTTGGCCAAAACGGAGAATCACTCCCTTCCTATCTTGAAGATAAATTGCTCTTAGTACGGGTGTGTAATTGAGAGGTGGCTTGTAGTAACTTATAGACTGCTTCTCCAACCTCATTAGAACCGCTCTCAAATTTGAGATTTTAGTTAATACATCCTCTGCTAAAACACGGTAATATATGACAGCATTTTGAATTTTGTTAAACTGTACTTGGCGATGATGGTTTAAGTGCCGCTTTTTCAAGTTATGTGCAAGACCAATATACATAACTGGGCAATCATGATTACCCACATAATAAATTCCAGGTGCTGATGGCAGTTTCCTCCGATGAATGTAAGATAAAACGGACATATCTTTATAATTTAGATTTAACTTCATAATTTTTATTTCTGCCTAGTGATACAAAAATTACTCACTAAGTTATTTTGCCCAAATAGTAAGGTTAAAACCTTGAAGATTTTGAATTTATTTCTCACCAAACCTGACTTAAATCCAAAACAAACCCAAGTAACAACGGTTCACCCTTAAAATAAGTAAGTCTTATTACTTCAGCTTTTAAATTTGATGTCAGAACTTTGCAATGATTTTCAATCAAGAGCTATTACAGAAAGAACAGGCACATTTACTGACAATATGAAATTACCTATTCATAGATGGTTTAGGTATTCTGCTGGATTTTCAGCGACTTGGGTTGAAGGAGTAATCGCAGAACTGAAACCGAAAATTGTCCTCGATCCATTTGCAGGATCGGGCACTGTTTGTGTTGCTGCTGATAAGCTTGGTGTGAATTCCTACGGTATTGAAGCGCACCCTTTTGTTTATCGGCTTGCACAAGGGAAGCTCTCATGGGAGATAAATACCGATGAGTTTTTGGAAGCGATCGCTGAGATTAAAAATCTTGCTGCTAATCTTCAGCCAAAGTTTCCAGACAAAATGCCAGTGTTACTAAATAAATGCTACACCGAGGACATATTAATATATCTCTTCAAAATCAGGCAAGCCTATTTAAAGCTAGCTCCAACTCTATCTGAAGAGTTACAGTCTCTCACTTTTCTAGCAATCTCTGCTACTTTACGATTGTCAAGCTATGTAGGCACGGCGCAGTGGCAATATATTCTTCCAAACAAACGAAAAGCCAAGATTTATAAACCACTTAATGCACTAGATGCCCAAGTCGCTTTGATGTTAGAAGATATGCGTTATATGCAGTGTCTGAGAACAGCAAGCCAAGCTACCCTTCTTAAAGAAGATGCAAGGATTTTAGAAAGTATTCCCGACAAGTCAATAGATTTAGTAATCACCTCTCCACCTTATGCAAACAACTATGACTATGCTGATGCCACGCGCCTCGAAATGACCTTTTGGGGCGAGGTTAACTCTTGGGGGGATTTACATGATACAGTTCGCAAGTTTCTGATTCGTTCAAGTTCACAACATGTGTCAAAGGATCGATTGAAATTGGATATTTTGATAGCTGATCCTAGCCTTGAGCCAATTCGAGATGAGCTAATTCCTGTTTGTAAAGAGCTAGAAAAAGTCCGAGAGACTAAAGCTGGCAATAAGGCCTATCACACAATGATCGCCGCGTATTTTATTGATATGGGATCTGTATTTCATGCCCTTCGTCGAGTTACAACATCTGATTGTAAGATTTGCTTTGTAGTTGGAGATTCCGCTCCATACGGGGTGTATGTTCCAGTTGAGCAGTGGTTTGGAAAATTAGCAAATGAGGCGGGGTTTTGCTTATGGTCTTTTGAGAAAATTAGAGAGCGTAACATCAAGTGGAAAAACAGAAAACATAATATTCCTTTACATGAAGGAAGGCTTTGGATAGAAAGTTAGATTATGGCACAGTCACCATCACACAAGTTTGGTCAGCAACTAGGCAAACTTCTTGAAGATATTGTACTTTACGATATTCTTAAACCTCGATTACAGCAATTTACTCAAGTTAAAAACTACTATCTTGACTGGCAGCGATCGCGTCCAGCTAGAAGTGGTAAAAAGGTTACTTGGAATGATAAGTATGGAAATAAGCATGATCTAGATTTTGTGATTGAAGTTGATGGCACTGATAATAAGCTTGGCAGACCTGTTGCATTTATTGAATCTGCATGGCGTAGATATACAAAGCACTCAAGGAATAAAGCTCAGGAAATCCAAGGGGCGATATTACCAATTATTGAGCTTCATCATCTGTCTGCACCTTTTTATGGGGTAGTATTAGCTGGAGATTTCACAAAGCCAGCGTTAGAACAACTAAAAAATAATGGCTTTGCAGTTATTTATATCCCGTATAAGGGTGTAGTATCAGCATTTAAGGTAATTGATTTTGATGTTGCTTTTGATGAAGATACTCCTGACGAAAGCTATACTACAGCATTTAGACAACTTGATAGTCTTACTATTTCAGATAAAGAAAAACTGCGACAGGCTTTGATGCAAGTTTGTCATGAAGAAGTAGATAGGTTTATGGAAACACTTAGAAATTGTCTTGAGCGTTTCATTACTAATATAGTTTTAATTTCACTTTTCGGAAAGAGATACGAATTTGATAGTATTGATCATGCAATTAGTGGACTAGATACACTTAAGATTGACAGTCCAGTTGGGGAATTTGAAAAATTTGAAGTTATCGTTGATTATAATAATAGCGATACAATTCGAGCTACTTTTCAAAATAAGAGTTCGCTAACAGACTTTTTAAGAAAATTGGAACATTAAGGTCGGCTTAAGAGTGAATTGATGACGTACCAAACCTGATTTAAATCCAAAATAAACCCAGGTAGCAATGGTTCACCATTGAGTGTCTTAGGTTTCTCTAATACCTCAACCGTAGTATTAGGACGATAAATAAAAACTTGGCGTTGTTATACTCTTGCATCTTGTCTTGCAAAACTTGTAAGCGATGCCTACGGCGGTAAACTACGCTCTTTGAACGCAATTCAATCACAAACTGGTACAAACTTTTTTCGCTGAGGTACAAGTTATGAATATCATACTAAAGTCAGAAATAGAGCAATTTATTCAAGCGCAAATTGCAAGTGGTAGATTTGCTAGTGTAGAGGATGTGATCAATGAAGCTTTTAAGTTACTTCAAGAAAGAGAACGGCGAATTGAAGAATTACGCCAAAAAATTGCTGTAGGAACTGAACAAATCGCTAAAGGACAAGTAACTGATGGCGAAGTTGTTTTCGCTAGATTTCAAGAAAAAATTCGGAAAATTGCTGAGGAGTCTGAAGAATGAGTAGTTAAACACTATTAAATTATTGAATTTATGACTTTAAATCTTCACGCCATGTAAAAATAATTTGCTCCTCAGCTTGCCTAAATTCAATATTAAATTTATCAAATACAACTTCTCGCCCTAAAAGCAATTGTTCTCCGCCTGTATTGGTTTGTAACCATGCTACAGGAGTAATTAAATTGTGTTCGTCAATTGTCATTTCAACATTACGTAAAACATACTGAACTCTGCCACCTATAGTTTCTGCCAACAAAGTTGATTCTGAATCAGCCAAAGCATAGCCTAAATCTTGACCAACTTTCAATGAAATTAAACTTAATTCAGCACCAGAATCTACTAACATTGTTGTATTAGATTCTATATCTCTGTGTTTTAAAATAACGCTATAATTTGGTTGCCAATTATGGCGAGTGACGGTGCGGAAGCGAATTGGCAAAATTTCTACAGAAGCAGTCTGACGGGGAACTAAGTAAATTAAAAAAGGCTGTTTTGCAGCATTACCTAATGCTAAAACTTCGCGTAAGTTTTCGCTGTGAGCAATTATTCCATTTGCATTGTAAGCGATATATTGATTTTTATATAAATCTAATAACATCTGGCGGTTACGATTTAACCACTTGAACATTTCATCTGTTTCTCTTTTAGAAGGTGTTGTGTTCATATATTTATATGATGTCCGTGGATGTGGAATATCTCTGGCACTATTTTTAATCGTCTGGTCGTGACGTTGGTGATAAAAATCGTGATGTTGGTGACGAAAGCTTATATATTCATCAGCGATCGCCTGTATTATTTTAGATAATGATGTTTTACTGAACAGTTTGATGGTGCGATCGGTCATTAGAGCTTGTTTTACTTCCCAATTCTGCTGTATTAACCTTGATTTTGCGTTAACCAAGCTTCTAAATCGGTTAAAACTGAAAAATCAAGTAAAGCCTCAGCTAAAGTCTTGTCTGTCATTTATCATTAGTTATTTTGTAAGAATTCAGGAGTCAGAAGTCAGAATGGCTGGAAAATCAAGGGTGGTAAGGCTGCTTGATTTTCTTCAAATTATGAAATTGGGGTTTCCAAGTCTTATAAATGCTGGATTCTGGATTCTTATATTACAAATACTTCCGCAACAATAACCCTAACTTTTCCTTCGTCGCCGTTGGTGCTTTATCCAACTGAGTCAAAATCGCATACTGCAACGCCGAATGCGCCTCACTCGGCGGCGGATTTTCACTCAAGCGTCGCACAGTTTCTTGAATTACCTTTTGAGCATTTACAGCATTTCGCAGCAAATTGCCAATTACCAATTCCACCGTCACACTGTCATGGTCGGGATGCCAACAATCATAATCTGTCACCAGCGCTAAGGTTGCATAAGCAATTTCCGCTTCCCTTGCCAACTTCGCCTCCGGTAAATTAGTCATGCCAATAATTGTTGCACCCCAACTGCGGTAAAGATTTGATTCTGCCTTAGTAGAAAAAGCTGGGCCTTCCATGCACACATAAGTACCGCCGCGATGGAGAGTAACTTCTGGTAAATTGAGAGATGCGATCGCATCTGCCAACACAACAGCCAAATTCTGACAAATCGGATCACCAAAAGCAATGTGAGCGACAATTCCTTCACCGAAAAACGTTGAAATCCGATTTTTTGTCCGATCAATAAACTGATCTGGCACCACCATATCCAGTGGTTTCGCCTCTGCTTTCAAGGAACCCACAGCACTAGCTGAAATTAAATACTCCACACCCAATTGCTTCATCGCATAGATATTAGCGCGGAACGGTAACTCAGACGGTAAAAGCGTGTGATTGCGGCCATGACGCGCCAAAAAAGCTACCCGCGTACCATCCAAAGTCCCCAGAATCAAAGCATCAGATGGTGAACCAAAGGGAGTCTTAACTTGTATCTCTTCTACATCTTTGAGCGCATCCATTTTGTAAAGACCGCTACCACCAATAATCCCAATACTAGCTTGAGCCATGCTCCTGAACCTTTTTAAGTTTTACAAAAATGGCGAAGTACAGTGCGTAAGTTCTAATTATGGGCGCGACGGTTTTTTACCAAAGCCATAGCGTAATGTATCCATAATCCAAGTTTGGAAGTTGTCAATGTAGCTAAATATCACTGGCACTACTAGCAGTGTCAGCAGGGTGGAAGTTGTGAAACCGCCCATAATGGCTATTCCCATTGGTTGGCGAACTTCAGAACCCGCACCAATTCCTAATGCTAAAGGCAAAGTCCCGGCGATCGTTGCCAGAGAAGTCATTAAAATTGGGCGCAGACGTGAAACACCCGATTCTATAAGTGCCTGACGTTGGGTTTTGCCTTCTTGCATATTGATAATTGTATAGTCAACTAACAAAATCGAGTTTTTGGTGACAATCCCTAACAGCAACACGACACCAATCAGGGCATAAAGTCCCAAGGGTTTTTGGGCAATCATCAACGTTATCAGTGCGCCGCCTAAACAAAAGGGCAAGGCTGCCATGATTGATAATGGATGCAGGAAGTTGTTATACAGCAGCACCAGAATTGCATAGATACACATTAATGACAGCCCTAATGCACCGCCAAAGCGACCGAAAATGTCTTGCATAATTTTGGCACTGCCTGAAGGTTGCTGTACTACTCCTGGCGGTAAGTTTTGCATCACAGGTAGTTTATTAATTGTCTCGACTGCCTGTCCTAAAGAAATGCCTTGTAAATTGGCTTCTACGGCAACTTGACGGGCGCGATCGTAACGGTTAATGGTAGCAGGTCCGCTACCAAAACGGATATCTGCCACTGCCACAAGGGGAACTAGTCTACCATTTTGACTGGGGACTTGGAGATTCGTGATTGTGTTGATGTCAGCCCGCGCTTTCGGGTCGATTTGGACACGAATGGGGATTTGCCGATCGCTTAAATTAAATTTTGCTAAGTTAGCATCATTGTCGCCGATGGTGGCAAGGGAAGCAGTCCGAGCGATCGCTTGCACTGTCACCCCCAAATCTGCTGCCCGTTGCGGGTTAGGAATTACCAAAATCTCTGGTTTAACTAAACTCGCACTAGAAGACACTTCTACCAATCCAGTTATAGATCGCATCTGTTTTTCTAGGGCATCAGCAGCTTGATTCAATGCTTGAGGATTTTCACTCCTGAGGACAATTGATAAACCTTTACGACTACCACCTGGTGACTGACTTTGAAAACTAATTCTCGCTCCTGGTATTTGCTCAAAGGAAGGACGTACTTGTTCCTCAAACTGTTTTTGAGAAATATTTCGTTCCTCTCTAGGTTTGAGATTAATGGCAAGGGTTGCAGAATTGATCTCTTCTGTTGCTAGTACCCTTTCAACGACTGGGTTTTGCCGGATGATGTCAGTCGCTTGTGTGACTACCTTGTTAACGTCTTCTAAAGTGGAGCCGGGAGGTAGTTCTACAGATACATTGGAAAATCCGAAGTCGCCATCATCAACGAAACCCTTGGGAATTAAGGGAACCAACGTCAAACTAGCAATAAAGAAAGCTAAGGCGATCGCGATCGTTGTCAATCTATGGCGTAACGCCCACTCTAGGAGTGATCTATAAGGTTGAAAACGCCGACGCTTTTCAGTGCTGAGTTTTCTACTTCCGTTCCCGCTACCTGGGAGTGTAAATTTAAAATTGAAAAATTTTATTACTACTCCCCGACTCTCCTTTTTCTCCTGCAAAAGATATGCGCCCATCATCGGCGTAACCATCCGCGCTACGAGAGTTGAAAAAATTGTGGAAACGGCAACGGTAACACCAAATGGTTGGAAAAATTGCCCCGGAATCCCACCCATAAAAGCAACGGGCAGAAACACCGCAATAATCGTCGCGGCACTTGCTACTACCGCTAATCCCACTTCGTCAGAAGAATCAAAAGCCGCTTCCCAAGCTGACTTGCCCATAGCCATGTGCCGTTCCATGTTTTCAATTTCTACAACGGCATCATCTACCAAGTTGCCCACCGCCAGCGCTAATGCCAACAAAGTCATATTGTTGAGGGTGTAACCAAGGGCTTGCTGCACTGCGAAAGTGGGAATGATTGATAAGGGTAAGGCAACAGCAGTAATTAATGTTGCTCGCCAGTCCCGCAAAAACACTAAAATAACAATGATCGCCAGCACCGAAGCTTGAATCAATTCCTCAATGGTGCTTTGGTACGATTGGCGGACAATATCGGCTCTAGTAAAAATTAAATCCAGCTTGACATCTGCGGGAAGTGTTTTTTCCAGTTGTTTAACTGCTGCTTTGACTCCTTCTTCCACTGTCACCAGAACGCTGCCAGTACTACGCAATACCTGAAAAGCTACCACAGGTTGATTATTCAGACGTGCAGTTTGGCGCACGTCGCCAAATTTATCTTCTACGGTTCCCAAGCTGGATAAGGGTACAGAACCGCCTTGTGGTAAGAGGATTTCGTAGGTTTTCAACATATCTACACTGGTGGCACTTCCTAAAGTACGGATACTTTGTTCGCTACCACCAACTTCGGCACGTCCGCCAGGTAAGTTAATATTCAAAGCGCGGATTTGGTCGTTTACCTGGGTGGCGGTGATCGCTAGAGATTGTAAGCGATCGGGATTAAGATTAATCCGAATTTCTCGGTCAACCCCACCCACACGCTGAATTTGGGCGACACCACGGACTCCCAATAAGGCGCGGCTAATAGTTTGGTCTACAAGGTTGCTTAATTCTTCTACAGAACGCTGATCTGATTTAACCGCGTAGGTGATCACCGAGCCGCCGGAAAATTCCAGGCGTTCCACAATGGGATCGTTGATATCTTGGGGTAAATCTTGGCGAATTTGAGCGATCGCATTGCGGACATCATTGGTGGCGCGATCGCTATCTATACCCAAAACAAAACTAATTGTTGTCCGAGAATTTCCATCGCTGACGGTGGAAATCATATAATCAATATTGCCCAACCCGGCGACAGCATCTTCAATTTTTTTCGTGACTTGGGATTCTAGTTCTGCCGGGCCTGCACCTGGTTGGGTAACATTTATCAAAACTGTTGGCACATCAATATTTGGATTAATATCAATCCCCAAGGATATGAAGGAGAACCAACCCACCACTGTTAAAATTAAAAATAAAACTATTGTGGGAACAGGTTTTTTAATCGACCAAGCTGAGATATTGAAAGACATGGGGAAATTTTAGATTAGTTATTGGTCATTGGTAATTAGTTATTTTTCACCATCTCGGTTTTACTTTGCGACTCGAACTTTATCGCCATCTTTGAGATAACCTGCACCATCAACTACGACGCGATCGCCTAACTGCAACCCACTCATGATTTCTACTTTGTCACCACTAGCAGGATCTCCTAACTTTACTCTCTGGGTGCGGACTGTATCTACACCCGATAAGGTGAATACAATTACACTTGCGTCTGACTGAGACTGGACTGCTTTTTGCGGCACTACCATCCTCATCCCTGAGTTAGTAGTAATGGCAGCACTAGCAAACATCCCTGGTTTAAGTAAACTTGTTGTTGGCAAGTCAATTTTTACTGTAGCCTCACGCCTTTGATCGTTCACCTGTGGTTGGATGTCCCTAACTCGTCCCTGCGATCGCACACGCTGATCAACACCAGAAGTAATCTGCACCGATGCGCCAATTTTCACCTGATTTAGTTGAGTTTCGGGCACCTTTGCTTGAAGTTCTAGTTTTTTATCCTGGATAATCGAAAATAGCTTTTGTGTGCCACCAATCACAGTTCCGACCTGGGTTTGCGGCGGTACACCAGTAACATCGCCTACTCTAGCCAGTTTCTCGGCGATCGTTCCAGAAACCGATGCACGTACCACAGTTTGTCCCAACTGAGTTTGCAGTTGTTGCACCTTAGCAGCACTGCTGCGGACATCGGCCTTAGCTTTGTTGATAACAGCTTGGGCGTTCCCAATATTCGCCTGAGCGCTGCCAATATTCGCCTGGGCACTACGCACATTTTCTTGGGCGAGATTCACAACTTGGATGGCAGTTTTCACATTGTAAGAACGAGTATCAAGTTCTTGTTTACTAATCGTCCCAGAGTCAGCAAGTTGTTGATAACGCTGATAATTTTTGACTGCTTCCTCTAGCCTCGCCTTAGCTTGAGCTAAATCTGCTTGTTTTTGCTGGACTATCGCTTTATTTGACACCAAGTCTGCCTGTTTAGATGCCAAATCTGCTTGTTTAGATGCCACATCTGCTTGTTTGGATTCCACATCTGCTTTTGCTTGGCTAATTTGGTTTTGCAGTATGGAATCATCCAACACCGCCAACACTTGACCTTTTTTGACAAAAGCTCCTTCTTTCACATTTTCGGGGATGCTTTTGATTTGCAAGCCATTTGTCTGCGGCAACACTGGAATTAAATCACGGGCTGCTACAGTCCCAGTAGTTTTGAGGGTACGGACAACACGGGCGCTTTCTACTGTAGCGATGGTGACTGTCAGGGCTGGGTTAACTTTTTTATCTGCGATCGCACTTTGTTGACCAGATGGAAGACGATTTAATACACCCATCCCACCAAAGGCGATCGCGATTCCTAAACCAGCACCCAACAATAGTGGCTTTAACCATGCTCTAGTTTGTTTTTTAGCTAATTTGCTCGTAAAAGTATCATCCTCAGATGTTACAACTTCTTCCACCCCGACTTCGGAAACTCTTTCATCGCTCATAGTCGCCCCTCCACTTTCTGTCTACGCATACCACCTTTAGTATTTTCTTAAGAAAACTTAAAATTTATTTACATAATATCAACTATGACGCATTTATCAGTAAATGTCCTTCACAAACTAAAGGATACAATATTACAAAAATTTATATTTTTACGAGCATTTACTAAAAGAATGTACTTAAATCTTGTATAAATTATGATGCAAATAATCATTTCATCTAGTTACTCTACGTCACACAAGATATGTATTTAGATCACCGTCAACGAGTGGTTAGATATGAAATACTATTAATGTATCTTGGTACACTAGCAAATTTTTTGTTCCACGCAAGCCATAATCCCTTTGAACCCTTTATGTTGCGAAAAAGTTATGAATCTAGACATAGAAAAAGCTAGCGTCCAGAACTCTATCTGAGTTACAAAGGATCAAACTGTGTTGTTTTAAATTCCAGCAAAAATGACTCTGATTATGGAATTTTGAAATCAATCAATAAAATCAATAAATAACTTGGTATTTACCAAACTAACCAGATATGTTCAATGCCACTGAAATTTTAATTGATGCCTTCGTAAATGAAATTCGAGAAGGCTATCGTCGCACCTATGGCTGCTTCAAAAATGATTATCAGGACATTATCGCCTGGGCTGGTAATATGGCTTTGGAAAACATTGCCAATAGCGATGCCCTTTATCACAATGTTGAACACACTGTCCTTGTCACCCTAGTAGGGCAAGAAATCTTACGTGGCAAACACATTCGAGAAGGTGGTGTTTCCAGTGAAGACTGGTTGCATTGTATCATTTCCTTAGTGTGTCATGATATTGGCTATGTCAAGGGAGTTTGCCGACAAGACCGAGAAACAGCAGACTTATATGCCACAGGCAAAAATGGCAGAATGATTTCTGTAGCTTCTGGCGCTTCTGATGCCAGTCTCACACCCTATCATGTCGATAGAGCCAAGCTATTTATCGATGAGCGTTTTGGGGGTCACAAATTAATAGATGCTGAGGCGATTAAGAGCAACATTGAATTGACTCGATTTCCCGTCCCTGCGGCAGAAGATCAGCAAGATACAAAGTGTTTTGCCGGGTTAGTCCGGGCTGCTGATTTGATTGGGCAACTAAGCGACCCGCGTTACTTAAAGAAAATTACTTCTTTATTCTACGAGTTTGAAGAAACTGGTGTAAATAAAGTTTTAGGCTATAAAACCCCTGCCGATTTACGTAATAACTACGCTAAGTTTTACTGGAATGGCGTTTTTCCCTATATCCAAGAAGGACTGCATTATCTATCATTGACACAACAGGGAAAACAAATTCTCGCTAATCTCTACTCAAATGTGTTTGTTGTAGAACACGAAAAACAACAGCAAGAACAGCAGCAGTATTTAGAGGAGTTAGGAGTTGAGAGACGCGATTAATCGCGTCTGTACAGGAGTTGAGAGTAGAGAATTATTAATCGCGTCTGTACAGGAGTTGGGAGTTGAGAATTATTAATCATGAGTTATGAATTAAGATAAAAGCTTAATAACTCATAACTCATAACTTATAACTCCTAACTACTATGGATTGGTGGCGACGACTGAAGAAAAATCCTTTGGCACAATTTGGGGCAATTTTGCTGTTAGTTTTTTACATAGCAGTAATTGCAGCAGATTTCGTAGCTCCTTATGACCCCTATGCCTCACAGCCCAATGGTTCACTGCTGCCACCAACTAAGATACACTGGGTTTCTCAATCAGGGCAGTTTATCGGGCCTCATATTTACCCGACGACCCAGGGAGACACGAATTTAGAGACAGGCGATCGCCAAATCATTGTAGACTTCAAGAAGCCTTCACCCCTGCGTCTATTTATCTCCGGCCCAGAATACCGATTGTTGCAGATGAGTTTGCCACTACCTCCCAAGTGGGATGAAGTCACAATCTTTCCTGGTATTCCCTTAAATTGGCATTTATTTGGCACAACAAGCGGGGCAAAATTCAACCTCTTGGGTACTGATGACCAAGGCCGCGACCAGTTTAGTCGCCTGCTGCATGGCGGTCGCATCAGTATGTTTATTGGCATTTTTGGCATTATTATTACCTATCCCCTCGGTTTGGTCATCGGTGGAATTTCCGGCTATTTTGGCGGTGTGACTGATAGCATCATCATGCGCTTGGCTGAAGTGCTAATGACCTTCCCCAGTATTTATCTTTTGGTAACTTTGGGCGCAGTCTTACCGCCTGGTTTAAGCAGTACCCAGCGCTTTTTGCTGATTGTGGTGATTACTTCGGTTATTAGCTGGGCTGGTTTAGCACGAGTTATACGGGGACAGGTACTATCAATTAAAGAGCGAGAATTTGTCCAAGCGGCACGCGCAATGGGCGGGAACCCACTTTATATCATCCTCCGCCACGTTTTGCCGCAAACAGCTAGTTATATAATTATCTCTGCTACTCTTGCAGTTCCCAGCTTTATTGGTGCAGAAGCAATACTCAGTCTCATCGGTTTGGGTATTCAACAACCAGACCCCTCATGGGGCAATATGCTTTCTCTGGCTAGCAATGCTTCAATTTTGGTACTGCAACCTTGGTTAATTTGGCCGCCTGCTGTGCTGATTATCCTCACAGTCCTGGCATTCAACTTACTCGGTGATGGATTGAGAGATGCCCTCGACCCGCGCAGTTTAAGAAGATAGCAAAAATTCCACGACACCTTTAAACTAAGACGTATATTACAGTTGACTTTCCTCCTCCCAATGAAACAAACCCTATAGCTAGAGGAGACACAGATAAAGGACGAAAAATCTTCAAGGGATTAATGTATGCTCGTCAATTTTATCCAACTCACACTATAGCAGTTGATGCAGATGATTGTATCAGTAAAAACTTAGCCGAATTTATTAAGTAACATCCTAACTCTAATGGCTGGTTTATCAATAAAGGTTATAAATATAAAGAAGGTAGTAAATATATATAGGACTCATATTTGATTTTTGAGCAAACTCAGTACAACTCAAAGAGACTTCTTCGCTACTCCCTACTCCCCACTCCCAGCCTACGCAAATAATTTCAGAAATCAAATCGGATTACTATATATATTAAAAGAAAAAATTTCTGTTGAATGTGCGGTACATCCAATATTGTCCGCTATGACTTAAATTTCTTACCAGAAAACGCAGAATATAATCGGGGCTATGGATATTACAAATACTATATAGATATATAGACCACGGTAAAGTCAAAGGCGTATTAGAAAGCAAAGATAAACTAATTGAACCATTACCATTTCCTAGAGCAGTTTACATTGTAGAAACAGTAGAAAATCTTTTTTACGGTTTAATGAAGTTAAACTTCAATACTTTTGATCGAAAATCCTTAACTCAATCAGTCAAGGATGAATTCGGCTTGTACACGCTATAGCCATTCCAATTGATTTGTATGTAAGCTATATAGGACTCCTGTCTGATTTGTGAACAAGATTTCAAATGAAACCCTGATAAAACTGGCTTTTCAGTCTCAGTATATTTTCAAAAATCAAATCGGAGTCCTACTAAATGTTTTTTAAGGCTGATAGGGTACAGCGCTACTATGCCTAAATCCAAGTCAAAATATCAAAAATCAAAAAAACAGGCTGAAAAACAAACTTCTACCCTTAGCCTCAAAGAACAGTTAGCCCAAAAGCGTAAAGCAGCCCAATCACGTAAAGAACTCATTAGCTTACTCACCACCGCTAGCTTTGCTAGTGTCTTTGTTGGCATTCTGCTTTTTTTTGTAGGTGGAATTAAAGCAGCAGTTCCTGGTGTCTTGGGGATACTTGTCATGTCCCTTTCCTATAAATACCCCCGCCAAGCGCTGTATGCCTTCATCATTTACGTGCCTATGGGGGGTACTATCACTTACTACTTGGGCAATAGTCCCATACTCCAACTAGCTAAAGATGCTTTCTATATTCCAGCGCTAATTGGACTTTGGCAGACTTGCCGTAAACAGGGGCTACCTCTAATTATTCCTCAAGGCATTAAAATCCCGCTTTATATTGTTTTGGGTTGTAGTTTGTTAACGCTGTTGTTTATTAATGGTGGTCAGCAGTTTAACCCGCCGAGTGTAGGACTATTGGAAAAAGCACCCAACGAAATACCTTTAGGCATGGGAATTCTGGGACTGAAAGTATTTTTAGGCTATGTCCCTCTGATTGGTTGTGCTTATTATCTAATTCGGGATAAGCGGGATTTTCTATTTTTATCGCGCCTCCAGATTGTCCTCATACTGATTTGCTGTGTGCTGGGATTTATTCAATACCTGTTACTACTAACTGGTGCATGTCAAGGCACTAGAGGTCTTGAAGGAGATGCCTTATTTAGAGCAACACTCGAAGCCAGGTGTTATTTTGGTGGAGCGCTAGTATATAGTCCCGATGAAGGAGTTATTCGCCTACCAGGGACATTTGTCGCTCCTTGGCAGTGGGCATGGTTCTTAATTGCCAGTACCTTTTTTACCTTTGCCACTGGCTTCACCGACCCCTCCCCAATATGGCGGCTGGTGGGTTTAGGTTCTTTAGTGGCAGTCTTTATCAATGCTGTAATCTCTGGACAGAGAATTGCCTTAGCCCTAGTACCAATCTGCTTCGGGATTTTGCTATTGCTCACTGGACAAATTGGCAACCTCAAACGATTTATTCCGATAGGGATAGGACTTGCCTTGATTTTGGGAATTGCGATGGTGACTAACCCTGCTGTCGTACAAGAGAGAACCGAGAGTTTTACCAGTCGCTGGGAGGCTTCACCACCTCAAGATTTTATCGTCCAGCAATTTGAAGAAAATTGGAAAAACGTAGAGGGACCATTGGGAAGTGGCTTAGGTCGAGCAACTAACTCTGCCCGTGCATTGGGTAAAACTAAGCTTGTGGAAACCTACTACCCCAAACTACTTTATGAAGTTGGAATTCTTGGAGTACTCGCTTTTCTGGGTTTGGTAACAACTTTGACAATTATTGGCTTTAAAACCTATCGCTCCATAAAGAACCGTAATTTCCGCAGTTACGGAGCAGCGTTGTGGGTGTTTATATTGTTTATTAGCTACAACACCTACTACTACCCTCTCGATGTTGATCCAGTTGCTGTTTATTATTGGTTTTACGCGGGAGTCCTTTTTAAATTACCAGAACTGGAGAAACAAGATCGAGAAGATGCCAACCCTCAGCAAAAAACCCAGAAAAAACGTTTAAAAACAATTTAAATAAAATAAAAATGGTAAAAGTTATCATAGCAGGTCAAAAACACCTCAGCATTCCAAACCTACCTCGAAATTCTCGGCATACACTCATCGCCCCCAAGGCTTTTCCCGCAGGTAGATATCCTATAGAAAAAATTTGGTATCCTTTAGGCAGTTTTATGGCATGGCAACCTGTATGGGAAAGATACCAAGCTATTCATTCTTTCAATAGGATTTTATACACAAATAAACCTTGGTTTCTCACCTTTGAGGATCATCGTATTTTATACAGAAATCCTCAGAATCAAGGTGAAGCTGCAATTTATGAATTATTAAATAATCGATTAGCATTAGAAAATTGCCAAAAAATTATCGCTATTTCAGATTATGCAAGGTTGAGATTAATTAAGCGGATAGAAGGTTGGAAGATAGAAGAAAAAGTAAGTAAAAAAGTGGATGTAATACATCCCAACTTTCCAGTCAGAGTTAACCAATCTAAAGTTTATCAGGAACAACAAAATCTCCAGATTGTATTTATCGGAAATCACATTGCCCGCAAAGGCGGAGTTGTTGCTTTAAGGCTAGCGAAGAAAGCTGAAAAATTAGGTTTACCTATTACTATACATATAATATCGGGATTAGAACATGGTTCAGGAGTGCCGACTGATTTTCCCGATCGCACTAAATATATAGAGGATTTAAAGTTACTGAATTTAAATAACGTTATCTTTCATAAAAATATTCCTAATGAGAAAGTTATTGAATTATTATCGCAAAGTCATTTTCAATTAATGGCAACATTACATGATACTTATGGCTATAGTATCATCGAAGGGTTTTCCGTTGCAACTCCGGCAATTACGACAAATGTATGTGCCTTACCAGAATTTATTCGTCATGGCGAAAATGGCTATATTTTGGAGTTACCAATTAATGAAATTAGGCACTGGAGTAATTGGCTACACGGAGAAAAAACCAAAACTGCTGAATATTGGGAAATTTTGAATAGTACCTATGACTATTTGGCAGAGCAAGCGTTGCAACAAATTATCCAATTTCTTGATAGAACCGACAAACGAGAACATTATGAATTTTTAAGTGCAGGAGCATTAGCTCAAGCGCAAATTGTGCATAACTCCGAAAAGCAAAATGAGTTATTTGATAATCTTTATGCAGCAGTATGAGTATAAATAACTAAAAATGAGAAAATGTAATATTAGCTAATCCCACGGCTATTGACTGGATCTAAATTAAAGCGATGGCAGCTTACTGAAATTCCTGCAAATTAATTATTACAAGGCTATTATAAAAATAGTAAAATTGCTTAATAAAAATTATGAATGATTGGCCTTTAATTAGTGTGGTTATCCCGACATATGGTCGGGAGGAACCGCTACAAGATAGCATTGTGGATGTTCTGAAACAGGACTATCCAAATTTTGAAGTTTTGGTGATAGACCAAACCCCAAAACACCAGCCAGAGATTCAAGCCTACCTAGAGGAGATGGCGGGGGCAGGTAAAATTAAATGGTTGCGCTTAGATTGGGCGAGTTTGCCAGGGGCGCGGAATTATGCTATTCGACGGTCATCTGGTGAAATAATATTGTTTATTGATGATGATGTTCAGCTAACCCCAGAATTGTTAGCAGCCCATGCAAAAAATTATTTACAAAACCCAGAGGTGGGGGCTGTCGCTGGACGGGTATTTGACAGAATGAAATTGGGTGATTCTGGAGGAGATTTAGAGATTGAATATCTGCCTCCCCAAGCTATGGACCCAGGAATTGCTTGGTATCATATTGATTTAGTGCATACCATCAAACCCCAACAAGTACTGACAGCAAGGGGTTGTAATATGTCTTTTCGCCGTGAAATTTTTACTAAGTACGGGCTGAGGTTTGATGAGAGGTTTGGCGGTAGTGCAGTGCGCGAAGAGTCAGATTTTTGTTTGCGGGTGCGCCAAACTGGATATAAGATTTGGTATGACCCAGAGGCGCATTTGGTGCATTTAGGCGAAGAAACTGGGGGTTGTCATGATATTAGTATGCGATCGCTCAAATATCAACTCACCTTTTACCACAACCATTTCTTATTGGGGCTGAAAAACCTCACTGTTAGTCAAGCTTTACGTTTATATGCCCGTTTATTTGACTGTCACGTTTTGGGACACCCACCTTGTAACAAAAGCGGTTCCCCAATCAAGATTGTCACTCGTGCTATTTTCTACACTTTAGGTTTTTTCAAAGCCTTGGGTACTATCATCCAATCAATATGGAATGATGGTCAAATTTATAGTCGATTGGATCAACAAGTTTAGTTAGGAATTAGTGAATAAAAAAGGACAACTGAAAAGAACAAATAACAAATATCAATGAAAATTTTAGTTGCTAGTCACACTTATATCGTAGACCTGAACTGTGAAAAATTACGCGCTTTATCTCAACTAGAACCAGATATTGAAGTGACAGTTGTAGTGCCAAAGCGCTGGAAACCAGGTGGTGTGCAGAACAAAATCATTGAAACTGAATACCGCGATGAAGGTAAGTTTAAAATTGTCCCCGTTTCTAATTTTAGTCAAAATCATCAAGGACTGCTTACCTTTGGTGTTGATTTAGTATCTTTGTTAAAAGAATTTCGTCCGCATATCATCCAGGTAGAACAAGGGTCTAGGGGGCTGGCTTATAGTCAGATGATTGCTTTAAATAAACTCTTAGGACTTAAGGCAAAAAATGTATTTTTTACCTGGTGGAATCTACCATACAAACTAAAATTTCCAGTTGCTTTATTAGAAAAATATAATCTCAACCACAGTCATGGTATCATTTCTGGCAATCAGGATGGAGCAGAAGTTTTGCGATCGCGGGGATATCAAAGGCCCATTAAAGTTATGCCGCAATTGGGTGTAGATGAAAGTCTATTTATTTCTCAAGCTCAACCAGAATTAGCAACTAAGTTGGGTATTGAAAAAGGGGATTTTGTGGTAGGTTTTGTTGGGCGTTTTGTGCAAGAGAAGGGTTTATTAACACTTTTAAAAGCTTTAGTAACGTTAAAAAATAAACCTTGGAAATTACTGCTGCTGGGACGGGGAGAATTGCAAACTGAATTAATCCAAATAGCAGAGGAAAATAATATCGAAGAACGGCTAATTTTGGTAGAAAGTGTCCCCCATGATGAAGTTGCAAACTATATCAATTTAATGAGTACTTTGGTACTGCCTTCAGAAACAACTTACAAGTTTAAAACCTTAACCTCTGTCGGCTGGAAAGAACAATTTGGTCATGTACTAATTGAAGCAATGGCTTGCCAAGTACCTGTAATTGGTTCCGATTCTGGCGAAATCCCCCATGTAATTAGTGATGCTGGTTTAGTGTTTCCTGAAGGTGATGCTCAAGCCCTTGCTAATTGTTTAGTTCAATTAATGGATAAACCTGATTTTGCTCATACTCTCGGTGAAATGGGTTATCAAAAAGCAATGATTAAATATACAAATAAGGCTTTAGCTAAAGAGCAATTAGATTTTTATCAAGAGTTAGTTAATAGTCAAGAGTAATTAGCTATTAGCAAATGACAAAAAAATGAAAATATTACAAATTGTCCCCTCAATTTCTCTAATTTACGGCGGTCCCAGTCAAATGGTACTAGGATTAGCTCCAGCGTTGGTAAAAGAGGGAGTGGAAGTTACAATTCTCACAACTGATAGTAATGGCGATAATGGTCAAATACCTCTGGATGTTCCTTTAAATCGCCCAATTAAACAAGATGGCTATGAAATAATTTACTTTCATTGCGCCCCATTTCGTCGCTACAAATTTTCTTTAGATTTATTAAACTGGCTAAAATGTCATGCTCAAGAGTTTGACATAGCACATATTCATGCTCTATTTTCTCCTATAAGTAGTGCTGCTGCTATTGTGTGTCGTCAGCAAAAACTACCTTATATTTTGCGTCCTTTGGGTACTCTCGATCCGGCTGATTTACGCAAAAAAAAGCAATTAAAAAAGCTTTATGTGGCAATTATAGAACGTCAAAATTTAGCTAGTGCGGCAGCAATTCATTTTACTAGCGACCAAGAAGCTAAAATATCAGAGCGATTTGGAGTATCTACGCCAGATTTAGTAATTCCTTTGGGTGTGATTCCCCCACAATCTCCGATTAAAAATGTATGCAGTCAGTTAGAAATACCAAAGGATCTGCCTTTAGTGCTGTTTATGTCACGAATTGATCCGAAAAAAGGGTTAAATTTGTTGATTCCGGCGCTAGAGAAGCTGTTAGCAATTGGTTATAAGTTTCATTTTGTTTTAGCTGGAACAAATCCCCAAGATCCAGATTATGAACAAAAGATAATATTGCAAATTCAAAATTCACCATTGCGATCGCACACTACAATTACTGGCTTTGTGACTGGTGAACTAAAAGTTAGTTTACTACAAGCTGCGGATTTATTTGTTTTACCTTCGTACTACGAAAATTTTGGGATTGCTGTAGCTGAGGCGATGGTAGCAGGAACACCGGTGCTAATTTCTGACCAAGTGCATATTTATCAGCAGGTACTTGATAGTGAATCTGGTTGGGTGGGCGCAACCAATGTCCAATCGCTGGTTGAATTACTGCAAGAAGCTTTGCAAAATCCCGCAGAACGTCAACGACGGGGATTAAATGCCCAAAAATATGCCTTACAAAATTTTAGCTGGGATGCGATCGCTAAACAAACAATCCAAGCTTACCAGAAAATTCTGGCAAACAAGCTCTAGAGTTCCCAAAAAAGTAATCATAAAGTGAAAAAATCCCCCACCTTGCGGCAGGGGATTTTTATTACTTACCTACAAAACTAGCAGCCGAATTAACCGAACTTACCAGCAGTAGAAGCGATCAAGAATGCGGCGTAGGTCAAGACATAGCCAACAGTGAAGTGAGCTAGACCAACTACACGACCTTGAACGATAGACATAGCCACGGGCTTGTCTTTCCAGCGAACTAGGTTAGCTAGAGGAGTACGTTCGTGTGCCCAAACAAGAGTTTCAATCAACTCTTGCCAGTAACCTCTCCAGGAGATTAAGAACATGAAACCAGTAGCCCAAACTAGGTGTCCAAACAAGAACATCCAAGCCCAGACAGACAGGTTATTCACGCCATAGGGGTTATATCCGTTGATCAACTGAGCGGAGTTAGCCCAGAGGTAATCACGGAACCAGCCCATTAGGTATGTGGAGTTTTCGTTGAACTGAGCAACGTTGCCTTGCCAAATACCGAGATGCTTCCAGTGCCAGTAGAAAGTTACCCAACCTACTGTATTCAATGCCCAGAACAGAGACAGGTAGAAGGAATCCCATGCTGAGATGTCGCAAGTACCGCCACGACCGGGGCCGTCGCAAGGGAAGGCATAGCCGAAGTCCTTTTTATCGGGCATCAGCTTAGAACCACGGGCATCCAAAGCACCTTTGACCAAGATCAAGGTGGTGGTGTGCAGACCCAAAGCGATCGCATGGTGTACCAAGAAGTCGCCAGGGCCAATTG
>Ga0209591_10001937_pt1 | contig 25205 bp, 22 predicted proteins | sample MAT01_FD_187207 | JGI IMG/M metagenome (GOLD analysis project Ga0209591, IMG submission 187207) | Freshwater microbial communities from Lake Fryxell liftoff mats and glacier meltwater in Antarctica - MAT-01 (SPAdes) (version 2) | ecosystem: Environmental > Aquatic > Freshwater > Ice > Liftoff... | reverse complement strand
AGCGCGAAAAGCAATGGGCTCATGCCAACCAGCAACAGCGGCAGGACAACCCTCCAGTAACGCTGAGTGGGGCCTCCGGTGGCTTGGATTCGGAGCCTAAGTGGTGCGGCTTGGGGTCTCATGATCGAAGAGCTTACTTCGATGAGTCACCGGAAAACACCTTGACTCGTCGGGAAACTGGGCCTGTGCTAGGCTTTAACAAATGCAGGATAAGAACGAAGCCGCACGAAATCCGGTCAAACACCATTTTGAGATCGAGCCCAAGTTGCACGTGGCATATCGAATCCTGAGCGGGAACGAAGCGTCTCCCAGCGAGCCCATCAAGTTGCTTGAGGTCAATGCCTCTACGATGGCAACTGGGAGCGTCGAGATTTTTGCCTTTGGACCCTCTGGCGAGTTGCCCTTCGCTGTGCAGATCGCTGAGATCACTCCAGATGAGTTGGAGACCTTTCAGCGGGATCCGCGGGCCCTGCCGGATGGGTGGGATCCAAGCACGCGGAAGTTCACCTGCGCGACGCTGCCTGATGAGGGGTTGGGGGACACCTGTCGCTGCTGAAACAGCCGAGCGGTGGCACATTTCTGAAAATGCTGCGTCACGCTGCGGACGACTTTCAAAGCAAGCGACGTAGCTTGAAGGGGCGCTGGGGCTCAATTTTGACCAGGCCCTACCCCGTCTGAAACAGCTTATTATAATAAGTCTGAATCTTCTCGTTGTTCACGTAAGCCCAGAAGGCGCTCACCCCGAGCCACATCGCCAAGCCATTCAGATCCCGAAACATCGGCGGCATGTAGCGCGGAACTGCGACGACACCCTCGTGGGCGCGCGCGGCCAAGATGGGAATATCTTCGAGCGCCACTTTGCCTGCAAAAAGCCAACGAATTAAGTCAGGCCGCCCCCCCGTGATCGCACTTCTCAAGAAGTTGAAGTTACTGACCAACCCTTTCACGTAAGAAACATCCTTGGTGAAGGGCGCGCCGCCATCCACAACGCCGCCGCGAAAGACGCGTTGCGTGCTCCAATAGCAAACGGCCTCGTCGTAGCCTTCCGTGCGAAACCACTCAAAAACGTCGTAGAAAGACGCCCCATCTTCGGCTTTGTCCACCGCCAACGCACGATCGTTCAGGCGGCGAGCACGCCTGGGATGGCTGCAGAGCGTTAACACCTCGGTGAGCGTGGCCAAGCCTTCTTGCGTCGCGGCAACCCGGGGCGGACCCACCGCAAGCCAACGCGCCACGGGCTGGCGCTGACCATTCACACTCGTGGCGACATGCACCCAGCCCTCGTGCACCTCCAGGATCTTGACGTCACGTTCACTGAAACGCGCGTCACTCCGCACCTTGATATAATCAGAACCTGCAGCCGCGTCGGCAACGATGCCATCGTCTAAAATCACACGCACCGAGACATCATCAAAAACCTCAGCCAGCCTCAGTTTCAAAATTTCTACCGCTTGCTCTGCTGAGAGCGACTGCTCCGGTATTGGCCCGAGCACCCGGTCATCAAGCTGCGTGAGCAGTTGATACATGCGCTGCGCCACCTCGCGCACCGCCGTCGTCCCATCTTGCAATAAATCCTTCGGCGAACCGTACAGCTCACGACTCAACGTGTAGAAACGAGGTGTGCCGCGGCAGCGCAGCATCTCAAGCACTCCGATGTATTGCTCGGCTGTGTGCAACAGGATGCGGCCGATGGCGTCGTCGCCAAGATCGCGCTGTACGTCAGCGGCGATCTCAGAAAATTCGCGTTCCTTCGCCGCCACATCGAAGCCTTGATTCAGCGTGGCGTAGTAGCTCTGGTCCAAAACCGGCAATTCTCGAAAATGCGACTGTCTAAAATTTTCGAACGTATCCGCTGGCCACTTGATAGCGTTCAAGACCCGAATCGGGCGCTGCGCGTCCACAATGCGCTGGGCCAGCGAAGCTACGGACTCTTTGTAGGAGCGCCAGGGTCGCGTCGGGACCGCTTCATTCAGCATAACCGCATGTTAGCGCAGCTTGACGCAGCGTGAACCGTGAGCTCGACGGCGAAGGCCCATTTTTGCTTAGGCATCCACTGGAAAAACGGCTAAACGGCTCGCGATGTCGTCTTCAGTAAGCGCGCCCAAAGTCCCCAACGTGCTCGCCACCCGCTACGCCAGTTCAGCAATGGCTGAGCTTTGGTCGCAAGAGAGCAAGATTGTCCTCGAACGAAAACTCTGGGTAGCCGTCCTGAAAAGCCAGCGAAACCTTGGCATTCCTCTGCCAGAAGGCGTTATCGAAAGCTACGAGCGCGTTCTTCAGCACGTCGATCTTGAATCGATTCGCAACCGCGAGAAGGTCACGCGCCACGACGTGAAGGCCCGCATTGAGGAATTCTCGGCACTCGCCGGGCACGAGCACATTCACAAAGGGCTCACCTCCCGCGATCTCACCGAAAACGTGGAGCAGATGCAAATTCGCGCAGGGCTTTCATTGCTCCGTGAACGCACTATTGCTGCCTTGATCCGGCTCGCCAAGCTTGCGCTCGAACATCAAAGCCTGGTGCTCACAGGACGGAGCCATAACGTGCCCGCCCAGGCGACAACACTCGGTAAACGCTTCGCGAATTTTGGGCAAGAGCTATTGTTGGGCCTTCGGCATCTCGAAAGCATTCTTGAACGCTACCCGCTCCGGGGCATCAAGGGGCCGGTTGGAACCCAGCAGGACATGCTCGATCTTTTTGGCGGCGATGCGAGCAAGCTCGATGAGCTGGAGCGAACGATCGCCGGGCAACTGGGCTTTCAGCAAGTGCTCAATAACGTGGGCCAGGTGTACCCACGCTCACTCGATCTAGAAGTGGTGTCCGGGCTCCTACAGCTCTGTTCGGGGCCGGCTAACTTTGCAAAAACGCTGCGCTTGATGGCGGGGCAAGAGCTGGCCACTGAAGGCTTTCAGCCAGGGCAGGTGGGGTCTTCGGCGATGCCTCACAAGATGAATTCTCGATCGTGCGAGCGCATTTCTGGGTTTGTGGCCATCTTGAGCGGGCATTTAACGATGGCGTCTGCACTCGTGGGTGATCAGTGGAATGAGGGCGACGTGAGCTGTTCGGTGGTGCGGCGCGTGATGTTGCCCGATGCTTTTTTTGCCTGCGATGGCTTGTTTGAGACGTTCATCACCGTGTTGGATGAGTTTGGGGTCTATCCGAAAGTTGTGGAGCTGGAGCTCTCGCGTTATTTGCCGTTCCTGGCCACGACCAAAGTATTGATGGCGGCTGTCTCAGCGGGCGTCGGACGAGAAACAGCGCACGAGGCCATCAAGGAGCATGCTGTGGCCGTCGCGCTCGGAATGCGTGAAAAGGCCACGAAGCGAAACGACTTGCTGGAGCGTCTCGCCAACGATCCACGCCTCCCGCTCTCGCTGCCCGCGCTGCAAACCCTGCTCGCCGCTCCACTCAGTTTCGTGGGCGCCGCGCAAGCTCAGGTGGCTGCGTTTGTCTCTGAAGTCGAAAAGCTTGCAGCTCAACATCCCGAGCTCGCCGGATACGCGCCGCGCGCGCTGCTCTAGCACGCGCTTGGACACTGAACTGTTAACCTGCGATGTCAACACTCTCTCCCTGGTATCTTCTGGCAGGCAGCTACACGCGACCTGACGCCAACGATGGGCTTTCAGCCTACGAAGTCCTCGAACCGAGCGGTGAGCTTGAGCTCGCATGCCGAACACCGGCGGAAGACAGCACCTATCTCGCCGTCCACCCTCAAAAACCGCTGGTTTACGTGACGAATGAACTTCGCACGTTCCAAGACGAACCCGGAGCTGCCGTTTCGAGCTACCGCTTCAACGAGACTCTCCGTTCCTGGGAGCTGCTCGGGCGGCAACCCACCGGGAATTCGCTGGCCTGCCACGTTAGCCTCGATCCCCAAGCTCGCTATGCCGTCGTTTCAAACTATGGCGAAGGCAGCGTGGCCGTGTTCCCGATCGAGGCTCAAGGTCAGTTGGGGCCGCGCACGGATCTGGTGCACCACGCCGGTAAGCTGGGCCCCCACCCCACGCGTCAGGTAACTCCGCATGCTCATTGTGCGCTCTTCGTGGGCAGCACCGGTCGCGTGTTGGTTTCAGACTTGGGGCTCGATTGTATCATCAGCTACGACCTCGATTTCACCAACGGCAAGCTGCGCGAAGTGGCGCGTTCTCCCCTGCCAGCTGGCACTGGCCCTCGTCATCTTTGTGTTCACCCGGAAGGTGGTTGGCTGTACAGCGTGAATGAGCTCACCTGTGAGGTGACGTTATATCGGAACACGGGGAACGGAGTCTCCGTGGCCGAGTCTTGGTCGCTCTCAGTCAACGAAGGCGACGACGCTGTTCGTGCCGCGGACATTCAGCTTCATCCGAATGGTCGCTTCCTGTATGCGAGCAATCGCGGCCGAAACACACTGACCGCGTTCGCCATCGATCCGGAGTCGGGCCGCCTCACCTGCATCGAGACGATCGCTTCGGGCGGAGCGATGCCGCGAAGCTTCGTCATTCATCCGAACGGACGTTATCTGTACGTGGCCAACCTGCAGAGCCACAGCATCTCCCAATTTTGGATTGACCCGAGCACCGGACAATTGGACCCCACAGGCTATTCCATGCCCTACGGTCGCCCAGCCTGCCTGAAATTTGCTCGCCTCACGTTTACTGTCCTGAGCTGACTGTCGAAACGCCGCCGAGTGCACTAGACCGTTGGAATGGTCACTCGACGATCCATTCTCGGCGGGGCAGCACTCACCGCCCCCGCCGCAGCACTCCTTCTCCGTCCCTCCAACTCGGCAGCCCAAGCCCGCACCTGGGAGGCTAGTTATAGCGGAGGTCCCGGCGGGCCTGACCGCGCCCCTGGAACGCCCAGCAAGGATTATCAACCCGTCACGACTCCGAACGGCTCCACTTTGCCTTTTACGCTGAAGGACGGAGTGAAAATCTACCATCTGATAGCTGAAGAGGTGGAACATGAGTTCGCACCGGGGCTCAAGGCGTATTGCTGGGGTTACAACGGAAGCGTTCCTGGCCCAACGCTAGAAGCTGTCGAAGGTGATCGCGTTCGCGTGTATGTCACCAATAGGCTCAAGGCACCGACTACAGTCCACTGGCATGGCGTCTTCTTGCCCAATGGTATGGACGGCGTGGGTGGCCTCAATCAGCTAAGCATCGCGCCCGGCGAGACCTTCAAATACGAATGGACGTTTCGCCAACACGGGACCTTCATGTATCACTCGCACCACGATGAGATGACCCAAATGGCGATGGGCATGAGCGGCATGTTGATCGTGCATCCACGCCGAACAGCGGCCGACGCCGTGGTGCAGCGTGATTTTGCCCTCCTGCTCGGAACCTGGAAAATCAAGCCAGGAACGAGGCGGCCCGATCCCAATGAGATGACGGATTTCAACGTGCTCACGCTGAATGCTCGCTCTTTTCCGGGCACCGCTCCGCTCGTTTGCAAAAAAGGCGACCGGGTAAGAATCCGCATTGGCAACCTGAGCGCGATGGATCACCACCCGATCCACCTGCATGGCTACTACTTCAAAACGACAGCCACCGACGGCGGCATGATCCCAGCTTCGGCGCAGGTCCCGGAGACAACGGTGCTGGTGCCCACGGGCTCGACTCGCACCATCGAGTTCATCGCGGATGCCGTGGGGGATTGGGCTATGCACTGCCACATGACCCATCATGTGATGAACCAAATGGGGCATGGCGTTGCGAATATGATCGGCGCCGATGCTCGCCTCATCGACAAGGCTGTGGCCCCTCGCCTCTCTGGCTACATGACGATGGGTACGACTGGCATGGGCGATATGGGAGGGATGATGATGCCCGGTCCCAAGAACAGTATCGCCATGCAGGGCGGCAAGGGTGCTTTCGGAGAAATCACGATGGGCGGCATGTTCACCATCTTGAAAGTGCGTGAAAACCTGACAAATGACGACGATCCCGGCTGGTATCTGCCACCGCCGGGAACGCAGGCTAAACTTGCAACGAGCGACGAACTCGCACAAGACGGAGTGAAGCTGTGAGGCTCCGATTGTATGCAACAAGTGGGCTGAGCGTACTGCTTCTGAGCACAGGCTGTGTCTCTGAACGCCACGGCTACCGGGCTGTGCAGGACGCACTTCGTGAGCGGGTTGGCACGGGAGTGGAATGGAGAAGAATCGATACCGACGCAAAGCACGACGAAAAAGTGCAAGCTCTGCTCAAGGCTCCGCTGACGCCAACGAGCGCCGTGCAGCTCAGCCTACTCACGAACTTTGACGTTCAAGCCAAGTTAGAAACATTGCGTGCGGCGCAAGCCAAACTGATGCAAAGCACCACGCCAGAAAACCCAGAACTCGAGGGCTCTCTGGGTTTTCGACGTAGGTCACCGACGAACGTTGAGCTGAGCGCCACCCTGGAGCTCACGAACCTCTTGTTCCTGCCAAGCGCCTACCGCGCCGCAGAAGCCGATTTTGACGCCGAAAGCCTCGCTGTTGCCGGCGAATTGGTGGATTTTGTGTTTCAAACCAAGCGCGCATTCGCACGCGCCCAAGCCGCGGCCCGGGATGCCGAGCTTTTACAGGAGATCGTGCTGGGCGAACGAGCGCAGGTGGAGTCCGCCCGGGCACTCCATACCGCAGGCAATCTCAATGATCTGGATCTGCTGACCTTTGAAGCCGCAACGCGCGAAGCCGAAGTGAGTTTGGATTTGGCGCGCCAAAATGCTTTGAGCCTGCGCGAGGCCTTGACCGTACAACTGGGGCTCTGGGGTCGAGACGTGAATTATCGAATGGCACCCGCTTCAGAACCGGAGGCAGAGCGCCCGAGTGTCGACCATCTCGTGACCCGAGCGTTCGATCGCAGCCTCGACCTACGGCTGGCCAAACTGCGCATTCTCGGCGCCAGCCAGGGCTTGGATGTCACCCGCGCACGCGGCATCGTGCCGAAGCTCCACGGGGGCGTGAAAGCGGAGCGCGAGGACAACCTATGGCGAGCAGGGCCGATGCTGAAGCTAGAATTGCCCATTTTCGACCACGGGCAAGCGGAGACTGCGGTCAAGGAGAGCGAGCTCTACCAGCAACAGCGTGCCTACCAAAGCCTAGGCGTGAAGCTGCGCTCGAATGCTCGCGCGATCGGCACGCGCTTCCTGTCTGCCAGAACAACACTGACCCGTTACGATCAAGATCTTCTGCCGATGCGCAAGAAGATCTTGGAAGAAACTCTGCTTCATTACAACGTGATGGGCGTCGATGTCTTCCAACTGTTGGCCGCAAAGTCATCGGAAACGAAAGCCGCGCAGGCCCGCTCCGAAGCACTGGCCAACTACGAGCTCGCGCGGATCGACGTCGAACAGCTGCTTGCGGGCCGCCTCCCGCCCAGCTCACAGCTTCACGATTAACACCACGTTCCTGTCGCGAGAGCTAGCCAAACGGGCTCACCGCATCAAACCTCAAAGATCTGCCAGTTCAAAGCCGAAAGCAAGACCGGCGGCGGACAGCCGCTCATCGTAGCTGGCTATCACCACGCGCTGGCCATGGGCACGGAGAAAATCTGCGGTTGCCAAATGAAGCGCATCCAGTGTTCGAACGTTCACCGGAAACGGCTCCAGTGCTCGCTGCAAAACTAGCGGCGTCATTTCAACGAATGCTATACGCGAGAGCAGCTCTCGTGCCAGATCCCCGTGTGTGCGGGTGAGCGAACGAGCATGCAGGCGCACCCACAACTCGTATTCGAGCAACCGGCTCGACACGAGCGGAGACCCCCAAAGGGTATCCGGAGGGACGCGATCCTCGCTCAGAAGGTGTGCGAGCGCTACGGACGTGTCCAGATAGATCAACGTTCGCCTCGATCTTTGGACAACTCCTCCAGCAGCTTCGCTGATCGAGCAACTGGCAAGCGCCGTGGTGGCTCGCTCGTGGGGTTGCTTGCAGGCGTTAACCAACCTTGCCTTGTAAGCTCAGCCAACAACGCGTCAGGAAGCCTATCGCTTCGACCAGCAGCCGGAGGACCCAGCTCAGCCACCACCCGATCCCGATCTGTCACGAGCACGCGTTCGCCCCCCGCTGCTAGACGAACATAGGCACTGAGCTGATTTTTGAGGGATTTGATGCCTATCGAACGCATGGGAGTATTGTAGCTACCAGTAGCTACCCACGCAAACAAAGGCGGCTGACCCTCGGCGCCACGCTTGCGCAGAGGTTGCGCATCCCCGAGTGCTCGCAAACTTGTCCGTGACCTCTATCTCAAAGTCGAACACAAGATCGTAAGCATGCTTACTATCTTCCAACGAACGAAAGGGGCAGCTCACCTAGCACGCCTGCAGCGCGGCCACTTTTTTCCAAGCAATTCAAACAACTCACGGGGCTCACTCCCGCCCAATCCCGCCACTCACCCGTTGACGCAGCTCCGAACGGCGGAACCAGTGAGAATCCTGGCGTGAACGCGCAAAGACCGTGAGCGTGCCACCCTTGGCCGAACAGCACCAAGCCGACTCTGAATGAATCCTTCCAAGCGGTGCACGAGTGAGAGGGGCACCAATTTCTGCCGAAGCCGTCCCACCGGCAATTCAGATAGTAAGCATGCTTACTTTCTCATTCGACGTTCTAGCAGTGCGTACGCAGTAGCGGGACAGCTCTACAAGCCGGATAACTCGGCCAGTGAAGAACATGACCTAGCGCTCGCTTGACCTCGACGTGTCGACCGGACGAGAGCGCTCCGATACTCCGAGACGCAAGGTCAGGCATTCACGCGGGATGTACGTGAACGACGAACTGCGGCCCAGCAAGAGCACGGGCCTCCGCCCTATTGGTTCGGGAAGGCTGGCCCACCAGATATCAAACTGCTTCACGCGACGCGCTTCTTCACGCCACGAGCAGGCTGAAGCTTTTTCGGCGACAACGCTGACTTCGCCAAGCGATTCTCAGGGTCCCAACCCACTAGATCAGCGGCGGCAACACCTTTTGGCAACGGATGCGCGCGGTACCACGCCTCGGTATCCCGATCTAACGCCAAGTCCACAGCTCGTCGCACGGCGAGGCGAATAAATTCTGCTCGTATGCCCCTGCCCGCGGGTGCCACAACCTAGTTGCTAGGCCCTTCGGGCCCGCGCCGCGACATGCCGTCGAGCGTGAGGTTCTCGAGCTTTTGCGGGTCGGTGACGCCGGGAGGCATCGAAAAGCGGAGCTGGTGACTTCGGTGCGATACTAGGTTGTCCGCCATGATGACCCCACGGTTGATGTCCTCAAAGTAGACGAAGCCCACTACCACGGCACCTGTTGGCGCAAAGCAACCATGCCAGAAGCTGTGCTCCTTGATGTGGTGGAGGATGTTGTCGGCCAATGGCTGCTCCGAGAGCGTGATTCGAACGAGCTCCCGCACGAACGTAATGAGTAGCGGGTGCTGTGCTGTTTCTCCGAGGGCGAGAAAGTCATCCCTTGGCACCAAGACATCGTGAAAGAAATCCTCGACCACACCGAGGTTCGCCGCCTCGCTGACTAAGCGACGTAATTCGGCAATGGCGTCCGCAACCCCAAGCTTTAGATCTCTTTGACCACCCTCTCGGCCTTTGCGCAATTTCCGATTCATTGAACCCATGACGCGGTGCTAGCAGGTGTACCAGAGGAGGCAATGTTAGGGGTGGGGCTATTGGGGTCCTTGAGGGCCTCGGCACAGCGCTGAAAGCTCAAAACTATCGAAAGGGGTAGCCTCGCGCCCGACTGTTAGCGCCCCACGCAAGTCACAGCTTGGCGAGTGACGCCACGTACTTCGTGGCTTGCGCAAACGCTTCGCTCGCGTCCGCGCAGATGATCACCCCGGGGCGCGTTTCCCAGTGCGCCTTGCGCAGCAAGCTGCGCGGCTGATCTCGAACTCCGCTCAAAATAGCCAGGCCGTTGTTCTTGCGCAGACGCTCAATCACACTCTCGAGCGCCACCAAACCGGTGGCATCCATCGCGTTCACGCCATCCATCAGAAAGATCACTGCACCCGGACGATTCGTCACCGCCGAGAGCGCACCCATCGCCTTCTGGGCGGCACCAAAGAACAACGGCCCAGAGATTTCGTACAGCGACACGCCCTCTGGCAAGGGCCCAGGCACACTGTGATGTGGACCCACCACCATTTCGGCATGCGTGACCTCCGCCATGCGGCGCATGAAGAGCAGCGACGCCAACACCATGCCCACGGCCACCCCGATCACCATATCAAACAGCACTGTGAGGCTGAAGCAAATCAAGAGCACCGCGACATCGCTGCGCGGAGCGATGCGCAACATATGCACGAAGTGCTTCAAATCGGACATATTCCAGGCCACGAGCAGCAACAGCGCAGCCAGCGACGCCATTGGCAGGTAACCTAAGAACGGAGCCAACGCGAGAACCGAAACCAACACGGCGAGCGCATGCACCGCGGCCGCGATCGGCGACCGCGCGCCGGAACGATAGTTCGTCGCCGTGCGCGCGATGGCTCCGGTGGCGGGAATTCCCCCAAAGAATGGCGCGACGATATTGCCTATCCCCTGCGCCAACAGCTCCGCATCCGGATCGTGGCGGGTCTGAGCCATGCCATCGGCAACCACCGCCGAAAGCAACGATTCAATAGCTCCCAACATCGCGATCGCAAAGGCACCCGTCAAGAGTTCTCGGATCACGCTACGCGAAAACTGTAGCGGTTCGCCTTGGGGCCCAGGAAAATTCCAAGGCAAACCAGGCAGCGGAGGCAACTGCGGGATGCCCCGCACGACCTCGCCATCAATCAACGTCGAGAAGCGATCGCGAATCGTTTCCACGTGAAAGCCACCTACCCAATGCCCGAGCGCTAGCGCCAAGAAGGCTGCCAAGGGCAAGGCCACGAGCGGCGCAGGGATGCGTTTGGTGAATCGAGGCAGCACGAGCAACACAGCCAGCGTTACGAACCCGATCAGCGTTTCGGACGGCGAAACACTGCGATAGGCCTGGGCCATCGCAATCACGCGTTCAACGAACTCAGAGGGCAAATGCGGCAGCGACAAACCCAACAGATCCTTGATCTGCAGCGTGGCGATCACCGTCGCAATCCCCGCCGTAAAACCTGTGGTGACGGGATCTGGGATAAACTGCACCAGCTTTCCGAGCCGTGCCACGGCCATTCCCACCAAGATCACTCCGCCTAAAAGGCCCGACACCAGCAATCCCGCAAGGCCAAACTTCGAATAGATAGGCGCCAAGACTACGATGAATGCCGCCGTAGGACCGCTCACTTGTATGCGCGAACCGCCCAACAGAGCAATCACAAGCCCAGCGACCACTGCAGTGTACAGACCATGCTGCGGAGGGGCCCCAACACCTACGGCCAGGGCCATCGCCAGGGGCAACGCCACCACACCGACCACTAAGCCTGCCAACACGTCGCGGCGCAAATCCAGACGCGTGTAGCCTTCACGCAAGACCGCTCGGAGTGCCGCAGCCGGGAGCTCCCAGAAGGGAACGGCGACTTCACCGGAACGGTAACGAGTGAGAGCCATGCAGTCTTCTAACGACCGGAAGAGCGCACTCCGTACCATAGGCAGCACACCTGGGCCCATTTTGCTGCAGTCTTTGACTGCTTAAGCCGTGACTCGCAAGCCCAGTCGCAGTGTGCTAGCCGTGTCGCAGATGAGCAAAAAAGTCGTAATTTTCACGCAGTGTGCGCTGGCCGTGTCAATCGGCAGTTGCGATGTCCGACCGCACAGTGAGCCCGCCCCGGCACGGGCCGCAACGCGCGCGCAGCCCACCGCGCTCACGCAGCGCACTTCGTCACCGATTCCGCCACACGCCCGTGCCCCGCTCTTGGCGATTGGCGGCTCGCGTTTCACCGAGAGTGCCAGCTTTTCCACGATTTCCGGCCGCGAGCTCATCGCAAGCATCGCCAGCTCCGGAGCACGCGCGGTCTTGGTCAATGCCTGGGCGAGTTGGTGTACGCCCTGTCGGGATGAAGTGCCCATGCTGCACGCAGTTGCTGTGAACCTAAAGAGCCGTGGTTTGGAAGTGGTGCTCGTGAGCGTGGATGAAACTGAATCCGAACCGAGCGCCATCGCATTTCTTAACCAACTGAGCCTTCGGATGCCCACCTATGTGGCAGAACGGCCCTTGAGCGTCTTCAAACCAGCGCTGAACCCGCGCTGGCCTGGCATGCTTCCCTCAACGTTTCTATTCGATGGTACCGGCAAGCTGCGCTACTTCTGGGGTGGCCCAATCTACGAAGCAGAACTACTGCCCAAGCTTGAAGCCTACTTCGCCGGCACGCTGCAGGATGGCGAGGCCAAGTTCGAGCTGTCCAAGGGCCGAGTGGACCCTTAAGCTGCGCGCACTGTGAAAATTCTCGATCTTTACACTGCCAATCCTCGCACCCGTTGGTTTGCTGATGCCCGTTACGGCATGTTCATCCATTGGGGGCTGTATGCGCTCTTGGGGCGCGGCGAATGGGTGATGAACCGTGAACGTATTCCGGCCGAGGAATATGAGCGATTGGCCGATCGTTTCGATGCTTCCGACTACAACCCCAGCGCTTGGGCGGAACTCGCGAAGGCCGCCGGTATGCGCTACGGCGTGCTGACCAGCAAACACCACGAAGGCTTCTGCCTCTGGAACTCGAAGGCCTGCAGTTTCAACTCCGTCAATAGTCTCGCAAAACGCGATCTGGTGGGAGAATATGTCGAAGCCTTTCGCAAAGCAGGTCTCAAAGTGGGCCTCTACTATTCGCTGGGTGATTGGCACCATCCCGACTGGGTGCGCGGCTTTCAAGGCGATCTGGCGGCGCGTGAGCGTTTCATGGACTACACGCACACCCTCGTGCGCGAGCTGCTCACGCAATACGGGCCTATCGACGTTCTTTGGTATGATCTTCCCCAATGCTATTCGGCTACCGAATGGCGCAGCGTTGACTTGAACGCGATGGCGCGAACCCTCCAACCGAACATCTTGATCAATAATCGGGCCTGGACCTCGGAAGACTTTGGTACTCCGGAGCAACATGTGGAGGCGTCTTCGCCTGGCCGGCTTTGGGAAGCGTGCATGACCCTGAACGGCCACTGGGGTTATTGCCCTTCCGATCACGGCTACAAGTCGGCAGCTTCCGTCGCGCAAACGCTGACGCGGGTGGCTTCGGGCGGCGGTAATCTGTTGCTCAATGTGGGCCCGGATGGTCACGGCAAGATCCCGGACGAGGCCGAGCTGGTGCTCCGCAAGGTGGGGAAATGGCTGGAGCGGAATAGTGAAGCCGTGTATTTGGCGCACCGGCATCAGCTATCGTTTCAGCTGTTCGGCCCGGTCTCGGTGCGTGAAAATACGCTATTTTGCCATCTTTCCAATTATTTTGGGACGGAGTTCACGGTGGGCGGGCTACTGCCCAACGTGTTGCGTGCCTCGGTGCTCGGGACAGGCCAAGAGTTGTCGGTGGAACGCCTCGCTACCCGCACGATTATTCGAGGCTTGCCTGAATCTCCACCGGATGAAGTGCTGACGGTGGTCAAGCTGGAGCTCGACGGGCCGCCGGCTCAAGACATCAGCAGTGTGATCGGTGGGGCAGACATCATGCCTGTCTACCCCAATTGAGTAGAGCGCTACTCGATCTCGATCTCGATTTCCGTTTCCGCTGAAGCCGCTTTGGCGCTGGGAATCGCAGCTGGCCGACGGGAAGCTGGCATCGCTTTTCTCTCCGCTACTGCCTGTTTTTGGTGCGCGGCCGCAGCAATCGCCAATGCAACAGCCAATACGGCAAACGCAACGCCTGCCAAGGTTACCCAAGGCAGAGATCGGTAACTGTCGGTCTGCAGGTGCAGCACCGGATCTCGCGGTTCTTTCCTTTGCGGCTTCATTGAGGCACGAGGGTTAGGCGCCAGCCATCCTGGGTCAAGCGCTGGCAGACTTCTTACCTTGTACATTCGCGCGTTTCTGCGAAAACAGCCGACATGCTACTCGAGGAACTTAAGAAGCGCATGTTTGCGGCCATGAAAGCTGATCGCAAGGTCGAGAAGGAAATCCTACGTGTTTGCGTGGGTGAGCTGGAAACCGTCGCCTCCCGCAGCGATAAGCCTCTCAACCTGGAAGAGGAACAGGCAGTGCTGAGAAGGCTTCTCAAGTCCAACGAGGAGTCGCTGGGCTTGACCGAAGGGGCTGAGCAGCGCGGCGTTCTCGAACAAGAGAACGAGGTTTTGAGAAGTTTTCTACCCAGCTCACTCAGCGTGCTGCAGATCCAGGACGCGCTCGAACCTGTGCTCGCAGCGATTCGAGCAGCCTCGGGAGATGGCCCTGCCGTAGGCATTGCTATGAAACAATTGAAGCTCAGCAATGCACGTGTGGAAGGGAAAGACGTGGCGGCCGCGGTTAAGCAACTGCGCGAGTGAAGGCTGTCCGCAGCGACCCACTGAGTCGCGAACTACCCATAGTCGGTGCGGCTAAAAATGAGGTCTAGCGCCCCGGTTGCTGATCGGAATGCCTCAGCTCTCGGGCGATCGTCAAAGCTTTGTCGACTGATCTTGCTAGGCACGCTTCCTGCTTGGTGAACCCCAGTCAGGAGCTCAGATGGCCCGTCAAGAACTCGAAAAACAACAGTTGATTCACCAGCTCGTGCCACACAGCCGCGAAATGTACCAGGCGAGCGACACGCGTGTTTCGGTGCAACTCGAGTCTGGTGCTGGTGTGATCTGGGCGACGACCACTCAGATTTCACTGGAAGGCATGACGGTAGAGCTTTCGGAGCCCGCCCTGCTTGTCGCTGAAGTCAGTGTCTACTGTGAGCTACCCAGCGTGCGCGCCTCCGTGGAGGGCCGTGCCGTCGTAGAGCGAGTTTCGGACTCAACCTGGAGCCTTCGCTTCACGCACCTCACGCCTCGTTCCGCCCTAGCCGTTCGAGCGCTCACTCGAGCGGAACGCGTTCGCAATTCACCATCGACCACGGGACTCCCCGCGATCACAGCCGCTCAGCTCGCAGAGTTTGCAGTGTCGCCGCGGGTTGCCAGTTCTGTACCTCGGCCGGCTATCACCCTTTCCAGAATGCGCGCGGTCGTACCGGTTGCATCGCAGAAATAGCCGCTAATCCGAGTCCCCTCCGCTAGGCACCCCGGGCACATCCGGCACCGATAGACGCCCGTCGGTTTTTGACCGACGCTCTCGGTCTATGAAGATCTTGGTTATCGGGGGAACGGGCAATATCAGCCGTGGCATTGTGCGCCGAGCACTCGACGTGGGTCACGACGTGACCGTCTTCACGCGCGGAACCAATCTCGACGCGCCTGATCCGGGCGTGCGCCATATCATCGGTGACCGCCAAGATCGGGCCGCCTTCGAATCCAAGCTCTCGGCGGAACGCTTCGACGCGGTCTTCGATATGATCGCCTTCACTGAAGACGATGCTGCGTCGGCGCTACGGGCATTTCGCGGGCGCGTGGAGCACTTCGTCCACTGTTCCACGGTGATGACCTATGGCGTGCCCTTCCCCTTCAATGGGGTCAATATTGATGAGTCGGCACCGCTCCAGGGTAACTCCCCGTATGGCTTGGGGAAAATTGCGGCGGATCGCTTGCTGCTGAAGGCCTATGCAGAAGAAGGATTTCCGGTCACCGTGATGAAGCCTTCGTACACGCACGGTCCGGGCAATCCGTTGTATCGACAGGTCGGCGGCACGACGCGCTGGCTCAGCAGGATGCGTGAAGGCAAGCCGATCCTCTCGGCAGGTGACGGCTTAAACTATTTTCAGTACCTCGCGTCGAAGGACGCGGGCTTTGGATTTGTGGGGATTTTGGGCAAGAAAGCCTGTATCGGGCAGACTTACAATATCGTGCATCCACAGCCCCGAAGCTGGGATGAATGGCAGAGAACGGCGGCGGCCGCCATGGGCGTGGAGGCCAAGCTGGTGCATGTGGCCCAGGATACTTTGGTCGCGTTGGCCCCAGAACGCTTCAACAATATGCAATTGGGATTTGGTCATCATCAGGTATTTCGGCATGAGAAACTGCAACGCGACGTCCCTGAATTCAATCCGATAACGCCGCTCGTTGAGAGCATGCGCGAGGTCATCGAATGGATGGATAAACACTCGTTGATTGTCGACCATGATGAGTCGGATCTTGAGGATCGTATTATCGAAAGCGTTGCGAGTCTGACTCGTAACTTCAACGCTTCCCCCCGCGCATGATAGCCCCAGAAGTGACACTGGCTCCGCTTGCGTTTCTGCGGGAGCTCTTTGAAGCAGCTGTGCTCGCTGCGCAACCCGAGCACACACTTGCTCCTTTCTTGCCGGAACGTAGCAAAGGGCGACTGATCGTGGTTGGCGCAGGGAAGGCAGCCGCCAGCATGGCGCGAGCGGTGGAGAGCCACTACGGCGACGCGGTCGAGGGCATGGTCATCACACGCTACGGCTACGCGCAGGCGACGCGCCACATCAAAGTAGTCGAAGCGAGCCACCCGGTGCCTGATCAAGCGGGGCTCAGTGCCACCCGCAAGCTTGAATCCCTCGTCACCGACCTTCAACCGGAAGACACGGTGATTTGCCTGATTTCTGGGGGTGCTTCGGCCCTTTTGTGCGCGCCCTGTCCGGGCATTTCACTAGAGGAAAAACAGGCGCTCACGGTTGCGCTGCTGCGCTCCGGTGCGCCCATCACACAGGTTAACTGCGTGCGCAAAGCGCTATCAAGTGTGAAGGGTGGGCGTCTCGCGGCCCGCATAGCTCCGGCAAGGTTGATAACCTTGATCCTCTCGGATGTCTGCGGAGACATCCCGAGTGCAATCGGCTCGGGCCCCACGATCGCAGACGCAACCGTGACTGATCCAAACACGATCTTGGCACGCTACTCGATCCCAGTGAGCGATGCGGTGCGCCTGGCACTCACGCAGAACAAGCCGGTGCCAGTGCTCCCGCCCAATCAAACCTTTCAGATCGTGGGGAGCGCTGAACAATCCCTGAAGCGCGCTCAAGCACACGCCATTCGACTCGGTGTGCCCGCGGTGATCCTCTCTGACCGAATCGAAGGTGAAGCTAGGGAAGCGGGGAAGGTCCTCGGGGCCTTGGCTCAACGATCAGCCGCACACGGCGAGCCCTTCTCAACCCCTGTCGTACTGATCTCAGGCGGCGAAACGACGGTAACACTGCGCGGAGCAGGCCGCGGCGGCCCGAACACGGAATTCCTACTTTCATTGGCCTTGCAGCTCGATGGGCAACCCGGAGTGTATGCCCTGAGCTGCGACACTGACGGCATTGATGGTAGCGAGGACAACGCCGGCGCTCTCATCACTCCTGACTCGCTAGAACGCGCCAGAAAACTCCAGCTGAACCCGGTGCTCCACCTCGAACAGAACGACGCGTACAGCTTCTTTCAAAAGCTCGGTGACCTGGTGCTCACGGGCCCAACGCACACGAATGTCAATGATTTTAGGGCAATCTTGGTACTTGGCCCAGACGGTCTTGAGCTCGCGCGTAACGCTTTGATCTAAAGCTGATCCAAGTTGCGCACCGCGCCCTGAGCCGCGCTCGTGGTCATCTTTGCGTAAGCTTGCAGCGCGACCGAAACCTGACGCTCACGATCGGGTTTAAAAGCGCGAGGCCGCTTGGCTTGCATGGCCACCCGACGCTTCACCAGCGTTGCTTCGTCGACTGCGACTCGAATGCTGCGACCTGCGATATCGATCTCGATCGTGTCGCCCTCTTCAATCAGGGCGATCTCGCCACCACTCGCAGCTTCTGGCGAAACATGCCCGATGCTGAGCCCGCTTGTACCGCCACTGAAACGATCGTCTGTCACCAGGGCACACACTTTGCCGAGCCCTTTGCCCTTCAGAAAGGACGTCGGGTAGAGCATTTCCTGCATGCCTGGCCCGCCTTTGGGGCCTTCATAGACAATCACCACCACATCACCCGCTACGATTTTATCCTCCACGATGGCGTCGACGGCCGCATCTTGCGAGTGAAAAACGCGCGCCGGGCCACTAAAGGTCAGGCTCGAAGCATCGACGCCCGCTGTCTTCACGATGCAGCCTTCGGGCGCCAAATTACGGTAAAGCACCGCGAGGCCCCCATCCTGGCTATAAGCGTGCTCCCTCTCACGAATGCAGCCGTGTTCGGCATCCGAATCGGGCTCCGCAAAATACTTTTCTTGGGAGAATGCGAGCGTTGTACGCACACCGCCAGGAGCTGCAAGTGCCCGGCGCTTGGCGGCCGCGCTCGCCTTCCCGCTGCGCAAATCATGCTCATCGAGCGCGGCGGTCATTGAATCGCTGTGGACGGTGTGCACGTTTTCGTGGAGCAAGCCTGCGCGCTTCAGTGCACCCAAAATCGTGAAGATGCCGCCCGCGCGGTGCACGTCTTCCACGTGATAGTCTGAAGAAGGCGCTACCTTGCACAAATTAGGCACTTTGCGGGACATCCGATCGATATCCTTCATGGTAAAGTCAACGCCGCCTTCGTGAGCGATCGCGAGCAAGTGAAGCACGGTATTCGTGGAGCCACCCATCGCGATGTCGAGCGCGATGGCATTCTCGAACGCTTCAAAGGTGGCGATGCTGCGCGGCAAGACGCTCGCGTCCCCTTGCAAATAGTGGCGGCGTGCGAGATCCACGATGCGCTTGCCTGCGCTCTCGAAAACCTCCCAGCGCAGACCTTAGTCTACGGTTCCATCTCCGGGCAAATTACGACGTCCCTATGCGAAAGTGTGATACTTTCAGCGGTATCCGCGGGACTTCGCCCCGAATCGAGAAGCTGCTCTTGCCAGGTTTGTCAAAGCCAGGGTGGCGCAGGAGGCACGTCGCCGGGTCCAGCGTCATGCCTATGACGGCGCCGCTCAGAGCAAGGCACCTCCGACCACTACCAGCCCGCCTGTGAGTACCGGAACGCGCCTTCGAAAACAATCCAGGGGATGTCGTACGCGAGAGTTCCCATTACCAGAACGAGCAGCGCCTGGTCGAGCTGCGTTTCACGGCCGAAGATGACGACGGCGGGACGGCCAAACGAGCGATGCAACACAACGGCGCATCCCGACAGGAGGGGCATGTAGATAGTCATGATAAAGCGCGGTCCGTTATGAATCGCGTAGAACCAAGCCGCCCCTAACACGCAGAACAATAGATATCCCAGAGCGAACAGGAGCACGTGCCAGTATCGCACTGCTAGCGCCAGCGCCTTGCGCGGCTGCGTGAAGCAAGCCGTGAGGAGCGCGAGGGTGTAAATCAATTCATACCGAACCACTCCGAAGCCATCGAGGGTGTTGCGGAACCCTCCTCTCAACCCAGCAGTTAATCTGGTCAGGACGTCATCCATAGAGTGTCGTGCCAGGTACCAGCGGAGGTTGGGGATATCCTCCGGCGCCATTTTAGGCCACCCCACGCGATCACCGTATGCGCGCGTTCCCCTCTCCACTTCGGCCCAGGAATCGTACCAAATGTAGAAGGTCGTGTTCACGTTGTAGGTGTAGGAGCCAAACGTCTGCTTGAGATGGGTGAGGTAGACCCCCGTCACGCAAACAAAGGTTACCAAAGCTAGGAGGGGCGCGAGCAAGCCCACTATCAAGACCCTGGCCGAGGCCTTTCTCTTATCCCGTTCGCGTAGGTTTGAAGCGCCCTGGCCAAGAACGGCCACTGCAGCCATCAACAGGTAGAGCCCAAGTATCGGCAAAGCTGTGGCTTTCGCCAAATGGAGAAGCCCAAGGGAGGCTCCCACCAGAGCGCCCGTCCAAGCCTTGGGTCGCACCAACGCGAGGCAACAAAAGGTAAAGGCGGCGCAGCCGAATACGTACGCGACTGCTTCCGCCTTCACATAGCTGGAGTAAAAAGTAATCAAGGGGAACGCACATGCCAGGGCAAGAGACGAGGCCTGCCACCGCGGTAGGAAAAGCGCGAACACTCCGACCAACAGCCACAGAAGGCCGACGCCCAGCCACACGCCAAAGTCGCGGGCTCTCTCGAAGTTGGCTTGCTTGGAAAGCGCGGGACTAACGACCTCGCTCAACATCCAGGTGTACAGGGGGCCGCGCGCACCATCGGAGAGGCGCGACTTATCCTTTATATAGCGAAGCGCCATGTCGACATAAGCCGATTGATCCTTGGCAGCAAACGCTCGATTCATCGCGTGCGCATGGCGACTCGTCCCGAGGTATAGTGCATAAGTCATAAGGCCCATGAAACACAGCCAAACGCCGTGTTTCCTGAGCCAGCAGAGTGCGCGTCGCGGTGACACTAAGCAGACACCAGCCTGAGGCTCATGCCCTCGGGGCTTTCGACCTGCCGCCAGCCAGCGGCAACCTCTTGACGAACATCGCTGGTCGGATAGCACGGGACCAAGTACCGGCCAAATTGCGTATTCCGACCAACCCGATCAGCCGTTCCGAGCGCACCCGATCGCAAATCGGAGCGAAGCGACGGCTGGGTTTTCAGGAGGAGGGGGCCACGGAGGCAGCCTTGCGGAGTGATGGGCCTTTCAGGGTGATGGCCTTTGCGTGGTGCAAGATGCGGTCGCAAATGGCGTCGGCGATTGTCGGATCTCCGATGGCAGAATGCCAAGTTTTTGGCGGAGTCTGCGACGTGAAAATGGTCGATGAGCTTTCCTGCCGATCATCAACAACTTCGAGCAGGTCTCGACGTTCGGTATCGGTCAATGGTGTCATCAGAAAGTCGTCGAGAATGATCAGATCAAACTTTGCTAGTCTAGCGAGCGTTGCGCCGTAGTTGCCCTGCGCGCGAGCGATGGCTAACTCTTCGAAGAGTCGAGGCATTCTGAGCAAGAGGGCACGGTAGCCGCGACGACATGCTTGTTCAGCCAGTGCCGCAGCTAGATAGCTCTTTCCGGTGCCCGTCGCGCCAACGATGACCAAGTTGTGCTTATGCTCGATCCAATTGCACGACGACAGCTCTCGAATCGTGTCGCGTTCCAAGCCCCGAGCGGGGTCGGCAATGAGGTTTTCGACGGACGCTTTCTTCGTGAGTTTTGCATCCTTGAGGCGCTTTTGTAGCTTTCGATTCTCGCGTTCCTGCCATTCTCGGTCCACGAGCAACGAGAGCTTTTCCTCGAAGGAAAGTGCCTGTTTCGGAGGCTGACTTAGCATTTCGCGAAGCGCTGCGACCATGGTTCCAAGGCGTAGGGATGTTAGTTTTTCTATCGTCGGTTCGAGCATTAGTGGATCTCCTCTGGTGATGGTTTGTTGAAGGGGTCAGGGGTGAAGTAATCGCCGCCTCGAATGTTCTCGTGAATGCCAAGCGAGCCGCGCGAGGGGCGCTGCTCTGCCTTGTTTTGCTTCAGGTAGGCTTCTAGAAGGCGACGTCGGGGTGCCACTGCGGAGAGCTTCAACGCCCGTTCGCAGGCAGAATCAAGCGCGTCGGACCCGTAGCGGTCAGCAAGACGAATGATCCCAAGTGCCGCGCGGTAGCCGAATTGTGGCCGAGCGTAGGAATCCAGAAGGCGCTTCACACCACCTTCCACATGTGCGCCATGTGTGCGCGCCCACGCGAGCACTCTTTCTGGCGACCAATTCTGCGCATGACGCTCGGCCTCGCTCATATGCCCTGCAATGGAAACGGCTGTGCCCTTCGGCGCGAAGCTACGTACGTGCGACGCAATGCGCTCACCGTCTGCATAAATCTCAACAAAATTCGCGGAAAAATGGACCTCTACGGGTTCCCCCACCAACTGAGAAGGGACGCTGTAATAGCGCTCAAAGAGCGCGACGTGTCCGTCGATATGCACCTTTGCTTTCTTCCATTCTCCAAAGCAAAACCTCTCGCTCGGCAGTGGCCTGAGTGCGCCGCGGTCCAATGTTTCGAAGAGTGTGACTCGGCTGCCATCCAGCTTCTGAAACGGCCTGGCGTTCAACGCCTCAAGCAATTCACCAATCCTTTCATTAAGCGCATCCAGCGTATGAAAGGTTTCGTTTCGGATCTTTGCCAGTATCCAGCGCTGCGCAATGAGCACCGCTACTTCGACTTTGGCCTTGTCTTTTGGCTTCCTCGGGCGCGCCGGCAGCACCGTCATTGAGTAGTGCTCTGCCAATTTCTGAAGCGTCCGGTTGATGTCTGGATCGTACCTGCATGGCCCTCGCACTGCGCTGCGAAGCTGGTCCGGAACCAAGACTTCCGGACTCCCGCCAAAATGCTCGCATGTACGCATCACGCTCGAACAAAAATCGTGGAGCCCTTGTGACAGAGTGGCTTCGGCAAACGTGTAGCTCGACGCTCCGAGCGCTGCGACGAAGAGCTCAACCTCACGCACTTCACCCGTCTTCTCATCGATCAGATGCGGTTTCTTCCCCGAATAGTCGACAAACATCTTCTCCCCAGCGCGATGCACTTGCCTTACCGAGCGCCCAAGTTGCTTCTTATAGAGCGAATATCGGTCGCAAAATTGGCTGTAAGAGTACGGCTTCGTCGTTCCGTGCGACGCCCGCTCGACGTACTCCTGCCAAAGCAGAAGCAACGTTACACCGACGCGGCGCAGCTCCTTGTGCACGTAACCTGGGTCGAAATCAGCTCGCTCGTAGCCCGGCACCTTTCGCTCTCTTCCGCCCGGAAACATGCGCGCTCGCAATTCCACGTCGGTTAACGTCTTAACCTCATCCCAGGTGGTAATGTTGGCGTGCTGTGCTCGCGCCACGTGCCCGTGCACCGTCGAAGGTGATGCGCCAACCGACAACGCAACCGTGCGCAGCTCTTGCTTTTGATCGAGGCGAAGCCTCAGTATCTCTCTGATTTTGTGCATACTCTTGGGCTTAGACATGGTCCCGCTTGTGACATCGGAACCGAGGTGGGCCGGCACCCTTCGCTCCGAGGTAACAAAACCTCGGGCCGGGGCTCGAAATTGATCGGGTTACGCCGGAATCGCTGATCGGGTCACGCCGGAATCACTGATCGGGTCACGCCGGAATCACTGATCGGGTCACGCCGGAATCACTGATCGGGTCACGCCGGAATATGCACATATCCTCCAACTCGAATTCCACTCACCTGCTTGGGCGCCGCACGAGACAGCATCTCGAACCCGTGAAGGAATATCGGAGTGGTCCGTTCGTAGATGGTGTCCAAGGCGTTGTTACAGCTTGCGATCGAACTCAAGGCACCGGTGAAAAACCGCACAAGTCGCGCCACCAAATCCAGCGACAACCGCCCCGTGCGCAAGACGTACGAAGACGCCAACGAAAACACCTTCAACAGCTGGGTGCACATGGCGCAAGATGCCGTCACGTGGCGCCGCCACAATGCTGGCGGGCCAGATTGTTAGGCGCGGTGGTCACCAATTTCGCGCGGATTTCGCGTGCAGGGCAATCCGGCTTTTGCCTCGTTCGCTTGGTGCTCTGGGTCTTCTTTCAAGAAGCGCGCAACCACGCCGTTCGTCCACCCGAAGCCATCCTGAAGCGGATATTCGCCGCCTTTGGCGTGCTCAGCGGTGGGGCGCAGCACGTACTTCTCTACGAGCTTGCCTTCGAGCTGATAAAGCTGCGCGACAATCTTCAACCACCGCCGTCTCATCTCGGCTGCGAGCTCCTCGTGGCCATAGTTGCTCAAGCCTCTCACTGCCATCCATTGCAGCGGCGCCCAGCCGTTCGGACAATCCCATTGTTCATCGCTTTCGGTGGCCTCTGTGGTGGACAACCCGCCAGGAGCCAACAACCGAGCCTTCACGATCTGCGCCACTCTTTGCGCCTGTTCGGGGCTCGCGCAGCGGACGAACAGGGGAACCATCGTCGCAGCAGTCAGATTGGAGCGTTGCTGGTGTAGTTGCCAATCGAAATCGAAATAGGCGCCGCCGCTTTCATTCCAAAAGTAAGTATTGATTGCCGCGCAGCGTGCTCGTGCACGCGCAGCGAAGTCCGCGGCGGCATCCGCTTCGCCCGCGCGCTCACTGAGCCGAGCAATCTCGCGCTCCAGTTCGAGGAGGAAACAGTTGAGATCGACCGGCACGATACTCGTCGTGCGAATGGTAGCGATGTCACATGGGTCACTTTGCCAGCGTGAGCTGAAATCCCAGCCCGATTCTGCGCCAGCCCGCAAATCCCGGTAAACATCATGGACGGGCCGGTTCGCCCGACGAGCCGTCAGGACGTCTTCGCGATGGGACTCGTCACGCGGCGTATCGCGGTCGTCCCAATAGCGGTTTAAAAACGACCCGTCCTGCATGCGCAGGCAGCGACGATGGGCTTCGCCCTCTCGTAGTTCTTCTGCGCCATCCATCCAAAAGGAGTATTCTTTGCGCAGCTGGTGAAGGTACTCCCTGCCATCGCAGATCCCGTATTCTTCCAAGAGCCTCACCATGAGGCAGAAGACCGGTGGCTGCGAACGGCTCAAATAATAGGTGCGATTGCCGTTTGGAACGCGACCATAGGTGTCGATGAGATACGCAAAGTTGTCGACCATGGCGGCAAGGAGTTCAGAACGATCGCGCGGGTCGAGCCCCAACATCGCGAAATAGGAGTCCCAGTAGTAAATCTCCGTGAAGCGGCCCCCGGGCACGACGTATGGATGAGGAAGGGGTAACAGCGACGAGCGCACCGGGTGATCTTGTGGTCGGCGTGTCAGGATGGGCCACAGGGACTCGACATGTTCGGCGAGACTTCGATCGGGATCCGAAACGAAGCATTCCGGCGGCATGAGTTGAACGTCGAAGTGCTGGTGCACGAACGCTTTCAGGTCGAAATCTGGGGCACAATGAGCTGCGCGGTACGCTTGCAAGATCTTTTCCGGCGCCATGCGCGGGGCGCAGTCGACGAAGGTTTTCGAGTCCTCGAAAACACTCGACATCTGCACCGCGACGAAAAGTTCCTCGTATCTGTCAGCCGGAGTGAGCGTGTCGGCTGGAGACACTGCACCGAGCTGATCCGGGGTACTGTGGGGCACTACGCTATGGCGTGTCGACATAGCGTGGAGTCTAGTCTCGCTCGCGCCCTCTCGCCGAATTAGACGGGCAGCGAGGCCGGGGCTGGCTGGTCAGCGCGGAGGGGCCCGCTTGAGCCGGCGGGGTACTCGAGCAGAGGGACCCGGTTTTCGCGCCAGGCCTCGAGCACCGGCTGCACGATGCGCCAGCACTCCTCCGCCTCGTCGTCCCGAATGGACAGGGTCACGTCACCGGCCAGGATGTCGGTCAAAAGGCGCGCGTAGGCGGGGAGCGGGTCCTTGGCAAGCTCGGTTTCAAGCGAAACCTGATCAAGCTCGAACTCCCCGCGGCGGCTGCTGATGTTGGTGCTCAGGCTCATCCGATCGGGGCTCAGCTGGACCCGCAGGACGTTGGGGATGGCCCGGTCGTCTGGCCCGAAC